>Ga0302274_10000842_pt1 | contig 30544 bp, 37 predicted proteins | sample III_Bog_N2_1_FD_198755 | JGI IMG/M metagenome (GOLD analysis project Ga0302274, IMG submission 198755) | Peat permafrost microbial communities from Stordalen Mire near Abisko, Sweden - III_Bog_N2_1 | ecosystem: Environmental > Terrestrial > Soil > Wetlands > Peat | place: Sweden: Abisko...
ACTAAAAAAGATGACCCCAGTACAATACCGGAATCATCTTTTAACAACTTGTCCCACTTAGTGTTTCTTTTATGAGTCTACTAAAGGGGGTACAGATCAATGATGAGATTTTTTAATTTGTCGCGCCGTAGCCTTGGCGAAGGCGGACAACAAAAATCACTCAATGTTTATGAGTTGTCTACAAGCGGCACAAAGACAAAGCCGGGATATTCTTTAACTGAAGTTTTTCTTCCATGTTTTTTTAGGCAAAATATTGAACTGCCCACGGGAATAACCATAATCCCTTTGTGATTCAGCTGCTCAAGGAGTTCGTTGGGAATTTTTTTGGCTGCAGCAGAGACTAAGATTCGGTCAAATGGACTTTTTCCTGGAAGTCCTAGTTTTTTTCTTGCTGGTAGAATTTCAATGTTTTGAAAATCATACTTAGCAACATTATTTTTTCCAAACTTAACCAATTCAGGAATTTTTTCGACGCCATAGATTTTTCCTTGTGGTCCGACCAACTCTGCTAAAAGCGCAGTGGTCCAACCTGAACCTGATCCAACATCTAAAACTTTATTACCTCGTTTGGGTTTAAGCAGCTCAAGCATAAAGGCTACCGTCGTTGGCTGTGATATGGTCTGCCCTTTTAGAATTGGAAGAGCATGATCAAGAGAAGCAAATGCTTTGAGTTGGGGCAAAACAAAATCTTCCCGTTTGATTTTTTTGAATGCTCTAAAATTTTTTATTACTCTCTTCATACCTCCATATTCTGCCAAACTTGCTCATAATACAATAGTAGATTGAGATATTCCATAAAACTTTCTCCCACAACTCCTGCCAACAAAATTCACCCAATGTTTATGGGTGTTTTTTGATGGTGTCTGGTAGAGACTAAGACTAAATAGAGTTGTGTTATAATTCAATCGACTTAATAAATATATAATTGATCCAAATATTAGACAACCTATAATTGACTTAATAAAAAACTAATCAATTATGGGCTCTTCTTTAACAAATGCTCCTAATATTCTTGAACATAGGATTGATAAGATGAAAATTATGATTTACATTTTTGTAGGGATTTGTATATTATCAGTTTTAATTTCGTTTGGAATTTGGTTTTTTGCATCCGCTTTTAATGATACTGGATCAGGTGCTGCACAGGGTTTCTTCAACGCTGTTTTAATTTGGACATGTATAATCGCCGCTATAACCATCAGTTTAATTTTTTTGAAACCTGGAATTTTAAAAAATGATAACACGCGATTTATATTTGCCTTAGTGGGTACAATAGCAACTATCATCGCAGCTAGTTCTGTTTTTTGGAATTTTTCATCACTTGATAAAAAGATTGCCAAAGAAAAACAGTCTAATCAAATTGCATTACAAAAATACAATGTTCAACAGCAATCACTAATTGCACAACTTCCCAAAGACTATATTTGCAACGACGGATCATTTATAAATGCTGTTCAAAATGAACAAAACGGTATAAGTTTTAATTATTATCCGCTTGGTTACACTTCTGTCAGTGGTAGAACTCTCGCGTGGTCGTTCGACAAAACGCAAAAAAATTTAACGGTATTTGATAGGTCATCGCAAACTAGGGAAATTTTCACGACATGTAAGAATTCCCAAGGCAGGTCTGTAACAGATTTATATACCGAGAGTTTTATCAACTCTACAAATACGCCAACGGTTCTACCTATTACAAGGGATGAAGCACTAGAATTAGTTAAAGGTATTACGACGATAAAAGCAGAACTTCAAAAAAATCCACCAGCTGTTTCAGTATCAGTTATAAGCCAAACATACCACGATGGTTACTCTAATCAGGATATTTGGGTAGTACAAATCCAATCTCCCCCAGGAAACAATGATAAACCTATAAATTACTATGTTTTCGTTAATGACGGAAAAATAATTCCTAGCCCTTAACAAAGGGGATAACAAGTGCATAACTACCTTTTTGCTATATACAGCATCTATACATAGGAGTAGGCTTAATATACATTACTTGAGTAATTAAATTAATAAATAACTATTTAAATTAATTACTCGAAGACTTGTTAACATTAACTAAAAAATATATGGACTCATACAATTCAGCAAGTACAAAACCTTTATATCGAGGGACTCAAATTGTTTGGTATATTCTAGGTATCCTCGAAACAATATTAGTGTTGCGTTTTTTGCTTAAACTATTTGGCGCAAATCCTTTAGCTGGATTCACTAGCTTTATTTATGGTATTACACGGCCATTTGTTGTTCCTTTCTTGAGTGTTTTTAAAATTAGCGTGGTAGCAGGTAGTATTTTTGAATGGACCACGATACTGGCTATGATTATTTATTGGATTATTGCTTGGGCAATTATCAGATTATTTTTAATTGGTAAGACTGTTTCCACTCCAGAAGCCGCTGCAAAGTTAGATAGCCAAGATAAATAAAGCAACTTGAATAAAGATATTTAATTAACCCAATTATAAAATAACGGTCGGATAATATAAGCTCTCCTAAACGAATATCGCCGAAAAGGCGATTTTTTGTTATATTTAGGTCAGAATCAGTCTTAAATTAAAAGAATGGCTTCAACAACCCGTAAATCATTAGAGGGATTAGTCTTCTTAATAACCGCTCTCATCGTTCTTCTGTTTGTTCCTGCTTGGACACTCCATTTTCTCCAGGCCTGGGTTTATGTTGGTGTTTTTGCAATCTCAGTAATCGCGATTACAGTCTGGCTCGCCAGACAGAATCAGGCGCTTTTGCAAAGACGTATGGATGTCGGTCCAAAGTATGAAAAAGAAAAAGCACAGAAGGCTATCCAATTTTTTGCTCAATTCGCGTTCATTGCAATGTTTCTTGTTCCGGCACTTGATCACCGTTTTCACTGGTCGCATATTAATCTTGTGATTTCGCTTGCTGCCAATATTTTTGTCGCACTTGGTTTTTATATTGTTTTTATAACTTTCAAAGAAAACACTTATACTTCCGCGATTGTCGAAGTCCAAAAAGGCCAACAGGTTATTTCCACGGGTCCTTACGGCCTTGTACGCCATCCAATGTATAGCGGCGCATTGCTTATGCTTCTTGCCACTCCAATAGCTCTGGGGTCACTTTGGGACCTAATAGCATTTATTCCAATGCTCGTCGTTATAATCGCCAGGCTAGTGAGAGAAGAGGAATATCTAAAAGACAACCTTCCAGGGTATTCTGATTACTGCAAAAAAGTTCGATGGCACTTATTGCCAGGAATATATTAGATATAAAAAGCGACTGATAAAAAGTTGACTCAAAATTTATAAATTATTATTTTATATCCTATGTCCGTAAAAATCACATATTTTGTGCATGGCACGACAGTCGATAATGAGGCGCATATATCTTCTGGCTGGTCGGACGCTGATTTATCAGAAAAGGGAATACAGCAATCAGAAAAACTTACCGAGCAGACTAAGTATATGAATTTTGACGTCGTATTTACTTCAGACTTGAAGCGTGCGATGCACTCAGCACAAATTACATGGGGTGATAAATATCAGATGATTCCTGATAAGCGATTGCGCGAATGCAATTATGGTGACTATAATAGCAAGCCAAGTAGTCTTGTCGAACCTATGCAAGAGAAACATATCTCAGAACTTATGCCGAATGGTGAAAGTTACGAAATGATTCAGGAACGTGTAAGTGATTTTCTGAATTTTCTTAAACAAAATTATGACGGCAAGCATGTTGCAATCATCGCGCATAAAGGGCCGCAATTAGCCGTCGAAGTCATTACCAAGGGAATGACCTGGGAAGAAGCCTTCGCCCAAGATTGGCGCAAGACAGGTGCCTGGCAGCCAGGTTGGGAGTATGAGATATGAACAAATTAAAAATAATCAGCCAGACAAAAAAGCACCTCCAAGAAATGTTTAAAAATGAAGGCAGTGGTCATGATTGGTGGCACATTCAAAGGGTTCTTAACAATGCCATCTTAATTGCAAAAAAAGAAAAAGGTGCAGATCTGTTCATTGTTCAGCTCGGCGCTCTTTTGCATGATATAGCTGACTTTAAATTTCACGATGGGGACGGCACGCTTGGTCCAAAGGTGGCTTCGGAATGGCTGAAAAAGATTGGAGCCGACGAAATAACAATTCAAGATGTAAGGCATATCGTTGATAACGTAACCTTTAAAGGTCTTGGTGTTAAATCAAAAATAAAGAGTCTTGAAGGTAAAATTGTTCAAGATGCCGATCGGCTAGATGCGCTTGGCGCAATCGGTATTGCTAGAGCGTTTGCTTACGGAGGATTCAAGAACAGACCAATGTTCGATCCAAAAGGAAAAGCCAGAGAGCATAAGAGTTTTACTTCTTACAAAAAAGGTTCAGATTCAACAATTCATCATTTTTATGAAAAGCTCTTGCATATTAAAGATTTAATGAATACCAAAACCGCAAAAAAGTTCGCCATACAGCGACATAAATATATAGAAGATTATCTAGCGCAATTTTATAAAGAATGGGACGGTCGAGAATAAAATTCAAAATATTATGTTGGAGCCTTCTAAAAAAGTATATTTAGGTGATTCCAAAATACCTGGCGCAGGCAGGGGAGTTTTTGCTCTAGCAGATATCGCCGCGAACGAGACAATTGAAATTTGCCCAGTTATTATTGTGAGCGACCAGGACGGTTTGAGACTGAAAGAGACCGAACTGCAAAATTACTATTTTAAATTCGAAGACAGTAAAGGCACTATAAATTTTGGTATCTGCCTAGGTTATGGCTCTCTGTACAATCATTCCTACGAACCAAATGCAACTTACATAAAAGAGCTCGAAGATTCAACGATAGAATTTATGGCGATAAAACCAATCAAGAAAGATGAAGAAATTACCGTCAATTATCATAACGGTAATCCAAATGATAAATCGCCATTATGGATTAAGAGCATAAAACCATACAAATCATAAAAACAAATCAAACCTACTTGTATATTTGTTTAAACTGGTCAATTGACTTCTGTCCAAAATTTAGCTAGAATACCTTTTCTTTTGAGGAGGAAAAAATGTCAAACAACTTAGCAGTCGAATCAGCGGCCAAATTGATTGTAATTGATTTGGACGGCACAATGACCACAGGCAATTCTTGGCAAAAATTAAACACTGCCATGGGTGCAACTGTGGCTGAGGACGATTACTATTACGATCTTTACGCCGCCCATAAAATTACATACCAACAATGGGTGGATGCACTCATTGATATCTACCGTCGGCGTTCCATTCCGACAAAGGAAACTCTTAGTCGGCAACTTTTGCAATATTCGTACATTCCCTGGGCTCGTCAAACCGTTGCGGAAATGAAGCGTCGGGGCTACAATCTAGCAATTATTTCTGGAGCAATAGATATTTTTGTGAATGCCGTAGCTAATGATTTAGGAATCGATACGGTTGCGTACAACACGACCTTTTACTTCGACACCGAAGAAAGACTGCAACGAGTAGAAGTGAAAGGGGATGACGCGCCGGTCAAGCTCGCGCAACTTCAAGCAATTTGCCAAGAGCGGAAGATCTCACTTGAAGAATGTATTTGCATCGGCGACAGCCCGAATGATCGTTTGATCTTCGAAGCAACCGGCAGAGGTATAACCTTTGAGCACTGTAAGAAAATACATGATTGTTCTTGGAAGGTGGTCAAGGATTGGACTACTCTGTTAGCAGCACTGGAGGTCGTTTGATTCACTTAAAAAGGCTACTTAATATGTTTTGTAGTCTTTTTGTTTTGATGGAAACATATCTAATCTAGTTATTCAAGAAAATCGCTAAATTTATGGTTTTTTGGTAAACTTATTGAAGATACAATCCGCATTTAAATGTTTACAAAAAAACAGCTTGTCATCAAAAATAATCTTTTAAATTATTATGAACGTACTCCAAAAGTGTGTAAATGGAATATGATTTTTTTGCATGGTTGGCGTTCTGATGCTACCGCTTGGAATAAGGTTATAAATGATTTGAATTTCGAAGATATTGGAATTTACGTTTTGGATTTGCCCGGTTTTGGACAATCACAGATTCCTCACGAAGCCTACAATCTCAGCGATTATGTAGAAACACTAAACGAGTTCATTCAAAAACTAAAATTAGAGAATATAATTTTAGTCGGCCATTCTTTTGGCGGAAGAATCGCAATAAAGTTTACGGCGCATCATGATGCTAAGCTTTTGATTTTAGTCGATAGTGCTGGAATAAAAAACATATCAATAGCAAAAAACTTAAAGATGGTTTTGGCAAAAATTATTCACCCAATTTTTAAATTGCCTGGATTGCAAAAACTTAGAGAAAAAATATACAAAAAGATTGGTGCGGAAGATTATGTCGCCACGCCTTATTTACGAGACACGTTTGTCAATCTGATAAATGAGGATTTGCAATCAGAAATGAAACTGATTAGAACTCCGACTGTATTGATTTGGGGTGATTGTGATACTGAAACTCCGCTCAAAATAGGACAAGTAATGAATAGGCTCATTGCTGATTCCAATCTATATATTTTAGAAGGTGCAGGACATTTTTCTTTTATTGATAAAACTACAGATTTTGTTGAGATTCTTAAAAAGACTATAGATGAACTTTCTGTCTAATTTTAAATATCAATATTACTTATTTCAGCTCGAAAATTATGATATATCGAGATATCTCAAATTAGCTTTAAGGAATTTTGGGCAAAACAAAGAACAAAGACAGTCGTTGGTTTGGACCTTAAAATTAAAAGCAATTGTAGTGTTGGCTATCGTTCTTTGGGTTTTGACTAGTATCATCGGGCTCTTATTGATGATGCGCCATTTTACATTTAATTTATGGGAACGAATTGGTGTCCTGATAATTTACTTATTTGTCCTGTCTCTTCTAAATTTTATATACTTGATTGTTGCTTCGCTTGTCCTTTATCCATTAGATTACTTCTTAAAAAATAGAATAATAAATAGAGCAAAGAATAAAATTAAAACCTTTAAAAATTTAAAAGTTATTGGGATTGCTGGTAGTTATGGCAAGACCACCGCAAAAGAGATAGTCGCAGCGGTTCTTTCTACAAAATATAAAATTTTAGAAACACCTGACAACATCAATACTCCGTTAGGTATATCCGAATTGATAAACACAAAACTTAACAATGACATCGATATATTTATAGTGGAGATGGGCGAATATACAAAAGGTGATATCAAAGACATATGTGATATTGTTCATCCAACATATAGTATTCTTACAGGTATTAACGAAGCGCACTTTGAAAGAATGGGCAGTCTAGAAAATGCTGTCGGTACGATTTTTGAGCTGGTTGAAAACAGTAATGGTCCAGTCTTATTGAACGCAGATGATCGGCTAATCGTAGAAAATTATAAAAAATACGCGCAAAATCGGGGAATACAATTTTACAGCGCTTACAATAGTGAATTATCAGAATATAAAATTAATAATAAAGTATTTAAAGAGGATGCTTCCGGCTTTGAGTTCAATGTGTTCATCAAAGACGTTTTGTTTGGCGAATTTAAATCTAAACTCCTTGGAGAATATTCTTTAGGCACAATAATTTCTGGAATGATACTTGGAAAAATATTTGATATTCCTATCGATAAGATTCGGTTGGCAATAGTGAGTCTTAAACCTGTTGCCCACAGGCTTGAACCCATAATAAATTCTATCGGAACGATCGTTATTGATGATAGCTACAACGGAAATCCTGACGGGGTCAGAGAAGCGATCAAGTTACTGAAAAAATTCAGCAAGAGAAGAAAGGTCTACATTACTCCTGGACTGGTTGAGACTGGACCAAAAGCCCAAGAGATTCATCTCCAAATTGGCAAAGAGTTGGGTAAGGTGGCTGACGTTGTTATTCTAATAAAAAATAGCGTTTGCGCATATATTGTTGAAGGTCTCATGGCTGTAGATTTTCCCAAGGAAAACATCTATATCTTTAATAGTGCGCTAGAGGCCCATGGTCATTTAGCTGGTTTAATAAAGAAAGATGATGTAGTATTATTTCAGAACGATTGGCCAGATAATTATCTATAAAACTATGAATATCGGAGTATTTTTTGGAAGTCGTAGCCCAGAACATGACGTCTCAATTATTACCGGAGAACTCGTAATTTCTGAGTTAAAAAAACTCGGACATAATATCACACCGGTTTATATTGGTAAAGATGGTCAATGGTATGTCGATGAAGAAATTGGATCGCTAAAATTCTTTAAGAATTTTGCGAATATGGACTACAAGAATTTTGCAAAAATATATTTAGACCTTGAACAATCCAAGGGTAAGATGGTATTAAAGAAAAAAGGTTTTAACGGCAAGGAATTCGTTATTGATTTAGCATTCCCAGCTTTCCATGGGGCATTTGGGGAAGATGGGACAATACAAGGACTCTTTGAAATCTTTAATCTTCCTTATGTTGGTTGCGATCTAACTTCTTCAGCAATCACTATGGATAAGATTCTGACGAAGTTGCTTTATCAAAAGCATAATATCCCTACCGTTGATTTTATATATTTTGATTTAGGCGATTGGCAGGCTAATAAAGCGTCTATTCTCGAGAGATGTAAAAAGGAATTAGTGTGGCCAATGTTCGTTAAACCACCAAGACTCGGTTCATCAATAGGTATAGTCAAAGTCAAAAGCGAAGACAGTCTAGAGTCTGCAATCGAAGTTGCTTTGCAATATGGCAATCGCGTATTGGTTGAGAATGGAGTTAATAATCTTAAAGACGTAACTTGTGCCGTCTTAGGAAATGAAAACCCAAAAACCTCATTAGTTCAGGAATCCTCATTTAGTGATGATCTCTTCTCTTATGAAGATAAATATCTTACAGATGGCGGAACGCAATTAGGCAATGCAACAACTAACTTGGTAATTCCTGCGAATATTCCTGACGATGTTACGAAAACAATCCAAGACCTTTCTATAAAAATATACAAACTTTTTGCCTGTTCCGGTACCGCTAGAATAGATTTTCTTTACGATGCAGCATCACAACAAATTTATGCTAATGAAATAAACACGATGCCGGGAACCCTTTACCACCATTTGTGGAAGGCGAGCGGAATAGAGATGGAGGAATTATTAAAAGAGCTGATTAATTTGGCTATAGAAAAGTATAAGAATGAAGTTAAATACATTCATACTTTTCAATCCAATCTTTTACAGCAAGCCAACTCAATAAAATTACAGATTAAAGAAGATAATAATTAATTTATTAAATTTATGATCGGTATCTGCGAATCTCCAAATTTTACATCAGAAACAGATAATGAATATAGAAGCTTTATGGCCATACTCAGGGATTGTGGCTTGAGTGAATCACAAGTGCGGAATTTATCTCCAAAAATTACAGAAGCTTTTAGTAATGGTTTTTCTTACGGAAAGATATTATCCGAATTTGGTCGCATCTCACATAAAACAAACATACATCATCAACAACTAAGCACAGAACAGAGGCAAGATTTATATAAATAGAGTGGCTTCAATGTTGGAGAACCTGGAAAATACAATTACAACTGATATGAGTGTCTCTGGAGATTAACCAAGTGCTGCCTTAAATAGTATAAATATGAACAACGTATCCCATCATCAAAATCTTAGGAAAAGAATTTATACAAAATTAGAAGAATTCCCTAGTCAAAATCCAGGAAAAAGATTCTTAGATAGGTTGATTTTTGTTGTTGGTGCACTTGGCCCGCTGGCGACGATTCCACAAGTCTATACGATTTTCGCGCACCATGATTCTTCTGGTATTTCTGTATTTTCTTGGTCCGCTTATGTTCTTTTTGATATTGTCTGGTTGACCTACGGAATAGTTCATAAAGAGAAAGTCTTGATTTTCGCAAATATTTTATGGATAGTGGTCAATGGTTTAATTGTCATTGGTGCTATAAAATATTAATTTTTTGCTGTGGATAAGTGGTGGTAGATTTAACTTTTTTGCAAAAACCTCTTATTTTTGGTATTTTTTTGAACTTGCCTTTGGAAAATATATATAAATATGTTAAAATGAGCATAGTAGATTTATCATGAGATACAAAAATAATACAAATATAGGATATAAAACGAAGAGCAAAAATCTTGTGCGCATAAGCAAATTATTGGTTGTAGTTTTAATTGTAATTGCCATTCAACCAGGCACTCGGATTGCACAAGCTGCTAACATCACTTCTCTATCGGATAACTTGACGCGTTTAGCGGCAAATACTCTTGCTGACCACGAAATAAAATTTATTACACCTACGGGTATAGCTGCGACCAAAACTGTAACCTTTACATTTGGTGCAGGTTTCTCACTTGGAACTTTTGCCGTGGCGAATGAAGACTTTGCTACCGGTGTTGGTTCAAACTGTAGCACAGCAACATATACAGAACAGACATTAGCAGCAACAGCCTCGGGTACTACTTGGGGGGGGTTGCTCAAGCAGGTCAGGCAATAACTTTGACTTCAGGTTCTGGTACAGAGGCAGCTGGCAACTGCATGCGTTTTCGTATTGGAGCTAATGCAATCTTTAATGGTACGGGTGTTTCAATCATAACCAACGGTACAACAGGAAATGCGGGTGCAACTCTCACTATTGGTGGTACCTTTGGTGATATTGGCTCGACATTTATTCCAATCATTACAAATGATCAAGTCACTCTTACTGCTACGGTCAACCCAACGTTGAGTTTTACTCTAAGCGCTAACTCTTTAGCCTTCGGAACTTTGACGACTGCCAATGGCAGATGGGCGACTAGTTCAACAGGTGCGTCCACTGCAACCGTCGGCTTGACTCTTACGGCTGCAACCAACGGTGCCGCCGGATATACTATATATGTAGTAGGACCAACTCTTACGGATAGTGCCATATCTGCTACGATAGCTGCTATGGGAGCATCTGCCGCGTCTGCCCCAGGAACTGCGCAATTCGGTCTGAATGCTGCTGTCGCTGGAGGAGCGGGAACTGTATCAGCTCCTTATGCTACGGCCAGTCAGTATGCTTACACCGCTACAACTACACAAACTCCTGTAGCAACAGATACGGCTCCTGCCGCATCTGACTCATATAGTATAAGTTACTTAGCGAACATCACAGCTATTACACCTGCTGGTGCTTACACCACAACCCACACCTGGACGGCTACCGCTAATTTTTAGAATGTTATACAATTAGTGTTAAATGAAGAAAATATCAGGGATCATCGCAACTTTTTATAAACCTTATTTTATAGATAAGCGTTTTTTGCTTTCGTCTGGTTCGGCTCTAATATTATTGGTCATAAGTTTTTTTGTAAACTTTTTTGCCGGAACATATGCTAGTAGTGTAGAAAGCAATTCGGTTACGGATATAATTTTGAGCCATATCAGAGTCTATGATGTCGATGCTGTATTTATCTATGGCGCTTTGTTCTTTATATTTTTTATAATCTATTTATGTTTCCGCTATCCTAATTATCTTCCATTCACGATTAAGGCGATTGCACTTTTTACCGTGATTCGCTCAATGTTCATTGTTTTAACGCACATTGCGCCTTTCCCTACAGTTGTCAGTATTGATGTAATAAATTGGCTTAAAGACTTTTCTTTTTCTGGAGATTTATTTTTCTCTGGGCATACGGGGCTACCATTCTTAATCGGACTGATTTTTTGGGATAAAAAATATATTCGATTATTTAGTATTTTTAGCTCAATCTTTTTTGCGATAGTCGTTTTGATGGGGCATTTACACTATTCAATTGATGTCTTTGCCGCTTTTTTTATAACCTATACCATTTACCATATATCAGAAAAATTCTTTGCGCATGATCTAAAACTTTTACAAACAGGTATGGAATTTGAGCCAGAAAAAAATATGTTTTAAATTTAATGAGGTTCGTTGACAGAGTATCATTTTAATGTTATAAATACGGGTTAGTCCTGTCGCCAGAAATCTGCTTATAAAAGTTTTGTAATCAGATTTCTCGCGGGAAGACCGTGAGTAATTGCATGACGAAGGGGGAAATGAATGGAAAGTGTAAGTGTGGATTTTGAGTTGGATCAACCTCGTAGCGCTGAATGTCGTTCGGAGATCACAACACTTGTTAATGCAGCGGACATGGAAAGGTGTCGTTACTGCGATGAGATCATCGCATACTGGCATGCTTTCTGTTTTTCCTGCGGCAGATCCAACTCTGAGGCGGCAGCTGATCAGTCAGAGCAGATTTCTGACTGTGAAGCGTCATTCCATGAGAGCTTGGGAGAAGAAATGGTCTTTTGTCCTGAATGTGGGCTGTGCCTGCACCCGGCAGCGTGGCGCAGAACCATTTGTGACGAGAGCTCCTGTATCACCTATGACCTTTTTCGTCTGACTCAGCTGGTGGCAAAAGTGATTATCAACCCTCTTCGGATGGAAATCATAATCATCGCGCCATTCAACATCAAGAAATTCTGGCGTGACGTTCGGGATGTTCCGAACATCTGCAAAGTTACGCGCAGGCTACTTCTATCCAGTAAGGACAAGTTCGTCCAACTGGTTGAACAACCCGATCACTACCAGTTTGTCTATCCGCCGAAGTTCTCACCTGAGGGTGACCTCTTTGCGGACGTTGACTCGGACGAAATGATCGCATACGACAACGTATAATCCACCCCCAACCTTAAAATCCCTTCCAGGTCCGCCACAATGGCTGACTTGGAAGGGATTTAAGTTTGCCTATATTTAGTTTACCTAGAAATCAAAACCTCTATCCGATGACGAACCTCTTGGTCCTGACTTGGTAGGCCTTGGTTCACTGCGTTGTTGTCCGCTACCACTGCTACCGAAGCGCTTGCCGCCGTATGAAGGCTTTCCTGATCGCTTTGGCCCAGAAGGCTGTCGCTTGTCGCTGAACTTGCTTGGAAATCTGCTTGGTTTGTTTGGTTCTCTTGAACCACTAGGGCTTGAAGATGGAGAGAAACTCCTATCAGCAAATTTACGTGGAAATCTGCTAGGGCTTGCTGCTGGACGTCTGTCTCTGCTATGACTACGCTCACTATCAATTGTGTGTTCTAGCGCAGAATATTTTTCAGGTTCAGGAGCGGCCAATCCCATATCAGAAGCTTTCTTTACTGGCAATGTTTTTTTGATCAATCTTTCAATATCGCGAATGTCAGATCTCTGATCGGCTGTCGCGAATGAAATTGCTTTACCGGATTTTCCTGCGCGACCTGTTCTGCCGATACGGTGGACATAATCAGAAGAATTTTCTGGTAAGTCGTAGTTTATAACCAACTCGATATTTGTAACATCGATTCCACGGGCGGCAATATCTGTAGCTACGAGTACTCTGTATTTGCCCAATTTGAATCCATTAAGAGCTTCGAGTCTTTGATTTAAAGACCTGTCAGAATGAATTTCTGCGGATGTAAAGGATTCTTTTTTGAGTATGGCGGCAATTTTACGTGCGCCATGTTTTGTACGTGAGAAGACAAGTGTGCTGCCTGTATGCTCGTGTAGGGTCTTTAAAAGGAGCTGAAGCTTATCATTTTTGCTGACCATGATGATTTCCTGAGTAATCATGTTTATGGTAGAGCCAGCAGGCGCGACTTCTATGCGCATTGGTAACTGCAGATAGGTGGCTGCAATCTTAGCGATACTTTGATCCATAGTCGCGGAAAAAAGCATCGTCTGTCTTTCTTTTGGCAAATGAGGAATAATTTTATTCAGCTGTGGAGCAAAGCCCATGTCTAACATTCTATCGGCTTCGTCTAAAACCAAGACAGAGACCTGACTTAAGTTTACTTTTCTGCTGTCTATCATATCGATCAGACGGCCTGGGGTGGCAATGATGATGTGTGGATCAAGGCGCAGTGCAGAAATTTGCTTGCCCATTGATTCGCCACCGATTATTACCGCAGTTTTTAATCCTAATGAGCGACCAATCTTTTTTAAGGCGTCACTGACTTGGATTGCTAATTCACGGGTTGGTATTAAAACTAAACCCTTACCTTTAGAAACCACTAGTTTTTGCAACATAGGGATTCCAAAAGCTAAAGTTTTGCCGGTTCCTGTTTGGGCAATTCCCATAACATCCTTGCCTTGAATGGCAATCGGAATGGCCTGTTTTTGTATTGGTGTAGGGGACTTATATCCCTGTTGTGCCAATATATCCAAAAATTTAGGGGCAATACCTAAGCCGCTAAATGTTTGTATTTGTTCTTGTTCTTGCATCTTTTTATAATTTGCTTACTTTACAAAAAATCTGGTCCTGTCTTCGGATAGCTTACTTACTTGAAGAAAGGATCAGAAAAAAGGTTGAGATATATGTGTATTTAATTGATTAACTCCTTAATTAAATCATATTTTGAGGAAAAATGCAAGTCCTATGTTTTTGTGATGTGCTATAATACACCAATGAGAAACATCCAAGAAGTATTTAATGGTATACAAGAAAAGAAGAAAGAGCTTCGCGATATCAAAAAAATGTATCGGGACGCTCTGGAATCATCTGGTGAGTATCGTGATTTGAACGATAAGATTGAAGAATTAAAGGCAAAAAAGAAGCTTATTGAAGCTTCGGCTTGGGAAGACGTCGGCAGTAAGAATAAGTACGAGACTTCTAAGCTGGACATCAAACAGGATAGAGAAATGCTAACTGATTTGGCAATTAATACTTTAATGAGCGGAGAAACCGTTAAGATTGTCGATCAAGACAACAACGAGTACGAGCCAAAATTTTCAGTTGCCTTTAAAAAGACTAATGTAGTGCATCAACAACCACAATAGAGTTAACCTCCCAATCAGTCCACAGTACTAGTATTAAGGTCTTTATTAGTCGTAGCTTGCTCAAGGTAGGACTTCTTATACAGCAACACCAAGCGCCGAGGGCGTCGCAAGCTGTATAAGAAGTTCTCCCTTTCGTGTCTACGACTGATAAAGACCTTTTTCTTTTGATACTGTGGACTGATTGGAATTAAGTTATCTTTAAAAATAAATTTGTGTCTAGGTCCAGATAGATAGTGACCACCCTCTAAGTTTGTAAAGTAATAATATCCTTAGTTGGTAATCTTCCGGTTTGCCATTTGTTGAAGTAGGCTTTGGGAGTTAAATAGTTTAATGCCTGATGCGGTCTGATCTCATTCCATGTCTTTTCCCAATCAAGGATTCTTTTCTGCATCAGTGGGTATTGATCATATGATTTAACTTTGTTTCCAAGCTGGTAGAATTCTCTTTGATCAGATCCATGAGAATTCTCTACATAAGTATTCTGTTTGGGAGTTCTAGGATAGATGAAGTAGTGAGTTAAATTAATCTTTTGACAGTATTGGTCAAACTCTTTTAGGAATGGTGCGCCATTGTCAGTTTGTACTGCCTTAATTAGAAAAGGCAGAGCCTTAAAGCAGGTTTCTAAGAAGTCCTTACCATTACGTGAAGACTGGGATTTGTAAACCCTTAATACTCTAATCTTTGTCAGTACATCAATGGCAGTAAACTGATACAATTTGTTTCCATTTGGCAGCATAATATATTTAGTATCAATCTGTACTAAATCCCCAGGATTAGCTATCTTTAGACCTCTCTGGAATCTTAACCTTGGCTCTAGAGAAGCATATCTTCTCTTAGCAGATATCTTACTACTAATGAGTTCACGTCTCTTAAGTATCCTGCCTATGGTTGAAGCTGATACTTTGATTCCATCTGAATCAAGCAATGTTCTAATCTTGTATTTAGACCAAGCAGGATACTTCTTCCTGGTACTTACTACAGATGCAACAGTCTCCCAAGGAGTAGCACTTGTTCTTAAATGTTTAGGTCTATGTGAACGGTCATTTAATCCAGATATCCCTCCTACCTCAATCTTCTTGATCCATCTCCGCAGTGTCAATCTTTGAATACCAAATCTTCTAGATGTCAGACTAATGTTTTTACCATGTTCCCGATACCAATCAAGTATCTTTAATCTCTTCTTGGTCTTGGGGGTGGCTTCTGCCAATCTTGCTACTAAAGCAGCTCTTGGCAGTATTGATCCATATGTAGTCATATGAATACCATATCTACCTTTCATAAATTTCTCCAGTCAGGTGGATACTATCATATGGACCAGCGCAATTTGTTGCAAAATATGGTTTTGTGGTAAAATGTGGGCATGCAACAAATATTTTCTTTGTATACTAATTTCTTAACGAATTTTCCGCCGACATTGCAGCCATTTGTTTCCTTCCTTTTGGCAATATTTATCCTGTATGCCGTCGTGAAGATTCTGCAAAGAGACTTTATATACATCATATTGTTAGTGGTTTTGCTACCAGCCTCCGTACCTATCTTAATGAATATATTCAATTCGATAGTTTCCATAATAAAGTATCTTTTAGCTAAATAAATTTAATAAAAAAGTCCCTCGGCTATCGGGGGATTTTTTGTTGTGGATAAGTCCATACCAAAATAAATAAATTAGCAAATTCCTTAGCTAATTCATAAATTGACATAGGGTGAACGAACGTATACTATGCTTGTATATGAGCATCACACAAAAACAAGAAAATCTTTTGAAGTATATTATTTCTGAGATCAGAGATAATGGATTACCACCGTCAGTTTCAGAGATGACTTCTTTCTTAAGCCTCAAATCCAAAAACTCAATTGCAAAAATGCTCAAGCAATTAGAAGAAGAAAAATATATTTTGATTAATGGCAAGGCCAGGGGAATTACAGTTTTAAAGACTCTGGGCGAGTCTTTGCAAAAAGGAATGTTCTCAGTTCCAATCGTTGGTTCAGTTCAAGCCGGAATGCCCATGCTTGCCGAACAAAATATAGAAGATTGGGTAAATCTACCGGAAAATCTAGTTAGATCTCGGCGTGACGTATTCTTACTCAGAGTCAGGGGAGATAGTATGAAGAACGCAGGTATTCTAGAGGGGGACCTGGTGATAGTTAGACCTATAAAAGAAGTTAAACATAATGATATCGTTGTTGCTTTATTGCATGACGAAGCAACGGTCAAGAGATTTATAAAGATTCAAAATAGGGTCTACTTAAAGCCTGAGAACGATAATTATAAAAACATTTATCCAAAAGAAGAATGGACTGTACAAGGAAAGGTCGTTGGGGTTATCCGCCAATTAGAATAAAAATATGTCAGAAGCAGACAAGATAAAAATCAATATTATAGATAATATGCGCCGACTATGTGCGCATTGTATGAACGGTAAACAACATTATTGCGCATTCCAAGAGCTCGAAAATAAAATAATGAATTTACGCGGAGTACCTCTGATGGTCAACAACGAATTTAGAGGGATGCTAATAAAAAACAAATAAGCGTTAGTAATTTTTTAAAAGGAGGAATATGGAGGCCGTTTTAAAGTTATCTAATTTACCTAAAAAAGAAAGACCACGTGAACGTTTTGAGTTAAAAGGATCTTCAGCAGTTTCGCTTAGAGAGTTATTGGCTATATCTATCAATAATGGTAACAAGCAGAATTCCGCTTTAGACATTGCGGACAAGATGCTATCGGACTTTGGCGCATTAGAAGAAATTGACAAAGCCTCTATCGCCAAGCTCTGTTCTTGTGCTGGTATAGGTTACGCAAAAGCCATTAGGATTAAAGCTGCTCTAGAATTAGGCAAACGTTTTTACGCGGAACAAGGTCGTATAAGAGAAAGTATCTTTGATAGCGCGCAAGCCTTTCAAATAGCTTCTTATTATTTAAAAGGGAAGATGCAGGAGCATTTACTGCTCTTCTGCCTTAATGTCCGCGGTGGTTTGATTTCTGAGCCGGATATTGTATCTATGGGGATTCTGGATGCTTCATGTATTCATCCTCGGGAGATATTCAAAAAGGCAATAGAAAAATGCGCCGCAAGAATTTTGCTGGCGCACAATCATCCTTCGGGGAGTTCCGATCCTTCCGCCGAAGACTTACATACTACTAGTATTGTTTATAAGGCCGGGACTCTTTTAGGAATAGAATTGATTGACCATTTGGTAGTTGCGGGAAATTCTTTTTGCAGTATAAGAGAATTTGATGCTGATTTATTTTCAGCTTAGCTTTTGTACTTTTGTACCATCGCTGGTGTCTAATACTTCAAAACCAAATTTTTCTATTTCTTTTCTGAGTTTATCGGAATGACTATAATCTTTTTCCGTACGTGCCGTATCTCGCTCTTTTATAAGAGTGGCCACCTCTGCTGGAATTTCTAATTTTTCTTCGGCTGTTGGTGCAATTAGAACTAGACCTAAGATATCTTCGAATTCTTTAAATGTATTGATCTTTTCCTTATCTGACAGGTTGGACTTGAATATTTCTGATATCAACGCTAAGGCAGAAGGTGTGTCCAAGTCGCTACTCATATATTCGTGCAATTTTGCTACGAATTCATTATCAGTTGCAGGTTTTTCTATCGCAGAATCCCAATGGTTATTTAATATCTGTTTGATCTGGGCACGAATATTATTCAAACCGGCCTTTGCCGCTAGTAGACTTTCTTCAGTCACATTCAACTTACTCTTATAATGTGACTGCAATATAAGAAAACGCAGGCTTTGCCCGTCTCCTAAATGCTTATTCTTTACATCCTCAAGAGTGTAAAAATTCCCTAAGCTCTTGGACATTTTTTTACCATCAACCATTATATGTCCAGAATGTAGCCATTGTCTGACAAAAGGTCTATATATTGGTTCTGCCTGAGCTATCTCATTAGTATGGTGTGGGAAAATCAAATCAATTCCTCCGGAATGTATGTCTGTACCAAGGGGGAATTTTAGATAGTTTATAAGGGTGCATTCTATGTGCCAACCCGGTCTGCCCATGCCAAGTATAGGATGATCCCAATAAATATTTCCATCATTTGGAACATGCGCCTTCCATAAGGCAAAATCCGCTATATTTTCTTTATCGTATTCATCAGAAGAAATTCTTGCTCCGGCTCCGGGTTTTGTTCCCGCCAAGAAATCTGCTCCGACTAAAGCGCCATATGTGCCGAACTTTTCCTGGTATTTGGAGATACTAAAATATGTCGAGCCGTCTTCGGCTTTGTAGGCAAATCCTAGATCTATAAGCCTCAGTATGAATTTTTGAATTTCCGGAATCACATCAGAAACATTTACGAATTCGATTTTGTCCTTATCTACACCTGTTTCTTCTAGATCTTTCATAAAAGCCTTGGTGTATGTGCGGGTAAATTGAGCGAGTTTATCAGTATCGGCTTCGTTCCCAAACATAGATAAAGTGCCATTTATAGTCTTATCGTCTATATCGGTTATGTTCATGACCCAGCGAGTTTGTATGCCATTAAGCTCTAAAGCACGCACCAAAATATCAGCAGTAATAAAAGCCCTGAGATTGCCTATATGCGTGAAATTATACACTGTGGGACCACAGCTATAAAAATTAGCTTTGCCTGATACATTTGTTTGTATAGGCTCGATTTGTTTACTGGCGGTATTGAAGATTTCCATGTTCATGTCTGGATTGTAACACGCCTGGCATTTGTTTGACTACATCCAACGTTTGCGTCGGAAAAAGAATATCATAACAGCAGAAGCTAACGCGGCAATGGCGAAAACAATCCAAAATCCATAGTGATTATTCTCAAACGGTTTGCCAAGCATGTCTAGGCTAAATAAAAAGATTATCAAAGTTGCAGGGAAAAATATTCCAGATATTATAGTGTCCGTCTTTGTTATTTGATTCAGGACATTAGTAGCTAAAGACTGATTTGCATCTTGCAATGATTCTATGGTTTCTTTTTGAATAGCTAAAATATCCCAGATATTTTCAACGTGTTCCGTGAGGTTCGTGTAGTATTCCTTACTATCCGGAAAACTGATATATGTTTCTTTGGCGTTCATCAGTTTACGCAAAATCAAATAATGAGTCTTCATGATTCTGCGGACATCGATGATATTCCTCTTCATTTGGGCAATGCGGCGAAGCATCTTTATCCCCAAGTCATGGAAAATATTTTTTTCCACTTCGTCCATATCTTTGCTGATATGGTCCAAAATAGGGAAGCTTCTGCGCAGAAGCGATTCTAATATATGATATAACAGAACACCGGGATTCTTACCCATCCAAGCTGCGCGCATCTCGGCATCATTGGCAGCGGCGTTAACGGCGCCAGTCATTGTATACATAGAACCATCATGAATGGTTATCAAATAATTTTTTCCTATAAAAAAATTAACTTCCGTCGGGGTTATCTCGGCAGCATTGCGCTTGTATACAGGGAAGAGCAAGACTATAAAAATATAGTCTTCGCGTTTCTCTATCTTTGAATGCTGGGATGTTTCCATGACATCCTCATAATCCAACGGATGAAAATCATACTCATTTTTGAGATATGAAATCTCGTCAGTGGTCGGATTAATTATGTCTATCCAGCGTAGATTTTTTGTATGTATGATTTTTAAAGCCATTTTAAATTTATTTTGATTTCATTGCGTCCGCTTTTACTTGTTTTGGCTCTTTTGTGCCAGTAGTTGCGGTCTTTACAATTTCTTATGCATGTATTATAGTATGTGGTTCGTCATATAGGCAAATTTTTGTTATAATATATACAAATGTCCACAATAAATCCAAATTATAATACTCCAGCTAATTCAACAGAATCAGACCCTCTTAAGTCCGCGGAACATCCGGGGATAATTGAAACCGATCTGGAAACTCCAATAACTGGGAATGAAGCTGTTGAATCTAATAATGTAGCAGCAGAATTAGCCGCAGAAGGTTTGCACGCAGAATTGACCGAAGAAGAAAAGAAGTCCGCGCTTGGAGCGATCATCGGCGGTTCTGACACGGCAGGTAAGATTATGAATGCTTCCGCTGCAGGAAGAGATCCTAAAGAAGTGATAGCCGATATTTATCAAAGTCCAGATTTAACTCCGCATCAAGTCCTGGAAAAAGGTGAGGACCCTTCAAATATCGTAGAAGGTTTGTACGGAAAACCTACAAAATAAACAAGTAAAAATTTAAAAGAAATAAAAATAAAAAATGTTTCCAATACTGGCTGTAAATCAACTTACTTTGCTTATAGGAATATTCATTTTTTTGGTGGCGGCTTTTGTGGCCGTTTTTTTGCATTTTTTGTTTGAACATCTGAGATATACAAAACATATCGTTCCTAGGGCAAAGAACTCCGTGTTCTTGGAGATACAAATTCCAAAAGAGAATTCTGGAGAGAATCAATCCGGTAAAACAGAAACTTCAGAGGAACGCAATTCAATCATAGCTTTCGCCGAGCAGGTTTTTACCAACCTTTCTTCGGAAGCTCTTGGCAGTAAAGGTGTCGGTGGAAGATATGACAATTATATTTCTTTTGAGATTGTCGCTCTAAGTAAAAAAATCTCATTTTATATAAATTGCCCAAGAGATTTGCGCGACCTGCTGGAAAAGCAGATTCATGCGCAATATTCCAGCGCGCAGATTGACGAGGTTCAAGCATATAATCCTTTCGTCCTGAACGCAAAACAGGCAGCCTCAGAGCTAGTTCTCCAAAAGGATTACGCCTATCCATTCCGTACATACAAGCAGATGGAATCTGATCCTCTGAATGCTATTACAAATGCTATGTCCAAGCTAGATGAGGACCAGAGTGCTATCTTGCAGTTAATTATCAGTCCTGCCGGAGAGAGATGGCGCCTCCATCCTCATACCATGGCAATGGAGATACAGCAGGGTAAGAATCCAAACGAAGTCGGTAAGAGCGAATTTAGCAAAGTTTTCAGCAGTTTTCGTTCAGAAGCGGCTCATTCTTTAGGCTTGTCATCAGATAACAAGAATCAGGAAAACCGTGAGAATATGGATTTGACTGGAAATTATTCGGCGATACATCTTACTCCAATGCAGCAGGAGATAGTCAAAAAGTTTGAAGAGAAAGCTTCCCGTCCGGGTTTCTATTCTAATATCAGGTTGATTACTTCAGCACCAACGCAAATTGATGCGGATAGCGCCATGCGTAATTTGCTCTCGTCTTTTATGCAATATTCCATGCCGCCGTTCAACGGTTTTAAGGTTTTAAAGAGAAAGACAAAAGTAATCGTTGTCGATTATATTTTTAGAGTTTTCAAAAAATCAAAGAATGTTATTTTAAATACCGAAGAGCTGTCTAGTATTTGGCATCTGCCGACAAAATTCATGGAAACGCCAAATATAAAATGGCTTATGTTTAAAAAAGCTCCAGCTCCGATTAATGCTCCTGAATCGGGTCTGCGTCTAGGGACTAATACTTTCCGTGGAATCAGCACGCCGATTCATATTTCTAGGGATGATCGTCGCAGACATATGTACATAATCGGACGAACCGGCACAGGTAAATCCGAATTCATGAAGAATATGGCCATTCAGGATATTCAAAATGGCGAAGGTGTCTGCGTGATTGATCCTCATGGTGATTTAGTCGAAGGTATTTTGGAGCATGTTCCAAAAGAACGTGCCGAAGACATCATATTGTTCGAACCTTTTGATGTGGATAGACCGATGGGTCTGAACATCCTGCAAATACGTAATGAGGAAGAAAAGGATTTTGCCGTTCAGGAAATGATCTCCATTTTCTATAAGCTTGTGACCGATCCAGCCATGCTTGGTCCGATGTTTGAGCATTATATGCGCAATGCCATGCTTGCGCTGATGGCTGACGAACAACATCCTGGAACAATAGTCGATATTCCAAAAATATTCACTGATACGAAATTCCAAAAGTATAAAGTGTCATTGGTCAAAGATCCTGTCGTCAGGGATTTTTGGGTAAACGAAATGTCTAAGGTTTCTGACTTTCATAAATCAGAGATGCTTGGTTATCTTGTTTCTAAAGTTGGGCGTTTTGTGGAAAACAGTATGATGCGAAATATCATCGGTCAGTCAAAATCATCTTTTGATTTCCGTGATGTCATGGATAATAAAAAAGTACTTTTGCTTAATTTGGCAAAAGGGAAGACAGGGGAAATAAACTCTAAACTTATCGGTTTGATTATCGTTTCTAAATTACAAATGGCTGCACTTTCTCGAGCCGATATGCCAGAAGAGGATCGCAATGACTTCTACCTCTATGTAGATGAGTTCCAAAACTTTATCACGGATTCCTTTGCGACCATATTATCCGAAGCGCGCAAGTATCGATTGGACTTGACCATCGCTCACCAGTACATAGCTCAGTTGCAACAATCGGCTGGCGCTGCTGGTGCTGGCTCAAATGGTTTGAAAGATGCCGTCTTTGGTAACGTAGGTACAGAAATAGCCTTTCGTATAGGTGTGGAGGATGCAGAAGTCATGGCAAAAGAATTTGCCCCTGTATTCAACTCTTACGATCTTCTTAACGTCGATAGATATAATGCTTATGTAAAGTTAATGATAAACGGTACGAGCTCGAAACCATTCAATATGGCGACGATGCCTCCGTTTAAGGGTGGTTCAAAGGATATAGCTGATGCAGTAAGGAACTTATCCAGATTAAAATATGGAAAAGCACGCGCAGATGTGGAAAAGGACATATTAGAGGCTAGTCAGGTCGCCGAAGGAGAAGAGTTAATTTAATTTGCTTTTGCCAATGAATCTGTTATAATGCCCATAATAAAGTTTCCAAGAATAGAAAAAAATACAAAAATTTAAAACAAAAGAACACAAGGAGTTTGCATGGACAAAAAACCAAATTTAACGCTTATAGCGCAGTTCATAGATGCAGCAGAAAAAAGTTTAAGATCTGCCAAACAATTGATTTTCGATAGTGATGGTGGAAAAGAAGCTTCGATGCAATCTGCAGAAAAATTCACAGAAAAAGCCCAAATGCTTTCTGTCTCTGATGGTGGAAAAGTAATCGAAGGTGTTTTTGACGGTCAGAACATGCTCGGACCAGATAGTAAGCAGTATCCTGTCCCGGCAAACTATGCTTCTAAGAGCAAACTTATCGAAGGCGATGTTCTCAAACTTACAATATCCGAAGATGGTTCATTCATATACAAACAGATTGGACCTGTAGACAGAAAGAAGATTATTGGATTGCTCACTCAGGATGAGAAGGGCGACTACCGAGTTATCGCCGACGCAAAGACATATCGTGTTCTGCTTGCTTCAATCACATATTTTAAGGCTGAAGCTGGAGACGACATCACTATAATCGTTCCTGAAGGTCAGGAATCTCAATGGGCAGCCGTAGAAAACGTCATAAAAAAAGTTGGAGTCTCTGCTGATGCGGAAATGGGCGTTCCTGATGATGATGAATATGAAAAAAACGTAGACCCGTATGGTAATAAAAAGGGCCAAGCCGTAGAAGAAGAGGATGGTGAAGGCATACACGAACCTACAGACAATCCGAATTATCAAGACGAGCAGACAGACGATGATAGTGATGTAGATGAAATATAATACAAAACGGGTAGCAAAATTTTTAATAGTTGGAATAATTAATACGGCCATTAACTTGGTCGTATTAAACTTGTTGATTTTGATTACATCTCGTGGACGATCCGGAACTTGGTTCACGATTTATCAGACGATTGGTTTTTTGTTAGCGACTGTTAATAGTTATTTGCTTAACAAGTATTGGACTTTTGAACATTCCAAGGATAAAACGGTTAGTGAATACACAATATTCTTTTTCATAAGCTTCATAGGATTATTGCTAAATGTAGGTTCGGCGTCTCTGTTGGTTAACGCTATACATAAGTACCTTATTGCCGGCAGCCTAGAAGAAAAATTAATGCCTTCTTTGGCTTCTCTCTTTGGAACAGTCGTCAGTTGGCTCTGGAATTATAACGGTTATAAGCGCATTTTCCATAAGAAGATTTAAGGTGTTATAATCTAAACATGTCCAGCCTTTACCGCGATTATCGACCACAAACTTTCTCTGAACTTATCGGTCAGGAGCATATTAAGCGCACCCTGCAGAACGCCGTGTCTCAGGGTAGTTTTGCGCATGCCTACCTTTTTACTGGTCCCAGAGGCACAGGCAAGACCAGCACGGCTAGAATCCTGGCTAGGGCTATCAATTGCGAACATGCAAAAAATGGTGAGCCTGATAATAAATGTCATATCTGTACCTCTTTTATAGAAGGCAACTCTTTGGATCTTTTGGAAATAGATGCCGCATCAAATACCGGAGTAGAAAACATTCGTGAGATCACTGAGCGATTGGCTTTTAGCCCGGCAGAAGCAAAGTACAAAGTTTTTATTATAGATGAAGTGCACATGCTTTCTAAGGGCGCATTCAACGCTTTGTTGAAAACTTTAGAAGAGCCACCAGCGCACGCAGTATTTATTTTGGCGACAACAGAAGTCAACAAAGTACCAGCTACAATTATTTCTAGAACTCAAAGATTCGATTTTGGCAGAGTGAACGCCGAAGAACTTTTTGAACATCTGAAGATGATCGTCAAGAAAAATAAGATAGACGTAGATGAACCGAGTTTAAAATTAGTTGCACAAGCCGCCGAAGGCGGCGTGCGCGATGCTCTTTCTATTTTAGACAAACTTTCTTCTTTTGGCGGTAAGGTGACTTTATCAGAAACAGAATCGTTGCTTGGTCTGACCAATCAATCTTTTATTAGACAGATATTGGATTACATTATCGACCGCGATGCAGCCTCTGCAATCGACCTGCTCCATTCACTATTGCAATCAGGATTAGACCCCGCACAGTTCAATCGCGAGCTCTTAGAATATTTGCGCAAACTCCTTGTCTATTCAATTGGAGCAAAAAAAGCTTCGGCATCTTTTGACTCCATGGAAGGTGAAGGTTTTATAGATTTTCTCAAAGAACACTCGTCTAAAATTCCTGAATCACGTCTTTTACATATCATCAGATTATTTTTGAGAGCGCACAAAGACTTTGAAAGTAGTCCAAGTTTGGAATTACCTTTGGAAGTCGCAATCGCCGAAGCCTGTATGGTTGTCGAGCCGATTGTTACCCAGATAAGATCGAACCCTACAAACGTTGGTGGAAATTCAATATCATCGGCACCAAAAGAAACTCCTAAATTCACTAAGCCTGTGCAAAAGATTGATAATACAAATTTAAAAGCAGAAGTAGCCGAGATAGAAGAAGAGATTGAAGCGGCAAAAGATGTTGTTATGGAAGAGCCAAAACAAGAAAATAAAATTGAGCATGTGGCTACATCTGGGAAGATCGTTAATTTAGAAGATATATTGGCAGTCTGGCCCGCGCTACTCCAAGAAATAAAAGTAGTAAATAGCCCAATGCTCGCATTGATGAAGTCGGTATCTGTTAAAAGCTGCGAGAACAATCATTTGGTTATGGTTTGTGAATACGCCTTTCACAAGGACAGCTTGGAAAACGTAAAGAATAGGGAAGTGCTTGCCGGGGTCTTCAATAGACATTTTAATACAGAGTTCAGCTTTGAAGTTCTTATAGAGAAAAAAGAGCAAATTAAAGCTGATACCGCCGAAGCCGCCCTGCAAATTTTAGGTGGGGAATTAGTATAACTTTTGAACTTGATAAACAGTTTGCAAACACAAATAAAATTGAATAATCAAGAGTTGGTTTATGATTTAAAAGTCAGTCAGCGCGCTAAAAGAATGCGCATCGCGATTTATTGTGATGGCGCAGTTGTTGTGACTGCCCCAAACGGCGTGAATGGCAATCTCATTGAACAGTTCATTTTGAGAAAAGCCAGATGGATTTTTGATAAGCTTGATTATTTTAAGGCGCGCGGAAATCATCCTTTCGTCAGAAGCGGTAAAGGGGAATTCTTAAAATATAAGCAAGAGGCATTAGTATTAGCCAAAAGTAGGGTTGAATATTTTAATGAAAAGTACGGATTTAAATTCAATAAAATAAATATCAGAAACCAAAAGACACGTTGGGGGAGCTGTTCACGTAAGGGAAATTTGAATTTTAATTACAAAATCGCTCTATTACCGGAGCATTTAGCGGACTATATTATTGTGCATGAGCTTTGCCATTTGAGAGAATTCAATCATTCAAAAAAGTTTTGGAATCTAGTCGCTCAAGAGATTCCCGATTATGCGCAGCACAGAAAAGAGATAAACAATACGATGCAGTAGTGCTATAATATATTTAATAAACCTATGACATATCTAAAAGTTATCACAGGTCCGATGTTCTCGGGCAAAACAGAAGAGTTGATTCGTATTTTGCATCGCAGCCAGATTGCCGGTAAGAAGATATTGGTAGTTAAGCCAAAAATAGATACGCGTTGCGGCAATGAAATAATTTCACGTAAAAAAGCCACTCCCGATACGCAGAAATTTACAAAGTTCATGGATTTTCCAGCTGAACCGATAGGTTCCGCTGAAGAATTAGGTAATTTAATTGAGCAACATCAGCCAGATATTTTAGCTTTGGACGAAGTTCAATTTTTCCAATCTTGGATTTTTGATTACATCCACAATTTGTTAAGAGAGAAATCTCAAAGCGAGCTGACGATTATAGCCGCAGGCTTGGATATGGACGCTTGGGGTAAACCATTCGGTCCCATGCCTCAGTTGCTGGCAATTGCCGATGAAGTCCAAAAAGAAACGGCAATCTGTTTTGTCTGTAAAAAACCAGCTAACATCACGCAAAAATTAGTGAACACTGGCAAAACCGTAGAAGTAGGCGACGCTGATATCTATGAAGCACGATGTAGGGTTTGTCATACTATTCCGGAGTAGATACTAAACTTTTTTATTTAAGTAAATTTTCAAACCGTCTAGTATTCCTTCTTTAAAATATTTTTCCAATTGTATATTGCTTAAATCTAACCATTTATAAGCAATATGTTCTTCGCTTATCTTAATTTCACCACTTAGATAATGACCGATAAAAAATAAGTATAAGACGTGGAGGTCTTTTTCTTTGGATTGAGTATATTCAGCTAAAATGATTTTTCTACCAGAAGCAACTATATCTGGATGAATATCAACTAAAATCTCTCCGGTTTCTTCTTTGACTTCCCGTTTTAATATATCTACAAAAGAAGTATCAAGTTCGTCAGTGTTAATTCGTCCACCGGGTAAATCATAGAACCCAGCAAAGGCTCCGTAATCTGTAGCTTTTAAAGTCAAAACTTCATTTTTATCATTCAATAAAATTAGCTTTAAAGATACTTGATAAAGGTCTATTTGTGAAGGCATGGTTGATTATTTAATTCCTAAAATTCTATTATAAAATTCATATTTTCTTTTTTGGTATTCATGCCTATTTAAGCCATGGGCAGTCTCTTTTATTTTTCTGTATTCTTCCAAAATTGAAGGATTATCTCGCAATAGTTCAAAAGTTTTCTTTTGTTCTTTTATTTGTGGGGAATCCTTATCGGTTAGATAAATATCAATATCGTATCCGTCCTTCTTAAATTCCCAGCGGATATTTTTACGGCCTATCTTCAAAGGCTGTCCCAAGATCTCAATAAATTTAGGTAGATGACTATCAAAGTTTTCTATTTTATCCAAGACACTTATATCTATATCGTTCTTACCAGCTATTCCTAAAGCCGACGCCCCTGTGTAGAGAACTTCTAATTCGGGAAAATGATTTTTAATTTGCGCGATAAGTTCTCCCGCTATCTTGTGGGTATTGGGGTCCCAAGGGCTTACCGTAATAGGATCATCGGGTAACGTCTGTAAATAATTTTCTTGTTCAGTTGTAAGCATAATCGTTTTCCAAATCAATACAAGTCTTTAGATAATATTTCTTTAGACCAAGCCCTTGCTGGAGTTGAATCAATTTCGTATAAACCAATTTTTGTAAATGTAATATCAGAAATATTTATATTTTGCTTCTTTAAATTTATATTATGTTCAATATCTCTAACCAAAGTAATATGGGGTTTATAAGAAACTCCTTCGTGTTCAGGTTCTACTGTCATGGTGTTTTCTTTAAGGTCGGCAACTATACGGTTATGGTAATTTATTAAGTCTATACTTTCTAAACCCAAAGCATAAACCTCTGTCCAATGATAAAGTTCTTTTACGCTTGCTTGAATTTTACCAATGTTAAAGTTTTCGAGAAAATCTTTTAAATATTTTTCATCTCCATTTAGTAACTCAAAACGTTTCTTAAAAGTAAGATGTGGTAACAGCCCATCAATATATTTTGCACCTACTAACTTTTCACGCAATTCAATAATTGCATCCGTTGTAGTATTATCGGGAAATAAAAGAAATGTGTAATTTTTCATTCTTATAGATAACTGAAATAAATTTTCTATCTATAGTTTATGATAATGAAGTTCTTTTGTCATATTCTTGTTCTGAAATGGAATTACCCAATAAAAAATCACCAGTAAATACAAGGTGATTTTTGGCTGCAATTGTGGGACGAAGTTGAAATGGAAATAGTCAAAATTATATAACAAAATCAAATACCCGCGGAATCTGCATTTCTGCAAACTCCACGGGTATTCTGTAATATGGTGGCCTAAAGGCTACCGTTCAGTCTCATTTCCAACCACAGTCCAGTGAACAACGGGACTACTCCTTCGAACCAAATACTTAAAATCAGTAAAGGTAACGAATGGAATTTTAGCGCGTTCAGCCTCCCAAGCACCTGTTGACCCATCTTGGGAACAAGTTATAACGATCTTGAGTCCAGAATCCCAAGAAGGAAACTCACAAGTTACATCTTGAATTACATAGCCATGCTCTGAATCGCGCTCTGGAGAAAGAGTGAACCGCTTAAAGTCGATGTTCTCGACAAAGCCTATTTTGTAAAGCTCTGCCAAAGCCTGAATAGTAGCTGCGATGACCTGTTTCAAATTGGTAACTGCGGGCATGTGAAGCTCCTTTCAACATCATGTTGAAAAACTGGTTTTTGTTGATCCAAGACATCATGTCTCGGGGCTTATTGAAAATGATAAATCCTCCGATTTATTTTGAATAATTTATTGACCCTTCCAAATTCACAAATAGCTTTATGAACTTAGAAGGGTTGATGAGCGTTGCAAGTACGCTCATCAGTATGGATTGATATGAAATGAATTTTTTGGCTCTTGCATAGCCAGTGTTTGCTATTCGGCGCGAACCACAGAATCTGTGGCTGGGACAATTTCCAGGTATCCTGCTTTCAGGAGATCCTGAGCAACATAGTCCCACCAGTAGTTCTCGGCCAAGTCTCGCACGCTGGGGAAATGCCACTCGATTTCAGGAAACAACATTCTCAGCATCTCCTTGTAGCTCTTAGGGTAGCCGTAGCAGCAACACTGATAGACAAGGATGCTCTTTGGCATCGCCTCCTGCTTTTTCAGAAGTTCGTGCAGCCAGGATTTTGCCCGTTCGCCTTTTGGAACCGATGTTACACCCATCGGGAATTCGTAGGTAGGTTCAGGTGTCGAGCCCCAGTTGTCGCTGGAGCATGGACCACAGATGACCATGTCGATCGGCTGTTTGAAGACGAGAGAGTCTGACGGAAAGAGTTCGGGACTCTGTCCGTGCCGACGCTTTTCAATTACGTCGGGTACTCTCACTCGAAGAGATCCATTTAAGGTCTCCAGAAATTCCTGTGATGAGTGTGCAAACATCATTTCGTGTATCCTCCTTGTTTTTGTTAACCACCTAAATTTACAAATGATTTATAAATTTAGGTGGATAACAAATATGTTGTATAGTACCATAAATAATTAGACTTGTCAACCATAGGAAAATGGATAATAAAGT
>Ga0302274_10000852_pt1 | contig 30382 bp, 27 predicted proteins | sample III_Bog_N2_1_FD_198755 | JGI IMG/M metagenome (GOLD analysis project Ga0302274, IMG submission 198755) | Peat permafrost microbial communities from Stordalen Mire near Abisko, Sweden - III_Bog_N2_1 | ecosystem: Environmental > Terrestrial > Soil > Wetlands > Peat | place: Sweden: Abisko...
TGCTGGAAGCTCTCCGCCTAAAAGGCGGAGGGCTTAGACCCGGTGGCGGAAGCTAAAGCCGCTCCATTTCAACACACTGACATATTCAGGGGTTTCTCAGGGGCAACCTTATCGCGCGATCAAATACATTACCCAACTGAGCACAATCGCCGAAGCCACGAAAAGCACAAAGCAGTAGATTCCGTAGCGAATCATGCGCCGGGGCGTCTCGCGCTGCGTAATGCCGAAGACGATGGACGCGAAAAAAGCAAAGAGCACAACCGCCGCAAAGTGAGTCACGACTTCCTCCCGGTGCGAAGATTGTGCGCGTCCACGGCGGCAATCACGTTGAGCAGTCCAGCCACCACGATGAAGCGCGTGCCGTAGTCGGCGGTGGTTACCATCACCTGGTCAGCGCCCCAGCCCGCAATCCGGCTAACGAAATACAGCAGGCCGTTGCCCAGGTCGCCGGCCAATCCCAGAATGTCCAGAATGTCGTGCGCGCCTGCGTAGATCTTGCCCTGCATGGCTAGCCCCAAGGCAAACATGGCCAGGATAGAGCCACTGAGCAGCGCTCCGCGGCCCCATTTGCGCAGCAGAAAATGTCCGCCGCCCGGCACCAGCCAGCCGACGATCAAAGGCAGGTAGACAAAACCCTGTTGCGATACTGATTGCGAGCCGTTTCCCGGCGCGGCGATGTTGTTTTCTTCAGTTGCCATGCACTTTTGACTATATCGCACCGGGGCTGGGGCGAGCACAGACGCCCGATCAGTTTCCGGTAGGAATGATTCCGGCATTTTCGACCATCAGGATCACGGTTCGCCGGAGAGCGCGCGTGCGGTGCACCACTGTTTTTGGAACTACAAAGCCCTGCCCCGGCTCAAGCTCCACAACCCGGTCCTCAAGATCAATCAGCAGCTTGCCTTCCACGACATAGAAGAACTCGTCATCTTCATCGTGCTTATGCCAGTGGTACTCGCCTTCGATTACGGCCATGCGGACGACCGATTCGTTCACTTTGCAGAGCGTTTGATTGAACCATTTGTATTCACAGGCATCCGCAAGGGCCTTGACGCCAATGACCACCATTGGCCCGTGCAGTATGTTGAGGCGGGTTTCATAGGGAAAGGCTGTCGCTTCAGTCATGGCAATACTCCTTCGCGCAGCATATCGCCGCCGCAAATTCCTCACAAATACTACCCTTGGAACTGCTTTCGTTTATAAGTTCCCGGCTCCGCTCAAATCCTCACCAGATCGCGCTGAATCTTTCCCGTGACCCAGGCCTTGCCAGGAGCGGTGATCATGTCGATCTCGCTGCGCACGCCGAACTCCGGCAGGTAGATGCCCGGCTCGACCGAGAAGCACGTGTTGGGCAGAAGGCGGCGCTCGTCGTGGGTTTCCAGATTGTCAAGGTGCGCGCCCGCTCCGTGCAGCTCCTGGCCGATGTTGTGGCCGGTGCGATGAGTGAAGAATTCGCCGAAGCCGGCTGCGTTAATGACTGCCCGAGCCGCGTCGTCAGCCTCGAAGCCGCAGATAGCGCGGTTCTCGGCAAAGGCGCTCTCGACCGCATGGATGGCCGCGTCGCGCGCGTTCACAACCGTTTTGAATACCAGTTGCTCGCGCTCAGATGGCTCGCGTCCCACCACTCCGGTCCATGTGATGTCGTAGAAGATGGTGCCGGGTTTGTTGGGCCGGGCCCAGATGTCGATGAGCAGAAAGTCGCCTTCTTTGATGGGCGCGGAACGCTGGGCTGTGGGCTCATAGTGCGAGTCGGAGCAATTGGCGTTGACGCTGACATTGGGGCCGTCGTCCCAAATGAGCCCTTCGCGGCGCATGGCCTCGGCGAGCCATTGCATGTGCTCGAATTCGGAGTACGCGCCCGCCTTGCCGGAGCCGGGCCGCAAGCGGTTGCCAATCTGCTTCCAGCCCTCGGCCAGAATGACATCAATGGCCCGCTGCGCCGTAACGTGGCTGGCTACCTGTGCGTCGCTCAGAGTGGCTTCAAATTGGCTGACCATATCGGCGGAACTGACGATCTGCTTGCCCAACCCGCGCAGAAACTCGACCGTGCCCGCATCGACCATGGAAACGTACATGATGGCGTTGTTGGGCGAGTACTGCATGGCCAGCGTGCGCGCGCCGGTCAGCATCGCTTCCAGGCCGCTGGCAAGCTCCTGCCAGCTTGAATACATCGCCTTGGTTCCCGGCAGCGTGTCCAGCCGGGCCTGCTCGATGCGGTGCACCAGCTTGCGCGGCTCTCCCGCGGCAGGCACAAAGTAGTACCAGCGCCGCGTGACGTGCGCCTTTTCGTCCAGACCCAGGATGCGCCCCGCGATCGAGTCGCGGTGATGATGGTCATAAAACAGCCAGCCATCTAGGCCGGCCTCGCGGATTGCCGTCTGAATCGCTTGAATGTTCATACCCGCCATAATACGCGCACAGGGTTGGCCGCTTGAAGGGCTGGTATCAACTTTCTTGGGCAGTCTGCCGAATATCTTTGATTTCCAAAATCCGCTGCGCATAGCCGTGCCGCGCCACGGCTAGCATGGCCTGACCAATATCGCGCGTCGAAACCACCTGGTCCGGAAACGCGCGGCGAATCAGCGGCAGCAGGGGTTTGGTGAGCTTATACAGAATGCGGTAGAGAGGCGTCCTCGACTGAATTCCGTCGAGCGGTTCGATCATGCCGGGACGGAACATGAAGGCCTTGAGCGGCAGACGCAGAAGGGCGTTCTCGGTGCGTCCCTTGACGCGCGCCCACATCACGCGCCCCCGCTCCGAGCTATCGGTTCCAGCGCCTGAAACATAGATGAAGGTCATTCCCGGATTCAACCGGCTGAGCGTTTCCGCCGCCGCCATGGTGAACCCGTAAGTGATGCGCTCGTAATCGGCTTCCTTCATTCCGGCCGATGAAACGCCCAGCGTGAAGAAGCAGGCGTCGAAGCCGGCAAGTTCCCGCTCGATGGCCGTATAACTCGACAAATCCTTATGCACAATCTCGCGCAGCTTCGGATTCTCGGCACCGGTCGCACTGCGGCCACAGGTTACCGCGAGTTCCACATCCGGGGCGCGCAGACACTCCCGCAGAACCCCTTGCCCCACCATCCCCGTAGCGCCAAAGATCAGCACTTTCATCAGATACCTCTCTCCTGCCTGCCCTCGCTCAACGCAAGCTTACACTGTCCGTGACGACGAAAGTGCCTGAAAAATGGTTTCGGAACACGACAAATTACCCGGCAAAGACTCAGTTTTGGCGCGCGCAGGATTTTGGCTCTGAAGGCGATTCGGAGAGAATGGCGAGCGGAGGCGGCAGGTGGTATAGTGCCCGTATACCGGAAAGCAAAATGAAAATTCCAGGCTGAATGCCCAGGAGCTGCAGTTGGACGACCCTATATCTAATGGAGACGCAATCGACTTCAAAGCCCTGGTGGAAAACAGCGTGGACGTCATCTGCTGCTCCGGCTTTGATCGGATAGTCCGGTATATCTCCCCCTCTTGCTTTAGTCTGCTTGGCTGGAACCCGGAAGAGTTGATAGGCAAGGGACCCGAAGCTTACATCCTGGCTGAAGATATGCATCTTCTTGATACTGCCCGCGTCAATATTCTCGCCGCGGAAGATCAAATCGACTTAACGACCGTCCGGATGCAAAGGAAAGATGGGTCGATCGCGTGGGTGGAGATCAACGTCCGCCTGGTGCGCGATACCTTCACCGGGGAGCCCAAAGAGCACGTAATCGTGATGCGCGACATCACGGAGCGCAAAACGGCTGAAGAAGCCGCGATCAACTTCCAATTTCTAACGGAACATAGCGCCGATATCATCTGCCGCGCCGGGATGGACCGAGTGATCAAGTATATTTCTCCCTCCTGCGTCCAGCTTCTGGGCTGGGAACCGGAGGAGAGGATAGGCAGAATGCTAGACGAACTCATTCTTGCCGAGGACCGTCCTATTTTCGCTGCCGCCTACACCCGCCTTCTCGTGCCAGGCGCTCAGGCCGTATCTGGGACTGCCCGAGCGCGAAAAAAAGATGGTACCGCTGCGTGGATAGAGGCAAACGGCCGCCTGGTGCGGGATCCCGTCACGGGAGAGCCCAAAGAGGTCGTCCTCGTCATGCGCGATATCACGGAGCGCAAGATGCTGGAAGAAAAGCTCTCGACGATGGCGCTCACCGACAGCCTGACAGAACTCATGAATCGCCGCTCTTTTGACGAAACGTTGACGCGGGAGTGGAAGCGCGCCGTACGCCATGGTTCGCAGGTATCGCTGTTGTTTCTCGATCTCGATCATTTCAAGCGGTTCAATGACCGGTACGGACACCAGGCAGGAGATGACTGCTTGCGCGCGGTCGCCGAGGCCGTGAGCGACGCCGTGCGCACCACGGATCGTGTTGCTCGCTACGGCGGAGAGGAAATCACCGTGATTCTTCCCTCGACCTCTGCCGCCGGCGCAGTGGAAGCAGCCGAAAAAGTGCGGTCTGCTGTCGAGGCTTTGCGGCTGAGCCATGAGGGCAATCCGGAAGGCGCAGGCTGGGTCACTGTGAGTGTGGGAGTAGCTACCGCTGTTGCGCGACGAGGCGAGTTCGTGGAAGGAATGCCGAAAGCGCTGCTGGAGGCGGCAGACAGCGCGATGTACAGGGCCAAGCGTGAGGGAAGAAATCGCGTGGTGACGGCTCCGGCGATTGCTCCGGCGGGAGAGTGACCGCGGCTCCGATTGCATTTGCAATTTATATTCAATTGGATATAATAGTGTTATGAAAGTGGTCCGTTTTCTGGGTGACTCGAAGAAAGTCATGCGCGATTTTCCCAAAGATGCGCGTCAGAACGCTGGCCGACAGCTCGTGAAAGTACAGAAGGGGAAAGAGCCGGACGACTTTAAGCCCATGTCTTCTGTCGGCAAGGGCGTAGAGGAAATTAGAGTCTGGGAAGAATCCGGAACTTTTCGGGTCATTTATGTGGCGAAGTTTGCTGAGGCAGTTTACGTCCTTCATGCCTTCCAAAAGAAAACGCAGGAAACCTCCAAGAGGGATATTGAAACCGCCCGCCAGCGATTCACAGAGTTGATGCGAGGTCGATGATGAGCAAACTGGAGTATGAAGAATTCGCCAATGTTTGGGATGCACTTGCCGACACGCCGGAAGAAGCGGCAAACCTGACTTTGCGTTCCGAGCTTATGGATGAGATCGAGACGATCATCAAAAAGAACGGCTGGACTCAAAAGGAGGCGGCGAAGCAGTGCGGAGTAACGCAACCGCGCATCAATGACCTGCTGCGCGGGCGGATTTCGCGCTTTTCAATCGATGCACTGGTCAATATCGCCTCAGCGCTGGGGCGAAAGGTTAGGGTCAGGCTTGATAATGCGGCGTGAGTTCGGTGCTTTCGTTTTGGCGCGCTTCCGCGCCCGCAACTCTTTGGCGAGAGCTTCAAACTCCGGGGCCAGAGCATCGTATTCGCGCTTGACTTCGGGATCGGCCAGTGATTCGACTGCAAACTCTTCGAAGGGGATGGTCATAAATCCTCCTGTGGCCGCCGATTGACTGCCCATCTCTCTAATCATCGACCATGCAACGTGAAAACTCCAACGGACAGATTATGACTTTGTTTTGCCGAAGGCTTCGTTACAGCGGATCAAAAATACGATAGCCGAACCGGTGAGATGGATTTGATAGGCCACAAGATGGTCTGGAACTTCGTTGGGTACTGATCCGTCCCCATGAGCGCCTTCCTCATTCCGAATAACTGCGACTGCTTGCAAGAACTTCTTTAGTTCTCCTATATGGCTGCCGAGAAAAGGAGGGAAAAGTCCTTTCTTTTTGACCTCGGCGAATAAATTATCAAACTTAGCCTCGCCGGGCATCTCCCACCCGCGCAATTCAATGATCTTCTGAAGTGTACTCTCCAACGCTTTCAGGCAATTCGTGAGGCAATCGTCATAGCGGCCGTGGAGATAGTGCTCATGCGCTAACCGGAACTCGTCAAGTGAACCTGCATAACCTTCTGCGTACATCAATTGCAAAGCTGGCTCGACGGCCTCGGCATGAAGAAACTCGGAGTCTATGCGAATGATTCTACCCTGTTCAAGTCTGAAACCAATTGCATGCTCTTGGAAACGCCGATTCAACTTGTTAACTGCCTCCGCGGCCGAGAGCGTTGACTCGAAATAAGCGATTCCTTGAAAGCTGACTTGGATAATATCTAGCGCAATATCCGTATCCGCGTTTTGGAACCATTGATAAAGAGCATGGCATGGACTAAGCCCTGGAAGATTGGTTATTCCGTGTTCTTCGTAAAGCGCCTTATTTATCTGTTCGTAAATCCCGAAGATTTGGGCGCTCCTTGGGTCGCTCAGTTCAAGGCCATGATAGAGGACTGAGCGCGAAGGGGCCCTCTCCAGATATCCGATGGTGTCGTTCCATATGTGCCAAACCTGGTTGCGGAATTCAATCGGAAGGTCATAGCGATATGCGCTTGGCGGGTTTTCGGTAGCTTTCTTTCGCTTGGAATACAGCTCCATGTTTTTATCTCCCCGTTCCACCCACCGTCATCTTGTCCAGCTTGATGGTGGGCATGCCGACGCCGACCGGGACAGATTGGCCGTCTTTGCCGCACGTGCCGATGCCCTCGTCGAGCTTGAGATCGTGGCCGACCATGGAGACATGCTTCAGCGCTTCGGGGCCGTTGCCGATCAGCGTGGCGTCGCGCACCGGGGCGGTGATTTTACCGTCTTCGATGAGGTAGGCTTCAGAGGCCGAAAAGACGAATTTGCCGTTGGTGATGTCCACCTGCCCGCCGCCGAAGTTGACCGCGTAAAGGCCGCGCTTGACACTGCGCAGAATGTCTTCGGGCGCGTCGTCGCCGGCCAGCATGTAGGTGTTGGTCATGCGCGGCATGGGAATGGACTGATAGTTTTCGCGCCGGCCAGAGCCGGTGCTGACTGCGCCCATCAACCGCGCCGAAAGCTTGTCGCTGAGATAGCCGCGCAGAATTCCGCCTTCGATGAGAACGGTCTCCTGCGTGGCCGTGCCTTCGTCATCTACATTGAGTGAGCCGCGACGGCCCGCGAGGACGCCGTTGTCTACCACGGTGACTTTCGGACTGGCGACCTGCTGGCCGAGCAACCCTGCAAAGGCTGAGGTCTTTTTGCGGTTAAAGTCGGCTTCGAGCCCGTGGCCCACGGCTTCATGGAGCAGAATTCCCGGCCAGCCGGGGCCGAGCACGACTTCCATCTCGCCTGCGGGAGCGGCCACTGCGCCGAGCTGCAAAATCGCTCCGCGCGCGGCTTCGCGAGCCAGGCTCTCCGGGCTTTTGCTTCCTGTGTATTGTTCAATTCCGGCGCGTCCGCCGCCGCCCGCCGAGCCTTTGGTGGTGTTCGCGTCCTCTTTGGCAATGACGAAAACGTTGAGACGGCAGAGGGGCTGCGTGTCGCTGGCGAGTGCGCCGTCGGAGGCGGCGATGAGAATCCTGCGCAGTTCCTCGGAGTAGCTGGCGCGGACCTGCACGATGCGCGGGTCATAGGCGCGTGCGGCTCGGTCGGCGCGCAAAATCAATTCAAGCCGCGCGGCCAGATCGAGATCGTAACCGCCCAGCGGAACGGGGTAAAGATTGGCTGCAGGCGGCTCGGTGAAGCCCTGCACGGGCTGTTTCGCGGGTCCCGAGGCGATCAGCGCGGCGGTGCGTGCGGCGTGGAGCAGGCGCTCGGGATTGAGGTTGTCAGTGTAAGCGTAGCCGGTGCGCTCGCCGCTGAGCACGCGAATGCCGCATCCTGCGCTGACGCCCTGCGAGGCCGATTTGACGATCTGCTCATCGACGCCCAGAGCGGTGGCCGTCATGGATTCAAAGTAGAGGTCGGCATAGTCGCCGCCAGCCGAGAGAGCCTCGCTCAGGCAGCGCTCCAGGAGTCGTTCGGTGATGGCGAATTTGTCAAAAAAGTAGCGTTGATGACTCGGAGGTGGGGAAGCTGCCGGTATGTTCATCGTGTCTCTAAGTTTACGCTCTGGCCGAGTGCGACCGGACCAGTTCCTGTCTTGAGTCCGGGGCAAGCCGGCTCTACCGCTGGAGCGGCCTTCGTGATACATTTTTTTCATGAAGAGAATTCTTGCCACCGTATTGTTATTGATGGTGTTCGCCGGCACGGCGTTCGCCGAGAAACATCCTGGACTCCATCATTCCGGCCACCCCTCCAAACACCATCATCCTCACCATCATCACCACGCATAGAAGGAACCCCGCTCGTTACGCTGGGCTGCGGCATGATGAGTCGAGGCGTTTTTATTCCCGCTGTCGAACATGGTAAGGTGTGAGCTATGACAGACTTGGACAACCTTCGCTATCCGGTTGGCCCTTTCAATCCCCCAGCCAGCAGCCTGCCGGGGATTCGCGCGGCGCACATTGAAACGCTGCGCCTGCTGCCTGAACGGCTGCGGGCCGCTGTCGCCGGATTGAGCGAGGCTCAGCTCGATACGCCCTACCGCGAAGGCGGCTGGACCGTGCGCCAGGTGGTGCATCACGTAGGCGACAGCCACGCCAACGCGTATGTCCGCTTCAAGCTGGCCCTGACTGAAGATTGGCCCACAATCAAGCCTTACGATGAGGCTGCCTGGGAGAGGCTGCCCGATAGCCGCGCGCTGTCCGTCGAGGACTCGCTGGCTTTCGTCGAGGCGCTTCATCGCAACTGGGTTGCGCTGCTGGAAAAGCTCACCGACGAGGATTTCCGCAAGGGCTACACACATCCCGAGCGGGGCCGGGAGATGCTGGTCAAGGTGCTGGCAATGTACGACTGGCACTCGCGCCATCACACCGCGCACATTACCAATCTGCGTGCGCGCATGGCCTGGTAGAAACCCGTGGCCGCCGTTGCTGAGTCTGCGTCAGCGGAGCTGCTGACCCGGCAAATTGAAACATATCTCGCTGACCACCCCGCAGCTGCGCTGCTGGAGGATGGCCGTGTGCTGTTTGATATGCGCTCCGCTCGCTACGCCGTGAGCGAACAGCATGGGCGCTGCCTGCTGCAACTCTGGAGCGAAGAGCGCAACCTGATGCGCACCGTGACCGGAGTGGAGGAGCGCGCGCAATGCCTGCGCCTGGCCACACGCCGCATGGGCGCGGCACGGCCACAGACGCTGGAGCTGGTACCCACCAGCGATCGCCGCACGCCCACCGCACGCGAAGCCGCTCGCCGCAACTATCAACGATTATTGGAGCGCGTGCTGACCCGCAGCTTCATCGGGGCAAAGGTGGACGGGCTACGCTCTGCGATGGACTTGGAGCACAGCTTTGGGCCGGCTTATGTGCGCGGACGGCTGCTCAAGGGTACAGCGGCGGAGGCGGTAATCGGCGTCAGCGACGCGGAGTCGGGATCGACTGTGGATGGCGTGCTGACGCTGGGAATTCTCTGGCTGGACCATTGCCGCCAGCACGGCGCCGCGCGGCGGCACTTTGGCGGGCTCAAAGTGATTGTGCCGGCCGGCGCGTGGCGAACGACAGCCGAGCGCATGGCCTGGCTGAATCATGCAGCCGCCGATTTTCAGCTTTTCACGCTCGATGAGCGCAGCGAAGAACTTACCGCAGTGGACTTTCGCGACACCGGCAATCTGGAATCACGGCTTGTGCACACCTTTTCCGCCGAAGCGGCCATCGAGCGCTGCCGGGCCGGAATCACCAAGCTGCTTTCCTTGGTGCCGCCTGCGGCGAAGGACCGGGTCGAGGTGAGGCCCAGTTCGGCGACCGAGGTGGGGCTGCTGCTGCACGGCCTGGAATTTGCGCGGGTGCGGCAGGGTTTTGCGGCCAACACATTCGCGCGCGAAGACGAGATCAGCTTTGGCGCGGGAGCCAACGAAACGCCGCTCACGACGGAGAATGAGCCACTTTGCCGCGATCTGTTTTCACGATTGTTTTTGAGCCGCCACAGCGACGGCACGCATACCGACCCGCTCTTCCGCTTGCAACCGGAGCGCTGGCTGGAAGCGCGGCTGCGCAGCGAAATTGCGGAGCTGCTGCCGGGACTGCGCGGCGATCTGCTCTACTCGCAGGTTCCGGCGTTATCGGCTGGCGACCGCGGACTGCTGGACCTGCTGACGCTGGACCGCAATGGACGGCTGGCGGTGATTGAGCTGAAGGCCGATGAGGATTTGCACCTGCCCTTGCAGGCGCTGGACTATTGGATTCGCGTGCGCGCGCTCAACAACGACCGCCAGCCCGCGCTGGGCAACGAGGGAGGCAGGCCGCTGACGGCCTTCGAGCGCCAGGGCTACTTTGCGGGCGCGGAGGTTTCGCCGCTTGAGCCGCGACTGTTGCTGGCCGCGCCAGCCATGCGCATTCACCCAGCCAATGAGCCTGTGCTGCGCTACTTTTCTCCGCAGGTGGAGTGGGAACTGATCGCGCTCACCGAGCATTGGCGGCGCGAGCTGAAGGTCGTCTTCCGCAAACGGAGCAGCGACAAGCGAAGCTAGGACTTCACGCCAATTCCATTCCGGCGATTTCAGCTTCTAGGCCGCCGTACTCGGGGTGCTGGTTTTCGCGGATGCGATAGGCGAGGTCGATGAGGCTTCCCTGCTCTAAGCCGAGCGCAGCGGCGCGGGCAGCCTGATCCCAGCCGATGGCGCGCAATGCGCCGCTGGCGCCGGGCCGGGGCTGCGGCTGAATGGAATCCTGCGCCAATTCCAAACGCAGATGGCGCTCCTTCATCACGCGAGGCGGACTGAGCAGGCGTGCGCGGCGAGCGACGAAGACCGGCTCGGGGTTTCCGTGGCCGAAAGGCTCAAGCTTGCGCAGCCAACCTACGAGCACGGGCGTGATGCGGTCCAGCGGCAGCTCGGCGTGGATGCGGAGCAGTTGCTCAGGCTCGCGGGCGGCCAGGTGCTCGTCGGCGTAAATGCGCAGGCGGCGCTTCAGCTCGAGCAAAGAAGCTGCGGGTAGAGCGAAGCCGACAGCGAAAGCGTGGCCGCCGAAACGTGTGAAAAGATCGGCGCAGCTCTCGATGGCATTGAGCAATTGGAAGCCGTCCACGGAGCGGCCGGAGCCGTAAGCGATGCCATCCTCGACGCTGACTACGAGGGCCGGTTTGGCGGTGCGCTCGACAACGCGCGAGGCGAGAATGCCGATGACGCCGCGGTGCCATCCATCGCCGTCGATGACCAGCAGGCGGTCGGCAGCCAGTTCTGCTCCTGACGCGGAATCGTCACGGAGCATGGCGTCGATGGCGGTGAGAGCCGTGGCCTCAGTCTCGCGGCGTTCGCGATTGAGGCGTTCCAGCTTGGCTGCCAACTCGGCGGCGCGGGCCGCATCGCGGGTGGTGAAAAGCTCAACGACTTCGGAGGCTACGTCCATGCGTCCGGCAGCGTTGATGCGCGGAGCCAGGCGGAAGGCTACGTCGAATGCGGAGATCGGTTTGGAGGCCGGGTCGAGGGCTGCGGCGGCGAAGAGGGCGCGCAAGCCGGCTCCGGCGGGGCGGCGCAGCTCGCGCAATCCCAAAGCAGCGATGACGCGGTTCTCGCCTTTCAACGGGACGGCGTCGGCGATGGTGGCAATGGCGGCCATCTTGAGAAAACTTGGCAGGGACTTTTCCCGCGTGCGGGCAGCATCGCGACGCTCCAGAATCGCCTGCGCCAGCTTCATTGCAATGGCCGCGCCGCAGAGAAATTTTTCGGGATATGCGCAGGCGGGCTGATTGGGATTGAGAATCGCCAAAGCTGGGGGCACCTCATCGCCAACAGCCAGCAAGTGGTGGTCGGTGATGATGAGGTCCAGGCCGAGGCGGCGTGCGGTTTCGGCCTCGGCAAAGGCTCTCATGCCGGTATCGACTGTGATGACGAGCCGAGCGCCCTCGGCGTAAGCGGCTTCAAGCACGCTCGATTGCAGGCCGTAACCCTCAAGCAGCCGGTGGGGCACATGGAAGCGCGCGATTCCTCCGAGCATCTCGATGGCAGTCTTGAGCAGAACGACGGCGGTGGTGCCGTCCACGTCGTAGTCGCCGTAAAGCAAGACAGGCTCGCGCGCGGCTATGGCTCGCTCCAGCCGTGCGACAGCCGCGTCCATGCCCAGCATGAGGAAGGGATCGTGAAGGTGAGCAATTTCTGGATTGAGGAAGGCGAATGCTTCAGATGGCTGGGTGATGCCGCGGGTCACCAGCAATTCGGCCAGCACTTGCGGCAGGCGTGCGGATTTGGCCAGCGCGGCGGCCTCGTCCGGATGCGGCTCGGTGAAGATCCAGCGCTGGCGAAGCAGCTTCCGCGGCGAAACTTGCCCCGGAAGCTGCCCCTTGACTTCAACGCCGAGAGCGCCCACTGTGGCTACTCGTCCTCGTCTTCGTGATCGTGCTCATGATCGTGATCGCCGATGACGATCTCCTGGAAGGTCTCTATGTCTTCGAGAAGCGTCTGGAAGCGCTCATACCATTCAGTAGTGGTCTCGTGCAGGAAGACAAGGCCCTGATAGACAAAGCCCAGTTGGATGTAGCCGAGATTTCCGGCGTACTTGCGTAGCCATTGCGCTTCGACCAGTTCGGTGGCTTCTTCGTCGGGGAAGTTCATCTCGCCGGCTTCTTCGATCAGCGCATCCAGTTCTTCGGCCTCCAGCGTCATTTCGCTGAAGGTGACGAAGGGAGCGCCAACGAGCTTGGCCATCTCGACAAAGTCTTTCCATGCATCTGGGTTTTCCTGGCCCTCCCAAACAATGGAGGGGATGTCCTCGGTGATGTAACCGGGTACGCGTTTGAGTCCATGACCTTCAATGAAGGCCACCATGTCGTCTTTCAGCGGGAGGAGGTTATCTGTGCTCATAGTCAATATCTATTTTCGCAGACGAGGGCGGGAGGGCGTGGCGAAAGGCAGGAAAACTTCGCCACGGAGAAGAGCGACACGTTAATCTGAAGGCATACCGGAATCACGAGGAGACCAGCTTTGCCCGCATTTGAGCACCATGTATTTGTTTGTCACAACACGCGGCCCGAGGGTGCGCCGCGGCCCTCCTGTACACGCGACGGCAAGAGCGATCTTCATGCCGAACTGCAAAGATTGGTCAAGGCGGCCGAGCTGGGCGGCCGTGTGCGCATCAACAAATCCGGCTGCCTGGACCAGTGCGAGCACGGGCCGGTGGTGGTGGTTTATCCCGAGGCGGTCTGGTACGGCAACGTGCGGCCCGAGGACGCGGCAGAGATTGTGGCCGAGCACCTGGTTGGCGGACGCCCGGTGGAGCGGCTGCGGATCGCGGACGAATGCCTGAATAACAGGAATTGCCCGCATCAAGGGTGAGTTCTGGATTCAGAAAAGAGGGAGCCGAAGAGCGGCACGGCTGACTTTCGTAACTCGTTCTTCCTCATGGTTTACTCCAGCGCGCCGATAAGCGCGGCATGGAGGCTCACCATGGCTCGTGTCCGCATTTCGTTGCTGCTTTGCTTTGCATTGCTTGCTGTGCAGAATGGGCTCTCTGCCAGCGTTCCGCGAGACCGCGTCCCATTGACGACTGTAAACGGGGTTTACTCGGTCACCTTCCATCTGAACATCGCTTCCAAGCTGCCGGCGGGGAGCACAATCACCTGCCGGGCGCGGATTGCGCCTGATCAGGATGGGCTGAACCTGATGAATTCGCAGCCTGCTGCGTTTGCTGTGGCTGCCGCGGGGACGGCCACGGTGACCGGCTCGACGGCCACTTGCGTGGCGGAGATTCCATTTTCCTGGACGATGGAGAATGCGCGCGGCGGGGTTTTGCTGAGCTACGAAATCGACGCGGCGAGCTACGCGGGGGCTGCGCCGATGGTGCTTGCAGGCCGTGCGCAGCAGAGCGCAGGCGCGGCATTACCGGCTGCGGGCGGGAGCGCGAAACTCGATGTCAGCCTGACTTTTTGAGCGCGGTTCAGGAGCGCGCCGCGGAGACAGGTGTACAGGATGCGGTCCCATGCGATATTCTGGGACCAATCCATGATCTTTTCGCGCGATTATATCGGGTATCTCGCCCGCCGGACTGTCAAACACCTCATCGATGCCAAGATGATCACCACCGCAGACTTGAAGGCGACTGAGGCGCGTGTCAACGAGGCGATGGTCGAGGAATTGTCTCTGGAAGACCGCATCAACGAAGAGGTGCGCGTGATTCTCGAAGCGTATTCCGAAGAGATGCGCAAATCAGGCGCGCAATACGCCGAGATGTTCAAAAAGGTGAAGACCGAGCTGAGCAAGAAATACAAGGCGGTGCTATGAGGATCAGCCCAGACAAGCTCAACAAGCTGGCCCACACCGTGGCTGACACCCTGGCCGAGAGAGACGAGGTCGGGTTCATGGAGGATCGCAACACCATCCGCCAGGAAGCCCGCAAGGCGCTCACCGTCCTGCTCACGCAGGAGGCCGCAATCGACACAGCCGCCCGGACGAAGATCGCCAACCAGCGCAAGATCATCCAGGAAGGCTCTCAGGAGTGGGAGATCCTCTACCGCAAGTACTATAACGACGAAGTGCGCAAGCTGGGCATCTGAAGCGACGGCGCCGCAGAGTTCTTACTCCGGCAGCGTTTTGGTCCCCATTATCTGGAACGTTCCCGTCACCGCGGACGCTCCTGTATTCGGCTGACCTCCGCCAATTGAAACTGAATAAACACCCTCCGCAATGATCGGTTCGCCTGCTTCGGTCACCATGCTCAGATCGCGGTCCTTAAGCTCGATGCGCACCTTCTGCGATTCACCCGGCTTCAGGTGCACGCGCTTGAAGCCACGCAGGGCTCGCAACGGAGCTCCAGGAACACTCGGAAAGCTGAGGTAAAGCTGCGCAACTTCATCGCCCTCTCGTCTTCCTGTATTTGTGACCGTCGCCTCTGCCACAAGCGGCTCACCTGCGTTGATCGCAGCCTTCGGAAGCGTCAAATCAGAGTACGAGAAAGTTGTGTAGCTCAAGCCATAGCCGAACGGGTACAGAGGCTTGCCGTGGAAATAGCGATAAGTGCGGTCCCGCATCGAATAGTCTTCAAAATGCGGCAACTGCTCGATGCCGGTGTAAAACGTCACTGGCAGGCGGCCCGCGGGATTGTTCTTTCCTGAGAGTGTTTCAGCGATCGCCGAGCCGCCTTCTTCGCCGGCATACCACGACTCGAGAATCGCGTTTGCATGTTCGCTGGCCCAGTTCACGGCAAGCGCACTTCCGTTCGCCAGCACGAGGACCACGGGCTTTCCCGTCGCCGTTACAGCTTCGAGCAACTCCTCTTCCGGTTTTGGAAGATCGATGCTGGCACGGTCGCCGCCGCTGAATCCCTCTTCGTTGACCGGCATCTCCTCTCCTTCGAGGTCGCTGGTGATGCCGAGGACCGCAATGACAACATCCGCGTACTTCGCTGCGGAGACGGCCTCCGGGCTGGGCCTGGGATCGTACTTTGCCCAGAACAACTGCGCCTCGATGGGGCCGGCTTTTGACAACCGATAACTGACTTTAACAGCCACTTTCTTGCCTTGCTCCAGGTGAACATGTCCGGTCTTTGCCTGCGATTGCTCGCTGTTCAGATATTGCAAAGAGAGTGGTTTGCCGTCGATCACGACCATCGCGAAATCGCCTATGCCCCGCAGACCTAAGCTGTACTCTCCGGTTTCGTTTGCGGCTAGAAAACCGTTCCATTCAACCAACAACGGATATTTGCCAGAGGCCTCTCGAGGAATCTCGTTCGATTTCAAATCGACGCTGCTTACTTGACGCGTCGCCAGCACGGCGCCTTTGTCCCGGAACCCGCCTCCGGTGGAGAACGTGACGGCCAGCCCCGGCTTTCCCTCCGGCGTGGTCAGTGCCGAAGAGGGAACGATATCTCCTTCGGTCTGTAGATACTGTGTTCCGGGCACGAAAGTGATCTGCGCTTCGGGGAACTCCGTTTTGAGTCCATCGAGCACAGAGACCGTGTGCGTTGGCTGGCCATTGTAGTTGCCGAGCAGATACCTGGTCTGGTCTGCCAGCGGACCAACGACCGCGATTTTGATTGCGCCCTGCTTCAATGGCAGAATGCCGTCGTTCTTGAGCAGCACCATGGATTCGTTGGCCAGCTTGCGCGCCAGCGCCCGATGCTCGGCGCTATCCAGCTCCTTCTCATCGATCTTCGAGTACGGACCCGTCCCGGGCGGATCAAACATGCCCAGCTTCATCCGCGCGGTAAACAGCCGGGTCAATGCCGTATCGATCTCGCTCTCCTTCAGGATGCCTTGCTTGTAAGCATCGAGATAAGGCTTGTAATCGTGATCGTCCTCAACCTTTTCACCTCCGTCGATGCACTCGTTGTCCATGCCGCGCTCAACGGCCAGGGCAGAGGCTTCAGGCTGCGTCCCGGTGAAGTGATGATCGCGGTAGATGTTGACGACGGCATCGCAATCCGAGACCACATAGCCCCGAAAATTCCACTTGCCCCGCAACTGGTCCTGGAGCAGAAACTCATTTACACAGGCGGGCTGCCCATTGATCGCGTTGTAGGCGCACATCACAGAACCGGCCTTGCCCTCGGTCACAGCCGCGCGGAATGCCGGCAGGTACGTGTCCAGTTCGTCGTGCTTGCTCACGTCCACATCTGCGAAGTGCCGTGTCGGCTCGGGGCCGCTGTGTACCGCGAAGTGTTTCGGAGTCGAAATGGCGCGATAGTACTTCGGATCGTCTCCTTGCATACCCGTAACGTAGGCGACCCCCATGTGCGCCGACAGGAAGGGATCTTCGCCGTACGTCTCCTGCCCTCGTCCCCAGCGAGGATCGCGAAAAATGTTCACATTCGGCGCCCAAAAGTCGAGACCTTCGAAAAAGCCGCTATTCCCGTCCTTCATTGCCTGCGCGTGCTTGATTCTTCCCTCGGTCCCGATCGCCACGGCCATGCTGTGAATGGAATCCGGATCGAAGGTTGCGGCCAGACCGATCGGCTCCGGAAACTCTGTGGTTCCACCCCTTGCCACGCCATGCAGCGCCTCGCTCCACCAGTCATAGGCTGGTATGTTCAGCCGTGGCACCGCGCGAGACTGATTGACAAGTTGCGTGACTTTTTCTTCCACGGTCATGCGGTGGACAAGGTCCGCGGCCCGTTGCTCGGCGGGTAACGCAGGGTTCATATACGCAGGATGGTCAGAGCTTTGGGACCACAACCCTCCCGCGCACATGAAGACAACAATCGCAATCAGAATTTGGAAGTCAGCTTTTCGCATGTCTCTCCTGAATAAGACCAAATGCAATCGGGATCAACCGCCCTTCCGGAAATCGCTTTCCCGACCAGCTAATGGTACTCGATGTAGATTCTCGAAGAAAGGTCACAATTCCCCACCGAGTATATCGATTTTTTCGATGTATTCTTGCCTTATGAGCACGACGCTCGATGCATGGGAGATCCTTCAGACCGTGGTGCAGTTGGGGGGATTTGCACCTGCCGCCGAAAAACTCAATCGGCCTCAATCGACGATCAGCTATGCCATAAGACGCCTCCAGGACCAGTTAGGTATCCGGCTATTTGAGATCCAGGGAAGGAAAGCGCAACTGACTGAGGTGTGGAGGGCGCTTCTGGCGGATGCGGAACCCCATTTGTCATGCTTCCATCAGATCGAGCAGCGCGCCCCTGCCGTCCAGGTCCGCGCAAAATATGAGCACTACCAGGAATACCTCAAGCGGATTCCCGCGGTCCGCGCCAAGCCAGTTCCAATTGCTATCGACGAGTGGGCCTACTTCGGCGGCGTACCGAACTCGTTCAAAGTGGTCCCTGCCTACGCATGGGCCTTCCACGAGATGTTCCGCCATTCCGATATCTTCCAAATGGGCGCATTCACCTTCGCAACCGCGATGATGAGTTCCAACCGCACCGAAGCCACACTCAACCCCACTGGCATGCTGCTCAAGATGTACCGTGATCACTTCGGCGTCATCCCGGTCGAGGTCACAGGCAATTCGCCGCAGCCCAAGCCTTTTTATCCTGCCGGAGGCGATCAGCCAGCGGTCAATCCAGGCAGCAACACTTATCCGCTCCAGTAGTGTGTTTTGGCTCTGCATGAATGCGAAAGCGGCAAGTTCAAAAAATGAGGACAGTGATGAAGATTGCAAATCTGTTTTGGGCAATAGCGTTGGGTGTGGCCGTTGCATCCGGTTCCATGCTCTCGGCTCAGGTGCAAACCATCGTGCCGCCGGTAATTCCGGGCGCGAAGCCCGTCATGGTCGAGCACATTAAAATCCACGGCGCGGCTCTCGAAGGCAATCTTGAAGGCGACGGCGTCGATCGCGACTTGATCGTCTTTCTCCCGCCCAGCTACGAGAAGGACAAGCATCGCCGCTACCCGGTCGTCTATGCGCTTCACGGTTATTCAATCGGAGCCGAACAATGGTCCGGTGAGATCCACGTGCCGCAGACCATCGAAGGAGCCTTCGCCCAGAACGCGAAAGAGATGATCGTCGTGCTGCCCGACTCGAAAACCGTCTACAACGGCTCGATGTACTCGAGTTCGGCGACCTCTGGGGATTTCGAGAAATTCATCTCGCACGATGTGGTTGCTTACATCGATGCGCACTACCGGACAATTCCCGAACGCACGAGCCGCGGTCTGGTCGGCCACTCGATGGGAGGCTATGGAGCCAGCCGCATCGGCATGAAACATTCGGATGTTTTTGGCGCGCTCTACATCATGAGCCCCTGCTGCCTGTCGCCAATGGGAGGCGGCGGGCCCGGTCCCGCTGACAAGATGAAAGAGATGGCGATTGCCAATGAAAAGAAGATCGCCGAGGCGAAATCGCCATCCGAAGCTGCGGCGCTTCTGCCGGGCTTCGGCTCAGCACAGCTTGCTACGGCTGCCGCATGGTCCCCCAACCCGAAGAACCCGCCGCTTTATCTCGACCTGCCAACGAAGGACGGGATTCCGGTGCCCGAGGTGGAGGCAAAATTCGCGGCCAATGCACCCCTCGCCTTCGTGGATCAGTACATCGGAAATCTCAAGCAGTATCGCGCGATCTCAATGGACGTAGGCGACCAGGACGGCTTGCGTGTCGATGCCGGCAAGCTACACGGCATCTTTGACAGCTATGGAATAGCAAACAGCTTTGAGATCTATCCGGGGACGCACACCAGCGCCGTGGCGGATCGTTTCCAAAATCATGTGATGCCGTTCTTCAGCAAGAATCTTTGTTTCAAGGCTGGATGCCGGTAAATATCTCGGGGCAGCGGCAGTCGGAGACCTCGCTGACGGGTGAAATTACAAGCGTCGTTCGCGTCTCCTTGCCACGAATACTGGGCGTGCTTGGGATACGCGCACAGTGGCGCATCCCCGGCACAAAAAACATCCGGCTCCACTCGGCTGCTTTGTCAGCGATGCCGTTCATCGCAGCAATTGTTGAGAACTTGGTTCCAAGGGCTGGAATCCAGCATCTTCCCCCTATACCCAAGCTGGGCAATGAATTGCCATTTTCACGCGAATAAGCGATACTAAACGTGGTCTGAGAGGAAATATCCTCTGCGCCCGATGTATTCCCAACCGACTGAGCAGATTACACTTGTTCAATCAATCTGGTCAGAATCTCAGGTGGCGAGTGAAGGCAGGCTAATGGTAGTGAATAGGGTTAAAAACTGGCGTACTATCCGTTTACTATCCAGTCTCTTGACCCTTATTTTCTGCTTAAGTGATTGATTAAAATGGCGCTATCGTCTAGGGGTTAGGACGTGAGATTCTCAATCTTAAAACCCGGGTTCGATTCCCGGTAGCGCTACCAGAACCACTTCCAAGAAGTTCCTATCCTGTCCAAATATGACTCGCCCTTCTCGCTGGTCCTGGTTGCCCCGCTTGCTGTCAGCGGGGCTCACCTCGGTTGTTTCGCTATTGAAGAAGCCGCATGATCCGGCCAGTGTGCAATCAGGATTGTCTCCCAAAGGAAAAAGCGGCATCGTTCCAGCGCAGTTCGCGGCGAAATTGAGGAATCCGCGTTTCCTGATCGATGCGAATCAACTCAATGCCCGCGATTTCAGCAAAATCCTCCAGGTGCTCTGTCGTCAGAGCCTGGCTGAACGAAGTATGATGAGCGCCACCCGCATAAATCCATGCTGCCGCCGCAACTTTGAGACTGGGCTTGGGCAGCCACACTGCTCGGGCAACGGGCAGCTTCGGCAGATCCCGCTCAGGCTGAATCACCTCGATTTCATTTACGATCATGCGGAAGCGGTTCCCCATGTCGATCAGCGATGCAACGATTGCCGGTCCAGAAGGAGCGGTGAAGACCAGCCTCGGCGGATCCGCTTTTCCACCAATGCCGAGCGGGTGAACTTCGAGCGAAGGTTTATCTGCCGCAATTGACGGACAGACCTCGAGCATGTGTGCGCCGAGTACCTTAGGCGTTCCCGTGAAGTCGTAGGTATAGTCCTCCATGAAGGAGGTACCGCCGGGCAAACCTTGCGCCATTATCTTCATGCTCCTGAGCAATGCCGCGGTCTTCCAGTCGCCCTCAGCGCCAAAGCCAAAGCCGTCCGCCATCAGGCGCTGCACAGCGATGCCCGGAAGCTGCTCCAATCCAGGTAGATCCTCAAATGTATCGGTGAATGCGCCGAAGCCTCCCTCGGTCAGGAATGCGCGCAGGCCGAGTTCGATTTTCGCTGCGGCGCGGAACGCTTCGGGCCGGTCGTGCTGCTTGGCGACCGAGTACGTCTCTCGATACTCCGCGACCAGCCGTTCTACATCGGAATCCGGCACCTCATTCATGCGGGCAACGAGGTCGCTGACTCCATAGCCTGAAACCGAATAACCAAACTGCGCCTGGGCCGCGACCTTATCCCCTTCGGTCACTGCCACGTTGCGCATGTTATCTCCGAAGCGCGCGATCTTGAGGTTTTGCGAGTCGTGCCACGCCGCGGCGGCGCGGATCCACGTTGCAATCTCGCCGATCGTCTCGGGGTCTTGCCAGAAGCCGACGACGACCTTCCGTGCGAGTCGAAGCCGCGCGGTGATGAACCCGAACTCCCGGTCGCCATGCGCCGCCTGATTCAGATTCATGAAGTCCATGTCGATGGATGACCACGGCAACCCGCGATTGAACTGCGTGTGGAGATGAAGGAACGGCTTGGCAAGCGAACTCAGCCCCGCAATCCACATTTTGGCGGGAGAGAAGGTGTGCATCCACAGCACCAGCCCGATACACTTCTCAGTGTTGTTGGCCTCCCTGCACAGATTTCGAATCTCGTCTGGCGTGGTCACCACGGGTTTGTACACGACTTTGACCGGAATCAACTGCTCATTCCCGAGGGAATCGGCAATCTTCTGCGAATTCGCGGCTACCTGTTTTAGAGCTTCCACTCCGTACAGGTGCTGACTGCCGGTAATAAACCAGATCTCCAGTGACTCAAGTTTCTCCATTTTCATCTCCAGTTCCTTCAAACTTTGTTCAAGGTGTGGCGCCAGTTGATTCCGGTTGAGATCGTTCCAGTTCACTAAATGTACGGCCAGCCATCCGAGGTGAAGTTCAGCCGGTTGATGCCCAGCGTGGGCGTTCCATTGTTATTGCCGTCGTAGTAGTGATAGACGATGGTGGGCAGCAGTTTGCTGCCATCGCTACCTTTATCAGTGAAGACGCTGGCGCCACCGGGACCATAGATATTGCCGTGCGAGCTAATGAGAATCGTCCCGCCGCCGCTCTCCAGGCTAACGCCGCCGCGGTCATAGTACGGGCCGGTTACGCTCTGTGAGCGGCCAACGATCTCGCGGTAATTGCTGCTGGTTCCGTTGCAGCAGGTGTTGATCGGCGCGAAGTAGTAGTAGTAGCCGTTCCAGTAGTAGATGAACGGACCTTCCTCGCCGTTTGTACGGGCGCCAATCTTGTACCAGGTGGCGACGGCAGCAGAAGTGGCGACCGGGTATGCATTGCTCCCGCTGGAAACCGGAAATCCGATGGTGGCATTGGAGACAGCTGTGCTGGGCGATTGCAGCTCCAGCAGATGCGTGCCGTCGCTCCACGATCCGAAGACCAGCCACCAGTTACCGCTGGCGTCGACGAACGGCGCTGGATCGATGGCGTTCCAAGTGGTGGTGTTGACGAAGTTCCATGCACTGTTGGTTGGCGCTGTGGTGGTGGCGTTCGTCCAGGAAGAGACGACATAGCCCTTATCCGTCCACGGCCCGTAAGGAGTTGTGCTGGTTGCGAGCCCGATGACCGCCTCGGCTCCTGTTGAAGGATCGTAAGGGATTGCGTAGTACTGGTAATAGGTGCTGGTGCCGCTGTCGTACAACACATCGGGCGCCCAAACATCGGTGTTCTGCTTATTGTTGTACGCGAGCGGTGTTTGCAATCCAGTCCATGAGGCGAAGTCGGGGCCGATGATGGGGCAGTAGTCTTCGCCCGCAGTGGTTAGCCAGTAAGTGCCTTGCGCCGCAGTGCAAGACGCGGAGCTTCCGGCTGGTTCGGCGGTTTTAGTTACATAAGTGAATGTTGTCCCGTCGGTGGAAAAGGCGAGCGTCTGATGCGTTCCGTAGAGCCAGTAATAATGGGTCGTCGGATCCTGCAACATATACGGGTCGTGGACGTAGATCCCCGTGCCACTGACAGCGAGCGGGGCCGTATAGGCCGCAGTGCCGCTGCTCGTGATGACCCACTCCTGGCAGGTGCATCCGGTCACGTTCAATGAACGCGCGCCCTGATCGATGGTGGCCGAAGATGTTGTGCCCGAGCCGTCGTTCTGCAGATAGTAACCGCTGTTCAGGTTCTTGATCAGGTAATTGCCGTCGGTGAGAAGGTAGAACGCCCACAGATGGTCGGCGGTGCCGTTGTCGGAATACTGCAGCGCTTGCGCCCCGGTCGATGTGGATGCGTTCAGGATGCCCAGGACCTGATGCGTGAGCATATTCTCCACGTTATATTGGCTGTTGCCCATGGGCATAAAGTGCCAATAAATGTCATTTGTAGTTGTGCTGGACGATTCCTGCACCACGTTTGTGCCGGCAGTTTGCAACTGCCCGCTGACGCCCAGGACCATGCTGCTGGCGGCATTCTTGAACGTGTACGTATCCGTGTCGCCCATCGCGGTCAGCGTTCCCATATCGGTGGCCGTTGTCGTGCAACTACCGCAGCTGGTAGTGCCGCCGCCTCCGCCGCCGCAGCCCGACAGAATGGTTGCCGACGAAAGTACAATTCCCAGCCATAATTGGCGCTGGTGCCTGGTTGCTCGAATCAATTTATTCCCTGTCAACATGCTCTTCTCATTTCCTGTCCAGGCTGTCTGGACAAAGGCCTTCGCGCGTTTTCCATTCAAGTACTAACAAAACTCCGGGGACCCGGCTCTTGCCGCGTCCACCGCCGCTATTTCGATTCCCCTGTGGCTCCGAGGGTCGCGTGAGGCCAACCATTGTCCCAAGTCAGGGTTGAAATCTGGAGCGCAGGCTTGCCGGTAATCGCGTCGTAGGCGTGGAAGACTAGAATATCGCCTTCCGGCCTTTGCAGGACCGACTCACCGCCCGGTCCTAGCCAGCGGCTGTTGGGTTCAAGAAGCTGCGTTCCGCCTCCCTCCAGCATCGGCTTGCCATCCTCATCCACGTAAGGACCTGTCACATGGCGCGATCGTCCGACCATGGTGCGATAGCTGCTGTGAGTGCCGCGGCAGCAAAGATCGAATGAAACAAACAGATAGAAATAGTCTCCATGGCGCACGATGAAGGGCGCTTCGATTGCCTGCCAGTCCGCCGGCAAGCCTGGCTTTGGCGGTTCCGGATGCGCTGGCATCGTTCGTGCGGCCAGCGAGTATAGATTTGCATCCGTGGACGAAGTCTTGCCCGTAATTGGATCGATCCGGCGCATCTTGATACCGCCCCAGAAGCTGCCGAAGCTGAGCCACGGCTGGCCCTTCTCATCGAATACGATATTCGGATCGATGGCGTTGAAGTTGTCTGCCACGGTTGATTTCAGAACCAGACCTTCATCCTGCCAGTGATATTTCGGGCTCTTCGGGTCGAGCGTCTCATTGGTTGCCAAAGCGATGCCGGAGGTGTTCACGCCGAAGGCCGAGTAAGCGTAGTACAAGTGATACTTTCCCTGAAAGAAAGAAATGTCGGGCGCCCATAGCTCCTTGGTCGTGGAGCTAGCCTGGTGAATCCAGTCCGGAATTTTGTCAAAGACGTGGCCGCATACCTTCCATGCCAGCAGATCATTGGAGCAGCGAATCGGAAACTGGCCCTCGCTGGGGTTCGACGTGGTGGCAAAGACGTAATAGGTGCTTCCCTCTCGCGCGATGGAAGGGTCGTGAGTCACGGGATAGTCGCCAGTGAGCCGCAGCGCCTGAGGCTGCTGGCAATTGAGCGGTGGCACAAGAAAAATGGCGAGTGCGGCAAGTTGCAGGAAGATAGTACGCACGAGGAATCTCTTTCTGTTGTGAAGGGGACTTACATCCCAAAGTATGTCAACCATGCATGATGCTGATACAAAGCGCGACGCCGAAACCGGCCGTCGCGCTTTGCATATTCTCCGGCCCATTGAAGCAGGGTCGGAGATCAACGGTTAGTAGGTGATGTTCAGCCGGAACTGAACGTTTCTTGGTCCGTTTTGCAGACCGCCGATTTGGCCAGCATCGATATTGGAGGTTGTTCCGGAAGCGAGGGAACCCACGGTAGTGGTGCCCACAGCCGAGTTTGGTCTGAGGAAGATATGGCGGTTGAAGGCATCGAACATCTCAGCACGGAAATTCGCTTTGATGTTGCCGTGGATGGGAATGACTTTGGAGATGCCAAAGTCCTCGGTTAGATAGCCGAAGCCGCGGATGTCGGAGGAGTTGCGCGGCATGGTGCCAAAGCGGTACGGGTTTCCGCCAGCGGGGCTTCCGGCGGGATCACGATTGGTGATGTAGTTGGGGTCGTAGAATGCGTTGCAATTGAAGTATCCTGTCTCGCAGGCAAGGGAGTTTGGGTCGGTCGGGTTGGAGCCAGTAGTCCCCGGCTGGAAGGCCAACGGGTTCTTGTAGTGGGGGTTTTTCACCGGCTGGCCGGGCACTCGGTCGTAGCGAACGCTGGAATTCTTGCCGGGGATGCCCGTTGCGCCGAAGATGCTGATGGGCTGTCCGCTAACGTAGTGCTGAATGCCGTTGACGCTCCAATGCGAGATCACCATGCTGATCGGCTTGGGCGTGTTGCCGAAGAAGGTCTTTCCCTCGCCTACAGGCAGCTCGTAAGTATAGCTGACGACGAAGTTATGGGGCACGTCCTCGCTGCTGACGGCCTTTTCACCCCTGAGGTTTTCCGGATCCTGCACGGCGCCGCCGTTCTGCAATGTGCTCCAGTACGGCTGGATGACATCGGCATCGGTGAGCGTCTTGGAGAAGGTGTACGAAGCCAGGATGTTCAGGCCGTTGTGGAAGTGCTGCTCGAGCTTTGCTTCCAGCGCGTTGTAAGTGGACTGGCCGAGGTTTTGCAGATAGCTGTCCATGTTGATATAGCCGATCTGCGGGAAGGGGCGCAGGGCCTGAGAAATAGGCTCGCTAATTGGCCAAGTGCAGCCTGTTGCGCAGCTGAAGTTGGCGTAGGGCTCGATGGAGTTGACTTGATTAACTCCGATATCGAGGTTGGGTGGGTAATACGCCCACCAGCCCAGGTAGTCGCCCAACGCCATGTACTTGTCAGGCATATCGTTCATGTAATTGAGCATGGCGTGCAGATGAGTGGCGTGCATGCCCAGATAGCCCGCGCTGAGAGTGAGATTGGGCGTGATCTGGTGCTGCATTTCCAGCGTCCAGCTCTCCATCATTCCCGGGCGTCCGTTGCTTTTCGCCACATAGTCGGCGGCAATGTTGGTGCCATCCAACTGGTTCGGGCCCAGGTTAGGCGTAGTGGGCAATACGGGAAGTCCGCCATCGAGCGGATAACCGCCAAGTGGCTCGCCCGGAGTGGAGAGATCCCCTTGAACCGTGAATCCCTGCACGGTTCCCTGGCCGTAATCTGCTTCTACGAGCGGACCGTAGTAGATGCCGACGCTGCCGTGAATTACATCCTTGTGGTTGAGAACGTCCGGCTCCCAGGAGAAACCGACGCGCGGCTCGAAGTTCTTCCTGTAAACAGAGCCCCAGGTTTCGTTTTGGCTTCCGTTGCGGCCTGCGCCCTTTCCGGCAAACACCAGCGCACCTAGCTGCGGCCCGTAATAGCCCGGAGTTGCGGCCGCGTCAACCTTCGTGGGATCCCAGATGGCGGTATCGCCAGCCGCTTCGCGGCGTGGCGTTTCGTAGCTCCAGCGCATGCCGAGATTGATGGTCAGGTTCGGTTTCACTTTCCAGTCGTCCTGCGCGAAGATCGCGCCATAGTGGGTGATCCAGCGCGGCGCATGCAGGTCGTTGAGGTTGTTCATGTCGCCGGTTTCGCCAACAAGGAAGGCCGCGAAGGAGTTTCCGTCCGATCCCCAGAAGTGCGTATCCGAGGCGGTTTGATTGTCCCAGAACTCGATGCAGCCGGCGTTGCCGCTGCATGTGCCGCCGATATGGCTGACCCATGAGTACTGGTGATACTGCGCGTCGATGCCAACCTTGATGCTGTGCGCGCCGTGCTGCCAGTGCAGGATGTCGTTCACCGCAACTACGTTGTCGATGTCCGTGCTGTCCTCCTGCTGGCCGATGCCGCCGAAGGAGTTGCCATAGAATTCAAAGACCGGGAAGTCGTTGCTGAAGCCGTTGGCGATGCCCAACTGCTTATCCCAATCTGTTCCCATCTGCGAGGCTTTGGACTTGTTGATGTTGTTGGAGCGGTTGCCGCCAAAGGTGAACGAATTCACCAGGGTCGGCGTTACAATCCAGTCCCAGCCGCCGCGTATCAGCTTGCCCAATTGGTCGACTGTTCCGCAGCATGTTTGAAACGGCACCGGCAAATTCGAGTTGCCGCCCGAATCGGTGTTTTCCCTGGAACTCCAGAATGCCCAGATTTTGTTCCTGGCTCCGAGATTCTGGTCGATGCGAATGCTATACGCCGTATTGTCGATGATGCCTTCGCTGCGCTGAACATAGTTATAGGTGTTGCTACCGGCGACCTCCTGCTTCGCCAGCGGCATCAGATACTTGGTCACGATGTTCTGGGCAATCGTGCTCGCGCGGTTGATGGGAATCTGGTTGTTGGGAAACGCGATCGAGCGGCACGGATAAGCGTTGCCGCTACCGGTCGTTACATATTGCGGATCGAAGATTTCTCCGAAATAGAGAGTCTGAGTACAGGCATTATCGTTGGCTGTCACCCCGGGAATTTGCCCGCCCAGAGTGGACGAGAAGTCGAAATATTGTCCGTCACTGCCCAGCATGGCGGGCGTTGGCAGAATGCTGGTAATGGCGCCGCCGTAAGTTTGACGCCACTGCTCCCAGTTGAAGAAGAAGAAGCTCTTGTCCTTGCCTTTGTAGAGATGGGGAATGTGAACTGGGCCGCCCAGGTTGATGCCGTAGTCGTACTTGGTGTCCGCCGGACGTTTGAACTGCGCTTTGGCATTTTCTATGCACTGTGTGGCGTCGGAACCTGTGCAAAGGTTCTCTTGCTCCGCCATCTCGCCGTTGCTGAACCAACTGTTAGCGTCAAACGAGGCGTTTTTTGCGAAAACATAGGCCGTGCCGTGGAAATCGTTGGTGCCGCCCTTGGTGTTGAAGTTGGAGATACCGCCGGTGGTTCTGCCCAGTTCCGCGGGCAGGCCGGAGAGGGTGATGTGAAATTCGCTTACAGCGTCGACCGAAGGCGAGATGATGCCAAAGCTGCCAGAGCCGTTCTGCTGCCGGTTAGTGGTGATACCGTCAATCAGAAAGTCAGTTCCAGCCTCTTGGCCGCCATTGATCTTGATTGGGTCGGTGGCGGCGGCCATGCCGTAGGAAACCACGCCCGGAGCCAGGGTAATAAGCGTCTCCAGAGAACGCCAGCCGTTGACTGTCAGTGGCAGGTTCTCCACTTGTTCGGGTTGAACGGAAACGCCCATGTCTGAAGTATCCGTCTGCAGAGTTTCCGCGCCCGCGCTCACAGTGACCATTTCATTGGTCGAGCCGACCGCAAGAGCGATGTCCTGCGAGCTGGTCGCGCCAACCGCTACGACAACGCCCTTGTGAATCGCGGTTTTAAAGCCGTTCGCCGCCACTGTGATGTCATAGTTTCCAGTGCGGACCGACGGAAAGACATAGTAGCCGGTGGACGAGCTGACCGTCGAGTAGGCGGTTCCCGTCTCCGTTCCGCGAATGCTCACCTGCGCCCCTTGAACCACCTTGTTGGCTGGATCGAGGACGGTGCCGGAGATGGCGCCGGTGTCCAACTGGGCCGCCGCGGATGCGGAGAACCCCAAAAACATGAACAGCAATGCCAGCCATACTCCAAAAGGCGCTGTTCCGAATCCATGCGCCCTGCAGTACGTGGTCATTCCGTGTTTCGGTGTCGAGCTTGATTTCATCTGTCTGCCTCCTAAGCAAACTTTGTTTCGGAATTTGTTGCGCTTTCCATTTCCCTTTTCTTTGGCGCTGCTTGCATTTTCCTGCACACTTTTCGAGTGGTTCAGGCCCGGTGCGGGCGCCTACAGCACCAGGTCAAAGCTCGTATTGTCTCGTTGCCCCGCAGGCATCCCAGCCTTCTCCGCATCTTCTTGCAGCTTCGCAGGAACGGCCGGCACGGATGCAACGCAAGACAATTCCAGTAACATGGTAATCGTTTACCCAAATGAGCACGGTCACCACTTCTTCTTGAAGAGCGTGCCCATTCGAACACCCGCATCAACGTCTTGCAACGCTATTAACGGTTTGCCGGGACGTTTGTTGTCATAACTCGTTATATTGCATAGTGTTAACCAGGCCAACAATGGACAAACGTGGTCCGCTTGAGGCGACGTTTGCCGTGGTGCTATAGTTGAGTCCCAAGGGAAATCTGAGTACTCTATGTCGACCGCCGATCCAGCATGTGAGCCTAACGTACTCAGTCCAAAGCAAATCGGCATAGTGCGCCATCACCTTTCGGAGCTAGCCGCGAGCCACGCCTTCGCGGGAAGCAAGCGCACCCAGGACTTCCTTCATCTGATCGTTGAGCATGCCCTGGCAGGGGATCTCGATAGCCTGCGCGAGCGGATGATTGGAGCCGAGATGTTCGGACGCCCGGTCGATTACGACACGGGAAGCGATTCGGTGGTCCGCGTCAAAGCCACGGAAGTTCGAAAGAGGCTGGCCCAGTACTACCTTGAAGCAGACAGAAAACCTGCGGTTCGCATTGAGCTTCCAAGCGGATCTTACGTGCCGAGGTTCGTCTTCGAGCCGTTGGCGACAATTGCTCTGCCGCAAAACGAGGTTGTTCCTCCGGTCTCCGCATCCGCACAGGAGCAAGAACCGTCCGCCAAGAGTCCTGAATCGCCAGAAAACGTGCCGTCCCCCTCTTCCACGCGGAAATTCAGCCGTACGCCGCGCTTGCTGGCTGGCGCTGTGCTTGGATTGACCCTGATCGCGGTGATCGCCTACGCCGGCTATAGAAAATGGTCCGCCGATTCGAATGCCCGGCAGGGGATTCACTCCATCGCGATTTTGCCGCTGGAAAATCTTTCGGGCGATCCAGGGCAAGAGTATTTCGCCGACGGGATGACGGAAGAGTTGATCAACGACTTGGGCCAGGTTTCCACGCTGCGCGTCATCTCCCTGACTTCGGCAATGAGCTACAAGGGCACCAAGAAGAAGCTGCCCGACATCGCCCGCGAGTTGGCTGTGGACTGGGTTGTGGAGGGGGGCGTGCTGCGCGAGGGCAACCAGGTGCGTATCAGCGCGCAGTTGATTGATGCCCGGACCGATCGCCCCATCTGGGCACATACTTATGTCCGCGACATGACCAGCGATCTGGCTCTACAGGGAGAAGTGGCGCAAACCATTGCCGAAGAGATCCGCACCAATGTGACGCCGCAGGAGCATGCGCGTCTCACACGCGAGCGCCCCATCGATCCCGAAGCACAGGACCTGTACTTGCACGGAGTCCTTCTGCGGGAAGCGGACGATTGCAAGAGCGCCGCCGAGTATTTCAGTCGCGCAATTGCGAAGAATCCTCGCTATGCGCAGGCGCATTCCGCCCTGGCCAGTTGCTACGGCAGGATGGGCGAATCGGGCCGGATGCCCTATGAGGAGGCATTTACCCGGCAGAAGGCGGAAGCGATCAAGGCCATCGAACTGGATGACTCGCTGTCCGAAGCCCATGCCGAACTCGCCAATACCGCAATGAGCCTGGACTGGGACTGGCCGACCGCGGAGGCGGAATTCCGTCGCGCGCTACAACTCAATCCTAATTCGGCAACCAGCCACGAGAAATACGCGTTCTATCTGGTTCGAACCGGTCACCTGCAAGAGGCTCTTGCTGAGGTCGAGCGGAGTGTCGATCTCGATCCCGTCTCTGGAAGCACCTTCCACGCTGAGGGGTTCATCTATTACTTCTCCCGCCGGTACGACCAGGCCCTCGCGGTGACGCAGACGGTGCGAGGCCTCAAGATCAATCTGCCTGACTGGAACTTTCTTA
>Ga0302274_10000863_pt1 | contig 30192 bp, 19 predicted proteins | sample III_Bog_N2_1_FD_198755 | JGI IMG/M metagenome (GOLD analysis project Ga0302274, IMG submission 198755) | Peat permafrost microbial communities from Stordalen Mire near Abisko, Sweden - III_Bog_N2_1 | ecosystem: Environmental > Terrestrial > Soil > Wetlands > Peat | place: Sweden: Abisko...
GCCCCCTGCTCGTTTTACCTAGCCAGTGAAACAACAATGCAGATCAGACTTTGGTAACATCAGGCGTGAGGCAACGCGGGGAATTATAGTTGTCGCTGGCGGGGAAAGATAAATGTCGTTGACGGCATTTGACAGCCACACCATTGCTTTACGGTCGTTTCCGGTGTGGGGCATGGCGCTCTGAAAGGAGTAATGTAATGTTGATTTGTGATTCTAAAATGAATCAGCACACAAACAAATAACAAAGGATAAACAATGAAAATAGTTCCATGCGAATCAGGCAAAGGTGGCGGTGGTCGTGGTCAGGGTAACGGTGGTGGATGGCCTTCAACCACGGGGAGCACTTCGGGTGGTGGCCGATCGAACAATCCGCCCGGCGGCAAATAAGCCGCCGGTTCGAAGTTGAAAAACACAAGGCCGGCAGATCATTTCTGTCGGCCCTTTTTATTTATCATACGGTTGATTTCGATGACGCCCAAGGCAAAGATGTCATCGTATAGAGATAAAGCCGTCCCCTCGGTGAGCTTTTTCTTCTTCGCCTCTAAAATCTCTGTCTGAATGAATTTTATAAGCAGATTGCCTGAATTCATCTCAAACCTGGCTTTTCTTTCAATCTCGTCCAGTTCAGTCTTAGTCGCTGCTTGTTTAATTGTTGAATTCATCTGCGTTGGCAGGGCGGCAAGCTGCTTGTTCCATTCTTTGGTTTGCTTCAATCGCCGGTAGATCAATCGGGCTGTGAAAAATGTTTTTGGGCCAAGCAAGACTTGCCCACAGTCAATCGGAATGTTCTCTTTTTCAATTTGTTCGAGCATTCCTAACATCTTGAACGAGAATCCTGGATCCGTTTTCGAGAAAAGGAAGTCCAAGCGCTCACAAAGTCTTTGCATGGCGGCTGCAAAAACCAAGCGCCCTTTCCACACTTGAGAATCCTCAAACCTGTCGGTGTCATTCTTAAAACTGTCAACCAGTCTTTTGATTTCTGCCCAGCGCGGGACGTTTTTACCTTTGAGCCAATTGCTAACGATTTTCCTTTTTGCCTCTGACTGCAACAGCTTGCCAATGTCTTCGGCTCCGCGACATCCCGCTGCATTTAGCCATGCACCCAAAACCCTTTGGAATGGATACTCACGCTTTCCCCGCAGTTCCTTGGGAAGATACCAGCAATTATTTACTGACATCTCATTTCCATGGGCTTCCCGTCTGATCTTGGCTAATTCGAGGAAAAAAGTCGGGACAAACACCTCGCGAATCAAAATGCTTGCCACTTCAGTTTCAGATGCCGGACCGGGAATCATACCTTTGAGGATCTCTGAATACAAACGCGGAAAACCCAGCGCAACACGTTCTGACAATTCAGCGGCATCCCCAGACACCGGATTCTTTTCAGCCCAACGTATCGCCACATACAAGGCTCGATACGCTACGGTGCAGAGATGTAGTGATAATTCTGAATTTTCTTTTTCCGCCTTGCTCAACATGACTCTGTTTAGTTTGGCGGGGAAATATTTATCAGGGCATTGCTCTAGGCTGCGTATTATCTGGAGCATCTTTTCGAGCTCAGGCATTCTTACTTCAAAGCAATCACACGCGAGACGAACCACTGCAAAATGTGTGGGCAGGCCGGCAGTTGCAGGTGTCATAGAAGTTTAAATGCTCAAATCCATTTAGGCGGCAATTTTTCGGGGACAGTCTCAGCCGGAACGAAGTATTCATCGATTGCCGGATCGATATTCAAAACATATTCGCCTTGGGACTTTGGGACCTTGTTGAGATGTTTCCGTTCGATTTTTCGAATATGATAGGCGATTTTATCGAGCAGAATATTGCTCAATTCAAGGATTCCCTTTATTTGCCCTCTGTTGAAATGAAATTCGGTGGTGTTTACGATAAGCCCTTGTTCTCCTACCTGATACCTGACTTCATTGACCCTGCCCCATTGATCTTGCGGCCCATCTCCATCAGTGTGGGCGATTAGCTTGTCTCGAAATAACAAGGTCTGTTTATGTATCAGGGAGTGTTTGGCTGGCACCATTTCCTCCACAAGTTTGCCAACCAAGTTGCTCCGCTTGAATGAACGCGCATAATTCACCACGATTGAAGTGAAAAGCGGGTAAAATAGAGCATCCCCATACTTCAGATCCTTCGTGATTATGTGTAAGCATGCTTCTTTTACCGTAATGAATGCCATCTGCGCATGACACATTAGCCACAGTTTCTGGCGGTCAGCTAAGGAGTCGCTGTGTTTTTCATTTTTAGTATAAACCGGATTCATTTGAGTGACGAGCTTATAACTATGGTGTGAATAGATTGTCAAACCAACACACTTGTCGTGTTCTTGTTGAACCCATAAACTTCTTAACGACGCTTTCGATTCCCTTTTGATGAGTTGCATCCCCGACACATCAAGGCGGAATTCTCAAGCCGCGACCGACCTCCTTTGCTGTGTGGATCAACGTGGTCGATTGTGAAATCATCCCAATTCAAAACTCGTCCGCATTTCTGGCATTTGCGCGAAGCAGCAGTGTTCCAAAGAATACGGCGTTGTTCTGATGTAAACCCGCGCTGTGTGTCTTTCTTGGCAAACAGGCTGCCCAAGATTCCACAAAGAATTCCCTCGCGTCTGCGACGCTGATTCACATCGTCCGTCATTTGCGAGACGGTCAGCAGGTAATCACGGTAAATCTCTTGGTCTGGCTTTACGCCTATTGCCTTGCGTTGCTTTTCTCGCACATCGTCCACCTGTGTTGCAAACGCTACCAAAAGATCCCACGCCAGCCGATTACGCTTACGGTCGGTTAAGATAAGTCCTTCAGCCTCAAACTTCGCAATGAGCAGTGTGAGCGTGTAGAAATCCGTCATCTGGCAGAGCCTGGTGGTGTAAAGCTTCGGAAACATGCGCCTCACCCGATTTAATGCGGTGATGGTCTTTCCAGACGCCTTAGAAATATCACGTGCATTGAACCCGTCCGTCTTCATCACCCGATCCAGTGCCGCCTTCTTGTTGATGACGTCACCTTGATGGATGGATAACATCAGTTCGCAAATCAGCTCCACATGTTTCATGCGGCTGATTTGTCCTGCACTGAGGACGCCTGCTTCTTCAAAATACCATTCGTAACGGCGAGCGAGCCAGTCAGCCTCCTTAAGAAATGGGCTGTTGTAATACTTGGCCCGGCGCTTTTCCTGGGGTGTCAATGCTTTGCCGGTGGAATTGATCCGAACAAACAGGTCAATGATGTCGCCCATGTCTCCGTCAACCTCAATCACAGGAATGCGGTATCCGGTTATTAAATGCTGGCGTTTGCGTTTGCATAGCCACTTCCAATCAATCCATTCCGCCTCGTCTTGTCCCGGCAACTGGGTTTTGAGCCAATACCGTCCGCGCATCTGTCCCATGAACATCAGGATGGACTCGATGCGCTGCTTGCCATCAATCACGTCATAAATGATCTGCCCGTTCTCCTCCCGCCGATAAAGAAAGATGGCGGGCAATGGATAGTTGCGAAGGATGCTGTCAATCAACTTTGCGCGGTCTCGTTCTGACCAAACCGATTGACGCTGAAACCCTGGCTCAAGATTAAGGAGGTCGTCCTCAAAAAGGTTCTCGATGTCCTTGATTGTTTTGGTTTCTGGCCGGTGACTGAGTGTTGGCTGATTCATAAGTGTTTATTGGACGATTGCACGGTCGGTGAACTCGTCTAGCCACGCTTTCAAGAGCTTCAAATCCTCTGCCAATTCATCAGGTTCTGGCAATGGAACAGGCGCTTCACTAGGCTGAGCATGTTCGTAACGGGAATATTTCGTCATCATCGCATCAAGGAATGCGCAATCCGCCGGCCTGATGCGGGCAAGTTTTTCAATTTTGCCCTGCGTATTGATCGGCCGACGAAATCGTTGCACGACGTCGGCAAGCAAATCGTTTTCAATCAATCGCTCGATTGTGATCCGAATATCACCGCAAAGCGCTTTTGCTTCGATTTGATAAGGTGTGTTTCCTTCGTCACTCCACACTTTTCGGGCTTTCGCTAGTCGCTGACCACCCAGTGTATTGAGTGCTTTCTTTGGGTTCTGTGTCGGCAGTGGTGGCTCGCTGGGTTCTCCCGTCCCCCATGACTCACGCTGAACTGAAATGACACGACATGGAACAGCGGCCTTTTCAGCCGCGTCTTCGAGCATGGCAAGTAGCGACAGACGGTGGGTGAATACTATAACCTGCCGAGTCTTCGACAGTGCGATTAAGCGGGCTGCAGCGAGTTCTTCAAAGTCTTGGTCGAGCGATGAAATTGGGTCATCAAAAATGAAAGGTGTATTCCGATTGTTAGCGACGGCATCCGCGAGAAATGCGGCGAGTGACACGATCCGAAATTCACCCTCGCTCAAGATTTCACCTGCCCTCGCTACTTGCTTGTTGTCCTTCAGTTTTATTTGATGCCACACCTGTCCTTTAGAGGCTTTAGTCTTGGAAATTACAACCCGAACACGGGATGCACCGAGCGCCTTCAATTCCGACTCAAACCTTTTCTTGAATGCACTGGTCACCAGCACTTCTGCCAACGACGATTTTTTGGTTGAAAGAGCCGTTGTGTTCGCAAGCCGCCTTGCCTCTTCCAGCAAATGAATCGCCTTCAGTCGCTCGACTTCGGTGCAGATGCCTGCCTTTTGCTGCGACTGCCACTTTTGGGCGTTTAGCGCGCGAACCTTTTGCTGGAGTTCGGCCTTCTTGTTTCCTTTGGCGTCCTCATCAAAAGCTTTCGCATCGGCTTCATATTTTGCTTCCACAATCTCCAATGCCTGGATTACCTCGACAGAGGGCATTGCTGTTAATTGTTCGGTATTGGCAGCTGATAGAAAGCTGATCCTTCGCTTCACAAGATCTTCGCAATGGGATTGAACCTTTTGGCGAACCGCGTCATCGGAGACCCCAGCCAAGTCGAGCTTGGCTTCCAGGTCTTCTCCGGCCGGCACATCTTTTTTCGCACCCACAATATCAGCCACCAGTTTCTCCGCCAAGGCTGCTTCGGTTTCAAGACCACTTTTTACGAACGCCTCGAAGCGACTGAATCGCTGTTTTGCCGGCTCATCAAGAGGTTGCTGGCACAACACGCAAAGTGCTTGCTCACCAACGTGCGGGAAGGGCTTCTCCTTGTATGCTTCACACTCTGAATACAAGCGGGCCTGTTCCCATAGCAGTCGCCAGCTTTCGGACGCGATTCCGCCAAGGAGCGGATTCTCGAACGCCTTCTTTGCATCCACCTCGGCCGCCGCTCGCTTGGTTTTCGCAGCCGCTCGTGCTGATGTCAGTGCAGTCAATGCGTCATCATTCAATGCGGTTTCAACTTCCTTCAGAACTATAATAAAATCAGTGAGGTGTCCCCTGGTTTTGCGAAGTGCCTTTGCTTTCTCTGTCGGATTGGTCTCGGCAAGCCGTTGGTTCAACGTGTTGAGTTCGGTTTCCAAGGTGACATTCCAATCACAGTGGGTGGTAATATCAGCCATGCTGGTCTGCCAATTTATGTTATTAAACCAGATTCCACCAGTGGTCAGGGCGTATTCTGGCGGCAAGGCCGGCTTGCTGGTGACCTTGGCTGCAATCTCCGCAGCGAGCTTCGCGTCCACCTTCTCACAAACCTCGACCAGAATGCGAAAATACAAGAGCAGTGGCGGTTCGTATGTTACTTCATTCTCATTATTTACCGAAACGTGGGCACAGGCCGTGTCGTAAAGAGCCAAGGTGCGCAGGTCGGCATGAACACCAACCGCAGGTGTCCACCCGAGATCTTTTTTCGCATCACCAAGGCTGTAAGTAATTTTGCAACTCTTCGGCTGCTGAGTTGCGGCAAATACGTCGCCATAAAGAGCACTCAAGCCCCTTCCGCCGCAGGCGTGTTTTAATACGCGGGTGTAGCCCGACTTGCCAGAACCGTTCGCCCCATAAACAACGACTATCGGCTCAACTCCAAATTCCAAAGCCTTGCGCGGCGCGAGTGCGTTTATGCCCTTGATTTCTGTCATCGCTTCCAACCTTAAGGTGATTGCTGCATCCGCAATGTTGAATGCTACCGCAGGAATGGGGTCGGCCTTCAGCTCATCGTGTCCATCAACGGGGATTCCAGCCTCGCGTTTACACAAAACTAAAGACTCTTTAAGATCGTCAGCTGAAATGACGCCCGCATGGAAAAGACGCCTTGCAGCATCCTGCAACCATAATGGCCGGCCCTTAAACCACGTTTCTAGTTCTGAATGGTCTATGTTCTGGGCAGGGTTGCCAATTTGTGTGTGAGCGCTCATTTCATAATTCTCCATTCGTCACCCGCAAAGATAATCCACCAGTTTCTTGACCTCCGAATGCTTCCTTTTGGCGCAGGCATCCAGATTCCAGTCCGGGAATTGCTCTGCCTGTAGGCTCACAATTCTGAAAATCTTCTGCTCGGCATAGCGAGGTCGTTTGACCGTCTTGTAGTCTTCGTTGCTGATTGAGCGATTAAGCGAACTGTCCAACACGATGAGATTGCCGATCCGATTTAGCTCTGGTCCCCATTCGGCCTGAATTTTCCCCCGTTCAGTTTCACTCTTGTGGTTAAATGACTCAATATGCTCAATGTCGATTGTCGTCTCAAAGATTACCTCCCGCACTTCTTCCGCTGTGCGGTCGCTCGCCTCCAGTTCGTGGAGGAGTGCCGATAGCCGACAGGCCACACCCTTAGCCGTCGGGTTATGGGCGAGTTCGTATTCCATCAGGGAGTGCCTGATTCGATCCTCACTCGACGTGGTAGCGTCGCGCAGGAACGCGATCACTTCTTCTGCTGAAGCAGATGGCGAAGGACCAAACATCTTCTCCTGGACGTTATGCATGATGCCATGCACCTCATTGACTGTTTTCCAGAACACGATGCTGAAAAGAATGAACAACTTTGAAAGTTGAATAATGAAACGTTCGGTTAATTCCTGATCCGGGCTGAATCGATCACGAAAGAGAATTACCAAGTAGCTATATCTTCGATACCGAGACCACCAGATGAACTCCAACATGCAACGGGCTTCCACCCCCAAGGTCTTGATCTGGTTTTCCCAATCGAATCGAACCTGGATTAGGCGGTTCAATTCCTCAAGTGGCACTTCAATCTTCTGGCATTCCTTGAGCGAATAGTTTGGCCAGGCATTGACCCTCAGCACCGTGTCGAAAAATCTCTCAAAGAAGACTGCGGCGCTGTAGTCATGCAGCACCTTGGCCATTTGGTGACGCGTCACCAAAAGATGCTGCGAAAGCGACAGAATATCCTCAATCGTGCATACCTCCCGACCAGCTTGACGATTATTCTCATCTATAGCCCGGTAAAGGGCACTGATTCGTTCAAACTCCGTTTCCGCGACCTGATTCTTTCGCTTGAGGTAATCGTAATATTTCACCTTGAACAGGTCGCCTCCATTCAAGTCCATCCCCGACGAATTAATCGCATCAAAGATTTGAAGCGTTTTTGATAACGTGGCCCGCGTCTCGATCACCACGAAATAAACCCGGCTGATCAAATACGAAACAAAGCCGTTGGCATCCAGAGGACCGGTTATCTGCTCACTGCTATCAACGCTTTCATCCTCGGCCTCTGCCACTTCATCCAACAAACTCTGAATGATCGGAATGGCCTCCAGATAGGGATTTTGTCCGGCATCAAAAGCGTTCCGCGTGTCCACCGTCAGCGCCTCGCTCAAATACTTCTGTTGCTCACCGCTGCTCACCCGTGTTTCCAAGCGGGTCTTGATGTTTAATCCAGTCCAAACGGGATCAGCCGGATTTCGGTCCTGGAGCAACTTCAAAATTAGCATCAGGGTGGTCAATCGCTGCTGTCCGTCGATGACCTCCTGCATCCACGAGCGGGTTGCCTCGTCGAAAGGCTTTTTCTCAGAAAGCTGCATTGTGCCGATAAACATCGGTTCTTGCACCGGCCTGCCATTCGTTCCACGAAACGATGACAGCAAATCGCTGACGAAACGCCGAATCTCCGGCTCTTTCCAGGAATAGGGCCGCTGATAAATTGGCACGCGAAACACGATCCCATCCTGCCAAAGCACCTCCGCTGGGCTGGCCGGATTGCGAGCCAGCGTGCAACTCCTGGCTTTGATCTCGAATTGTTGCTGCTCTTGGAAACGCTGGTGCAAGCCCAGGTAGATTTGGCGAAACTCATCTGCACGCTCGTTCACGCTATGAAATGTGCTGACCCGGTAATCCGGCTGTTCCGCCTCACTCAAATCCGTGAAAGACACGCGACAGCCGAGCACCTCTTCATCAAAATCAAATCGTTTGAGATCATCCTCTGTGAAGCCGATTCCAAGTTCGGTTATGGGTTGAGGTAACGACATAGCCAAGCCCATTGCCACCACTTTTTTCGCGTCCGAGATGGTGATCAAATCACCCTCAGAAATCTGGCTAAACCGGTCCTGAAACTTGCCGACAAACACCACGTTGTGCCTGCGGAAAACGTCGAGAATGGAACTCTCGGCATGGCCGGTCTCGCTCCAACGGGAGGCAACTTTCCAGACTCGTCGCATGGACGCGCCCTGGGCCTTGAGTGAGGATTCGCTGTTCATGGAGTCTTGTTAATGCAGAATCCATTGATGGGTGATGCAACTTGAAGTTCCCCATTGCTCCTAAAATCCACGACACTTCGTTCCATAATGTTTTTCAAGTGTCGGAATCGCTCGGTCGCTTGCTCTGGAATTGGTTTCCCTTTTTGACCCGACCGAGAAACAAGTTCTTCCCACGAACACGTGATGCCTAAGACACGCGGAAACTGATCAGGCTGGGACACTGTAGCAACTAAATCTGTATCGGTGCGGCTCTTTGATTGGAGCTGGATTTCGTGAAATTCTGGAAGAGCGTTTGTGAAGCCTGCAATCATTATTCGGCCATCACCGTTATATGGAATGTTTCTCAGCAATTCTATGCTTCGCTTTAACGCCTGGGCGAGCTTGGCTGGGGAGCTGACATCGTCGGGCGCTGCCCTTTGCAAAAAGTCATCAATCCATTTTTCCGGTTGGAGAAAATTGTTGTTCCATCGGAAATTAAGGACTCCTGCGATTCCAAGACCAATGCGGCGATTAGGCGTAAGAAGAACCTTCGTAGCATCGTTTGGACAATCTTCCGGCTTCTTGCCTTCGGTTGGATGGGCGCTATCAGCCAAAAAGATGATTTGGTTGGGCGTAACGTCGCAGAGAACAAGGCTCATATATTCATTCTGATTTGTTCGTTTCCAGCTTCATCAGTTGCTTTTGCGGTTTTCTTCCCCGCCTTTTTCTTGTGTAAGCCCTTCGCTTCTTCCTCGGCGTAGAGTTTGTGGTTGAGTTGGAGGAGGCGTTTGAGGATCTCCTTCCGGGAGTCGGGGTGGATGGTGTAGCGGACGCGGTCGTTTTCGGGGAGGTAGTCCACCTCGTAAAAGTCGTGGCGGAGGGCGAGGGCTGGGCCGGCGTCGCTGGGCTGATGCCAGCCGTAGGCGGCGAGGACGGCTTGGTCCATCTGCACATGCAGGGTGCGGAGTTGCAGGAGGTCGGCGTGGGCGGATTCGGCCAAGGGAACGGGCTGCTTGCTTTCCTTGGCCACGAGTTCGACCGACACTTCGCGGTCGTGGAACAGGTTGTAGGTCTTGGTCAGCCCCAATTGCAGCTTCAGCATCAGTTCGCGCCGGTGTTCGTGGTAACGCTCGCCGATTTGCTCCAACTCGCCTTCGGTGGTGGAAGACAATAATTGAGGAAAAGCGTAGTTTTCAAAACAATCACTCGGCGAATAACGAAGCCTGGTTTCTAAAGCACCACTATATTTCCGCGCCCAAACTTCGTGAATCGTGCTTTGAACAATCGCAAAATCAAACCAACGAGCGGTTGTATAAACTTTAAGAGCGTCCGTAAAAACAATGTTTGTCGGCGCTGCTGAAAAGCTCATGAACTTTGTGTGCCTGCTAATCACGAAACAATGTTTCAACGCGCGAAGCCTATCGTAAAGTTCAGGCCTCGTTCTTTCGTAAAGCCACCAGCTCTCACGCAAATTCTTCTCTTTCAATTTCAATCGTTCCGGCAGCACATAATTCTTGACCCACTCTAATGGACCTCGAAATTTTGAAACGCGATCTTCCTTCCAATCAAAGAAATTTACGACCCATCTCGAAGGTTCTTGGTCTGGCTCATTATTTAGTTCATCTCCATTAAGTGCTGGAAAAAGAACTTCGCGAGCCGCTGAATCTTGTTCTATCAACCGGAGAGCCTCTTGCTTTGGCATCAAGAATCCATCTCCACGAAACTTTGATCCCTCGAACATGTGACCACCGTTTGTATTCAGTATTCGAGGTGAGCCAGCTTCCTCATATCCTTCGAGAAACGCACTGATAAATGGAACTTCGCGATTATCCAAATGGCGTGATTTGCCTTCCCATTTGCCTTTATTGAACGAAAGAAGTGAAACAAATAGATTTGCGACACCGATCCATTTCGTTCCGTTATTTGCAAAAACAATTGTGCCGCCACGTTTGCAAACTTCTTCAAGACCATCGACGCGGACATCGCCATCCTTTACCGAGTTTGTTGTGATAACCGCCACAAAGCCTCCGTTGTGAACGCAATCAAAATTGCGTCGGAGGAAATAAACCACAAGATCACTCAAGCCGGCAGGAGCAAATTCAACTTTCAACCATTCGCAGAATGGATGCCCGTAATTTCGACTCAGTTTTGAACCACCGAGATAAGGTGGATTTCCCAGAATGCAATCGAAGCCGCCACGCTCGAAGATGTCCGGGAATTCGATGAACCAGTGAAACCAGTGTTTCTGCACGGCGAGTGAGTTGGCGCGGGCCACGGCCTGGCTTTGCGGATGGCGTTTGCCGGTGAGGTAGTCGCGGTATTCCTCCTCGGTGCAGAGAAAGGGTTTGTTCTCCAGCGTTTTGGGAATGAAGAACTGGGCGACCGAGAGATTGGCCAGCGTGCGCAGCCGCCAGATGTCCTTGCGCTGGCTCATCCCGGCAAACTGCGCCTTCTTGTGCTCGTAGTCGGTCGGGCTGTGGTCGGGTAGTGCGGCGAGCTGGGCGTATTCGCGTGAGACGGGCTGCAATTCCTGCCGGATGGTCTGGGTGAGATCAAGCTTTTGCTGGCCGGCTTCCTTTTTCTCGGCCTGGTTGCGTTTGCGAAATTCGGAGGCGATGTCCTTGTCGTCTTCGGGCAGGCGGTTGAAGGCTTCTTCGGGGATGCCGCGCTGGAGTTCGGCTTCATGGGCGAGGCCGACGATGGCGTTGCCGCATTTGATGTGGTGGTCGAGAAAGTTGAGGCTTTCGCCGGGGACATGGGCTTCGAGCCAGAGGGCGACTTTGCAGAGTTCGACGGCGAGCGGGTTGAGGTCCACGCCGTAAATGCAGTGGCGGATGACGGCGCGCACGGCTTCGCGAAAGGCCAACGGGCTGGGCTGGTCTTCACCGGTGCGGACAATGGCGAGTTCGGTGGCGATGCGGCGGGCGGCATTGAGGAGGATGTGGCCACTGCCGCAGGCGACATCGCAGACACGCAGAGAAAGGAGCGCCTGCTGCTTGTCCTTTTCCTTGAGCTTGTCCGCGATCAAATAGTCGAGCGAGTGCTGGATGAGCGGTTGGACGAGTTCATCGGGCGTGTAGTGCGAGCCGGAGGATGCACGGCCTTCACCCTGCACAAAGGAGAATTCAAGGCGGTGGTTGTTGGGCGTGATGACCGGGTCGTATTCGAGCAGTCCTTCATAGACCGAGCCGAATTCCTCGACGTTGAGCGCGCCGTAATTGACGCGGATGCGCTGGCGGGTGTCGGGATGCTCAAAGGTGGAGAGGTTGCGGAAACATTCGAGCAGTGTCTGGTTGTCCAATTGGCATTCGTTGAGCAGGCCGATGGCTTCGTAGCCGAACAAATCACCAGCGAGCGGGGCGATGCCGAGCTTTGCACCGACCGGACTTCCATCGAACAGACGGAAGTTGGATTTGAGCGCGGCCCAAGCGTCCTGAAAATTCTTGTCGGCGAAGTGACGTTTCTCGGAAAGCTTCCGCAGGCGGTTCAGGCTGTAGTAGCGGTAGTAGATGTCGCGTTGCTTGCGGTCGGCGTTCTTGGGGAAAATCAGGTCGCGCTCTTCGGTGACCATCAGGAACAGCAGCCGGTAGATAAGGCGGAGCTGCCATTTGTAGAATTCCGTGGCGAATTCAGAACGGCCATTGGCGAGCAACTGAGAAACGGACACTTCAGGACCGTCCGCAGTTTGCGTGACGCCATTGACCTTGTCTCTCAGCTTCAGGTTCTGCGGATGATTCAGGAAGCCGTTGGCGAGGGCTTTAATAGAATCTTCAACGGCCCGGCTCAGACCGCTGCGAATGCGTGAGCCGGATTCCAGCGAGTCCTGGTGATATTGCTCAATGATGCTTTCGGCAACGGAGGCTTGATTGACAGGCATCCGCGAGACGTGCAGCAGACGATAAAGCAGGGCGAAGTCGGCAAAGAGTTCTTCCTCGAAGATGCGGCGGAGATCGAACTCCAGAAAGCTAAGCTTGATGAGCCGGCTGCTGTCACGAAGCAAACGGAGCTGCTGACCGTTGGTGACGATGGCGTAAAGATGCTCGGTGAGATTGAGATATTCTTGCACCAAGGCGTGGGGCGACATGCGCGGGCCGCTGTCCTCACGCTTTTTATCGAGACTGTCCCGCCAGCCCATGATGTGAATGGGAAATCCATCCCGAGTGGGCACACGATGGCTGATGGGATAATTCTTGTCGTTGACGACTTCGCCTTTGCCGGCGAGTTCGATCTGATAGCCGAGCAGGCCGAGGAGCGGGACGACGAAGAAATTGCGGGTCTCGCTGGTGGCGGTGGCTTCGGGCTTCAGTCCATCGAGCTTGCGTCGGAAGATGCGCCAGAGATCTTGGGCATCGGTCCAGGCCCGGATGATTTCGTCCTTCACCTTGGCATTCGACTCCAGCCCGAAGTCGGATGGCTTCTGGCCGATGACATCGCCACCCTCGATTTTGTCGAGGATATCGCCGGCGAGAATCGCGCCTTCGATGCGGATGGAGGTGAATTTCATTTCAGACTCGGCTCAAAGCTTCGTTTACCTTCATTTTGAATTCAGGACTGACAAACGCTATTGGATCCCCGCCCAACTTTTCCAAAATTGTGCTTCCACAGATATACAAAGATTTCCACGAACAGACCAAGGGTCGGACCCATAGCTCTGGTGATACAAAATCACCAATAAATTTGTCATCTGTATGAACCTGGCGATATAGCGACCTGCAAAGATGCGTGCCGTGTGAAAACTGTGAGAGGTGAATATATTCTCGATAAATATATTCTAATCCCAAATCGACCAGCATAGCCCGAAAGGTTGGCAGTTTCTTTAGCGGCTTAACTGGCGGCGGGAGCATAGCCTCAATCCCACACCTGAAATCTTTAATGGCTTGCTCCGCTTTCTTCCATTCAGCTGCATCTTCATTCTCAACAATTGCTCCATTATTTTCAATGAGTTCTCCGTTGCGACGATAATAATTCTCCTCACTCGCCAAATGCGCCAGATAGCGGGCTTCTCGCTCGAAGACGTTCGTTGGTTTTAACATCCACATGATTTTGATGGAGGTCTCAAGTGATGAGCGGGAGGCGGCATATGCCGGGGGCAAAAAAAGGAGATCAGACTTTGCAAGGGACGCAACGCCTCCAACATTCCTAATCACAAGATTGAAGAGGGTGAGAGCTTCTGTATTACTGTCATATCTGCTCCATTCTGGATCAACTTTGTGTCGGGCGGATTGATAACTGGCGATTCCTTGATCCAGCAACAAAGCCACATCCATGATTGCGCGCGTTGGCTGCATGCCGATTTTTAATGCACTCATTTAGACCCTCCGTTGTTGTCCGGTAGCAAGACGTAAATTCCCAACACATCCATCGGTAGCACCGGGTAAACAACCTGAAACTGTTTCTGATCCATAAACTGGCTGAAGCGTTCATGAGCTTCGACGAGATGTGTGGAACGTTCCTCGGCAACTTTGTCAAACTCAGCCTTTAGGGTCGGTAGTTGAGTCAGCTCGTTCTGCAGAAAGCTTGAGCGTGCCTCGGTGCTCAGGTCGGAAGTGACGCGGGCGGTATCCACCAAAGTTTTGGCTTCGTTGCGAGTGAGGAAGTCTTTCTGTGACGGGCTGCCGCGATAGCCCCACATCAACATTTCCTCAGCGACGATCTTGTTCGTGCCCTTTTTCTCGGCGATGACATTGCGGCAACGGAATAATAACACCGTTGTCTTGGTAGTGACTTGACTGGTGCGGATCACTGACGCGCGGGCGGCGCGAGGTGAACGACGCGCAACAGAGTTGGCCAGGATGATCTGGCAAAGCTGTTCCACGAAGGGATGGTTGCGTCCGAAATAATTGTAGCCGTCGGGCGTGGGTGATTCGAAGCTGACGGGGAAAATGGATTCCTCCGTTATCAGGGATTTGAGCGTAGGCGGTAGGTTGGCGGTGTGCAGCCTGAAGCCTTTTTTATCTGTGACGACCTGGGCACCGACAACTTCCAAACCGGCGAGCACAAAATCACGCACGGCAGCAGGGTCGCCAATGGATTCGTCCACTTCCTTAAGGTCAGTTTCAATCTCATGGGCCTTGATAGCGTGCTGGGCGAAAATGCTGCGAGAGGCCACTTCACGTTTCTCGGCTTCAGCGAGTTTGTTGCTGATTTTCAGTTTTGCCTTCTTCGCCTCATCAAATTCTTCGAAATCGAATTCCAAATGTTCAATCTGGCCGGTGACCCGAACTTTGCGGTTGGGATTCAGAAGCAGAGCCTGGGCGATGGTATCAATGACGCTCTTGCTGTCCTCTGGGAATGGAATGGTGATGCCAATTGAACGCCGAATTTCGCGAACCTTGCGCAGAATGACATCGAGCACGATGCCGTCAATCGGGTTGTCTTTGCCGTAAATCAGGGCAGTCTTGACCACTGGTGCCGTCTGACCGAATCGATCCACCCGGCCTTCACGTTGTTCCAGACGGTTGGGATTCCACGGCAAATCGTAATGCAGAACGGCGGTGAACCATTTCTGAAGATTGATCCCTTCGCTGAGACAGTCCGTGGCGACGAGGACACGGAGCGGAGATTTCTGCATATCTTCGATGCGTTGCCGACGGACGTCATCTGGGTCTTCACTCGTGATGACCTGGATATCCAGTTTCGGAAACTTGCTCTTCAGCAAGGGCACAAGCTGCTCGCCAACGTATTTGGCCGTGGCGATGTAGCGGCAGAAAATGACCGGATTGAGTTTTTCCTTTAACAAGTCCTCAACGATCTGCTGGGCGGCAGAAAGTTTGAGATCGTCCTTGGGATTGGCCAGGTTCTGCAAATCTTGAGCCAACTCATGTAGATGACGTTTTTGGGTGTCTGACCATTCCGCCTTTTCCACGACTTGCGTAGGCGTGAAGTCTGATTCAAACCCCGGTTCAGCATCGTGGACGGGGTTCTCTCCGGATTCAGTCGCTTCAGAAGGCGGAGCTGGCTTATCAGCCAGGCGTGATTGCAGCATCTCAACACCAGCAGCCGGACTGGACATGACACCGCGTAACAGACCGAGGGCAGTCCAATATTGAACCCGCTTGCGTCTTTCGAGAGTGCCGTCACCGGCAACCAGTTTGCGAGCGAACCCGAGAATCTTTTCAAAGAAGATGGCGTAGCCGGGCGAAAGGTCGTATCCGAATTCCTTGGGATCACGCTTGGCAAAGGGCGTTTCCTCGCCAAGCCATTTCTCCACGTCAGCACGTTTGCGCTGAAGGAAATGGCGGGCGAGTTCCTTGCGCTGTGGTTGAGATGAGTTGGGCAGATCCAGCACCTCAAACTCCGGTTTCAGCAAACCAAGCAGCGAATGAAATTCTTCAGGCTTACCGCTGTGGGGTGTGGCAGTGAGGAGGATGAGATGTTGGTTCGGCCGTTGGGCAATGCGATGAAGCAGATTGTGGCGCTGTTGCTGGCTTGGAGCGGCACCAGCTGGCTTGGCACAGGAATGGGCTTCATCCACGATCACCAACTCGGGGCATTGTTGAATGAAAATATCACGGCGAGTTTCTGATTTGATGTAGTCAATGGAGATGACTTGATAGGGGTAGTAATCAAAAACACTGGTGTCGCCCTGGATTTCACGATCCAAACGCGCCTGGGTGTTGGAGCGGATGATGACGGCATCGAGCTCCAGTTTGTTTTTGATTTCTTCCTGCCATTGCTCGCACAAGTGAGGCAAACAAATCACGGCGAAACGCTGGATGCGACGGCGCAGCAGCATTTCCTGAATGATGAGCAGAGCTTCGATGGTTTTGCCGACACCCACGTCATCCGCAATCAACAAGCGAACCAAATCCTGCCGAAGCGCCATGATGAGCGGCACCATCTGGTAAGACCGAGGCCGAAACGAAAGTTTGGCCAGAGAGCGAAAGGGGCCGGCTCCATTGCGGAATGATAAACGAGCCGCATCGTGAAGCATACGCGCTATGCTGATGTCGCCAATGTCCTCCGCAGCAGGCAGGGGAAATTCGGCAGGCTTGGGCTTGTCCTCGTCAAATCCCAGAGGCAGATAAATGGCCGTGGTTTCTTCATCAGCGCCACCCAGAGGTTTCACCACCAGCAAGTCGGCTGATTCAGACGGAAGCACAACCCAGTCGCGGTTGCGCAAATTGACCAACATGCCTGGGCTGAACGTGCTCATTTAACTTTCTTAAAAATGTCAGGCCGGGAAGCAATTCGGTCGGCGAGATTTTCTTTGTAATAATACGTGAAAACCTGGTCGCCGCGATTCAGGATGGCCTGACGTTTGGATTCGTCATCCGCTTTCACGCCCGGGTTATCATGGGGTGTGCCGTCACAGAACACCCAGACATCCGGCTCATAAAAGAAGTCGGGTTTCACATAAATGCCGTCCACTTGCTTTTGAGCGGAATCCGGCAAGCGAAGACCTTGTTTGTGCAAATAATCGAGGAACTTCCGTTCGGTGGAAGAATTCGGATCAATATATTTGAGCAGCCACTGATAATGCTCCTCGTAACTCTTGAACTGCGAGGTTGTGAGCAATTCCAACGAGCAGGACTGAAGACGTTCCAGGGCAGGCTTGATCAGATGACGGTCAATGATCTTGTGCTCGCGTTGATTGTAATAGCTGAGCAAATCGTCGTAGGAAGCCGGGCCTTTGTATTCCAGGTCATCATAACGACAGATGCGAATGGCCTCTTTTACCACGCTCTGAAACACGGCTTGAGATTCTACGAATTGCGCAAGAACACCCAGCGTCCCTTCAGATGCTTCGTAGAGCAGAATGTTGGGAGCGTCCGGCAGACCGAGCGTGGCGACACCGAGTTCATTGGGCTCAAGTTGGAAGAGGTTTTCGATTGCCCGCTTCAGCGCGTATTGCAGAGTGATAACGCCATTATTATCCATCCCCAATGCCTTGACTGGCTCGATGTAAAGCGCGTCAGCGGTCTCGCTGGTGTGCAACATCACGCGCCTGATGGTTTCACGCTGGTTCTCGGCATCGATATCTTTTTCCTTTTTCCATTCCCCAGTCGTGAGACCGAGCGGAAAGCCTTCAGCAGGTCGGGTGCGCCATTTGCGGTTTACATCCACCAATCGAGCGGCTGGCAAATAACGAAGATTCAGCAAAGCCTCATCACCAGCCCGAACAACGGCCTTGCCAATTCTTGCGGAGTGGATGTCGTCCACCGAAAAATAGGTGCGGATTTCAAAGCCGCGTGAACGGCGTTCTTCTTCCTCGCACGATATCCGTTCCCGACGACGGGCACGCGTCTCTCCCATTTCCAACAGATTGGCCAAAATTTCACGGTTGGCGTCATCTGAAAGGTCAGCGCCGGAGAATGGGCAAATCTCCAGCTTCGTTTGTTCGCCTCGCAAAAAATAACCCGCCTTGAGACTGACCTTCGCGAGATCGAGGCTGTTTTCGAGATCCTGGGCCAGCAGTTGGAAGACTTCGTATTTCTTGCCGTTGTAATAAATAATGTTTCCCGGCCCGAACTCACGCAAGGCGATGGAACGAGGACGGGACAGATATTCACCGCCAGTGTCATCGGTCTGGATGAAACAACGCAGGGGCAGGCGGGCGAAGTTGTAGCCGGGAAGAAAGCCTTCGGAGGCAAAATAGCGATACGGGTAAAATTCAGACAACTGGCCCTTCATGCCCTTCTGGCTGTTGCGAAGCAAATCCAACTGGCGGGTGGCGTGGTCTTGATTGCGTTTGGCGGTTTTGTATTCAGGACTTCCGAGCGTGTATTTGCCGCTCTGCAATGTCTGGGTCGCGGTGTTCAGCAATGATCGGGCAGAGATGTAAAGACTGCGCCAGCGGTTGATGGATGCGTCAAGGCTTTCGGGCAGTTGCTGGAGCTTGCGGGAAATCCATTCATCGGAATACCAGGGCGTTTTGCTGGAGGTGAGCGATGGCTCGAAGTCGGCAATCGTCCGCTTAAAGGCAGCCTTGATGCTTTGAAACGTCTGCGGCTTTAGCTTCAGTTTTTCATCCCGCACTTTGGCAGCCATTGGGAGACCTTTTTCCTCCTCCGTGACCAGATCAACGATGCTGGCATCCAGTTCGCTCAAGCCCACTTCAGACAAAAACAGGGCGTGCAGATGGGTTTGCAGCAGTTCCTCGTTGCCCAGATCGAGCCGGGGAGCTGCGACCACACCCGCTACCATGTCCGCTTGGCGGGCAAAATAATGGCGGTCGTGGTTGGAATAGGACGAGCAATAGGTGAAGACCAAAGCCGCTTGGCCAGTGCGTCCAGCACGACCGCTCCGTTGCACATAATTGGCTGGATTTGGCGGGGCATTGCGCATGTGAACGACGTTGAGGTTGGCAATATCAATGCCCAACTCCATCGTTGGTGAACAAAACAGTGCGCTGATGTCGCCAGCACGAAATTTATCCTCACGTTCAATTCTCACGTCCGCCTTGAGCTGGCCGGTATGATCCTGGCCTTCCAGTCGCTTCGCCTTCGAGAAATCTCGTTGATACAACTCTTGGAAAAAATGGTTGGGTTTGACCCTCACATCTTTGTAGGCGCGAAGCCGGACTACATCTGGCTTCACATATTGTTCATCACCCTGTTGCCAAAGCAGTGAATCGAGCCGGAGCTGGTAAACCAGTGTTTGCTGATTGTTGACGTTCTTGGCGGTTTGCGAGAGCAGGTAGCCGGCGCTTTCGAGCCGGTTGAGCAACAGCTTGATGAACTCCATGTATTCACCACCACGCAAGTCAAGCAAGGGATCACGCTCTTTCGCCAGTTTCCGCAGATATTTACCCAGCCCGCTGGCCGGCCCAACGCTCTTTGTGTTTAAGGCAACATAGGCGGGCAACGTTTCATACCGCAAATAAAACGGGGCGAGGATATGCTCGTCGTCGTCGTATTTCCAAGGAGCCTTGAGACGCTCCCTGATTTCCGCCTCCGACTGCTTGATGCGGTCAGCGGTCAGGTAATTTTCACTGCACAGGGCATATTCCGAACGAAAGAAATCAAGGACGTTGGAAATCAGTTCCGCGCGTTCCTCCGGCTCAACCTGATTGAACAGTGGAACGTTCTTCCAAGCGTCATTGGCCGCCGCCACATCATTCAGGTCACGATAGCCGATGTTGAGCAGCGCACACTGTTCAAGGTTGGGCAAGACAACCCGCCAACCACGCCGAAGATCGTAGATGGCGCGGTAAACCAAATATTTTTCCAGAGCTTCGTCGTATAGCCGACGCGTGTTTGGGAAATCCGGAATCGCGTTGGTGTTGGAGAATTCCAGAAAGCCAAGGCCAAGAGCTTTGCGAATTGCGGTTCCGAGCGTGCTGTAATCGAGCGGTTGATCTCCAGCAGCCTTTAGGGCGCGGTAGATGGCACTGCGCAATTGGACAACGTGAAGAAAATCATTGAAATGTCCGGCCTGCAATGCTGCATCCTGGCGATTGTCTGTAAAGCTAAGGAGTTTCTGATCCTTGGCAGCAATCTTCTGTTCTTCCAGGCGGCGCAGAATCGAAAAAGCCGTGATCGTGGTGGAGGTGCTTCGTCCTTCGTAACCCAATGCCGTGAGCTTGGTGCTTTCGTTCGTTTTGGTATCGAAGAAAACGCCTGCGGTCGGATCAAACAGGAGAGGTGCCGGCATGAACCAACCCCAATATTTCAGCGGTTCTTTTTCGGAATACTGGCCGAACTCGTCGAAATAGATTTTCGTTGGCAGCTTCGGAACGTAGTCTTTGGCGACCTCAATGCTACCGTTAGGCCTGCGCTTTAGCCAGGCATCTGGAAGATTTTCAAGCTCGGTGATCGGATCCCAAATATCTTCACCGACAATGAGGTAGCCATCGGTCTGATCGGCTTCCTCGTCTCCAAACTCTCTAAACTCGCGTGGTTCCAGCAAACGGTTGTTGGGGTTTTTTGCGACACAAACATAAGGATGCCCCGATACCCGGCTGAATACCGTGGCGAAGATCGGTTTCTTTTGCTCGGAATCTGCCCTATAAACACCCGGTTCCAGCGTGATGTAGCGGCCGTCACCTTGGTCAAGCGTGGTGTAAACCGAACCGGTCTGGGAAATGAACTGATGAAGCTTGAACGGAAGATACGTGTAGCGGTCAGACATCCGCTTCACATTGGTTTGCGTGATCCACTCCAGCACTGAACGTAAATGTGCGCGGCAAAGGTCCGCATCAACTTCGGTGACCGTGGAAAATTGGCTGACAATTTCAGTGAACGAAAGTGGCTTCCGACGAACGAGTGCTCCTTCCCTTTCTTCCAAGGCAGCGGCGTTCTCAATCCAGATTGCCGTCGGGTGCTCCTTCAGGACATCAAGCTCTGCTGCAACATCAACACCAGTCTGAATCGCCTGCTTCAGTTGACTGGCAGTGGGAATAACGCCAAGCCAATTGAAAGATCGGGCCAAGGTTTCACCAACGATCTGGCTAGCTTTGAATTGTTTGCCAAAGAATTTGCTCGCGACTTCTGCAACCGCTTCCTTCTGTTTTGCCGGGGAAGCACCGCTCACCATGGTCGCGGAGGTGCCGATGCAAGTGACAGGATTGGCGCATTGTGACTTGATGCGCCGTATGAGCATGGCCACATCCGCACCTTGACGGCCGCGATACATGTGCAGCTCGTCAAAAACCAGATAACGAAGGCCGGCGTAAATGGTGTCTCTCAATCCGCGCTCTTTGATACGAGTGAGGATCAGCTCCAACATCATGTAGTTGGTCAGCAAAATGTCCGGTGGGGAATCCTGCAGCTGCTTTCGCTTTTCGTCGTCTTCCTGGCCGGTATATTTGCCGAATGTGATTGGGAAGGGTTTCCCGGTATTTTTCTCGTAGCCTTCCTTGTAGCGCTCAATCTCGTCCGTTTGGGAATTGATGAGCGCATTCATCGGATAAACGATGACGGCAGAGACTTTTCCAGGCTGAGGGTTTTTCAGAAGGTGGTCAAAGATCGTCCCGATGTAGGTCAGTGATTTGCCCGAGCCGGTGCCGGAAGTGACGACAAAATCTGATCCGGCAGTCCCCAAACGCAGCGCCTCCATCTGATGCTGGTAAAGCCGATAGCCCTTGAAAATATCAGCCAGCAACGGGTGCAGTTTTTCGCTCGCAACGACTGAAGCCAAATCGCCTGTGATTTTGTAGCTGGGATTAAACTGAATCAGTGGTTCTGGCCAGAGCCGTCCTTCAGACAAAGCTTTTTGGACGACGGCAAGAATTTCCTGATCGCGAATATTGATGAAACTCTCAATATAACCGCGATAATCGGCAATTACGTTGCTATGTATTTTGAAGCTGTACATCGCTCCACCCAAGCAGCAAACTGGTTTTTAGACGAGTGCGCGCCAGTGATTTATCATTTTCTTGAGCCAATGCAAAGAACCAGTTTTGTTAAAACACCATTCGGGGAAACGATGGTTTCTGAACCCAATCACGTCACCTCGATCCGGCATTTCTGATCCAATTGATAACAAATGCGTGTGATTTGAGGATCTGTGAGCTTTTCTGGTTGGGCAGAGCAAACCCCATAAATTTCCTTGGGATTGAGAACAAAAAGGCCATCGCTCGGAACTTTTCTGTCCACCATCCAGCCCGGCAATGTCAGAATCGGCGTCGTCCAAACATTTTCTCCAGCTGCCGACCCCAACCAGCTAGACAGAGTTTTCGCGTTATTCTTGGCCTGCTCAATCCCGTAGTTGTCCGCTCCACACGGCCATTGCAGATATTTCCCATCAAACCCGACCCTGAATTTCTTCTCACCAGTCTCATCAACAGGTTTTCGTCTCGTTTTGGTCTCGACAATGAACACACCCCGCTTCCCTACCAAAACATGGTCGATGTTAAATCCGTTAAATGGAACGTCGTGGTAAATCTCAAATCCCAGCACAATGAGCCGAGACAATTCCTCGCCCACAAAACGCTCCCCGTCATACCCTAGCTGATAATTGGCCCTTGAACGGACAAGTTTGTATAGCCTGATTCCATAAAAAACTGAGGAAATGGTGGAAAACAAAAAGAAAACAATTGGCGTGAGCAGATCTTTGGGATGGAGCGCAAACAAACCCAGAGCCATCAACAACGGGAACAGAACCAGTCCCATCGTCAACTCAGTCAGTTTTTCCTCCATTCCTTCGAGCTTAAGGCGGAGGGTTTCACCTGCTGGCCTGCGAACCAGATCCTTGAATGGGGCGCGACTCATTGCCCGCTGTTCTTTACGTTTCCTGTAAATGATTGCCAGAACAAGAGCGACAGGGAGAAAACACAGGACGGTCGCTATTTGCAGATTCAGATGAAATTGCATTATTTTGTAGCGCTGAAAGGTTTTATCGAAGAGCTAAAATGAGGTATAGCTTCTATGCATTGACCGTTTTGTTGTAGCATTTCTTTATATTTATGCGGCAGTTTGTCGAATTCTTCGCCGGTGAAAGGACGAGAAATGCCAGGTTTTACGATTTCATCACCCATCATTTGAACCATTGTTCTTATTTGCTGTTCAGAACGGGTTATTCCATCAACCAACAATAGATGAGCGACGCCATCAACAATTGGTGGGCGTGATTTACTTAGAAAACCAGGAAATCCACCACGCAAATCCTGCATTTTTACATGGTAAGAATAGTAGTGAATGTTTTTAATCTCCATGAATGGCTTGCTATGTTCAGGTTTTGGCTGATCAATGGGAATGAGCTTGCTGACATTAGCAATAATATCCCGCAGTTGGTATGCTGCCGGGTCATGGATTTGCTCATATATTTGAAGAGCTTTTTGGGCGTGCAGCACACATTTATCTTTGGTTTTAAGTTGAAGATATGCACGCGCCATCATTTCATAATTTTTAGCAATGCCTCTGATATCTCCGACGGCTCGCATATAATCGAGTGATTGTTCATAGAGTCTTACCGCCTTTTCAGGCTCATTACGAACAACATACACATTTGCAAGGCTTGCCAGACAACTTCCTTCCGATTTAATGTCGCTAAGCTGATGGCAGATATTAACCGCACGCTCAAGACATTCTATGGCTTTTTCTGATTGTCCAAGCTCTCGGTAAGCGGTTCCCATGTTTGAAAGCGCAACAACCTCATCGCGCAAGTATCCGCCTTCACGGGCGATTTGAATCTGTTGATTGTAAAGGTCAATTGCTTTGTCATAGGAATGCAATGCCGCATAAATAATACCTAGCATACATAGGGCAGCACCCTCACCTTTACGGTCGCTAGTTTCTATCCGGAGACTGAGCTCGTCTTCACAATAACGCTTTGCTATTTCATTTTCACCGAGCATCGAATATGAAGCAGCCAAATTACCGAGCGCATTACATTTGCCTTCAATATTGCTTGTTTTTTGTGCTAATGCATATCCCTCCTTGAAGCATGAAATAGCCTTCATAGTTTCACCCATTTCGACAAAGGCAGTTCCAAGAATTCTAAGGTTCGAACCTTCTGCAGCAATGTCACCAATTTCTCTTGCCGCGCGAAGGCCGGCATCATTAACAGAAACTCGCGTTTCAGGAGCCAACCGAAGTGCAAACAACGTTGCCCCAATGCATGGATATCCTGAACATGCAATGGCAACAGCTTTCTTTAAATACAGATTGTCATTTGAGAAATTCACGCTTCGGAAGCTGTCAATTGCCCAACCATGCCCATAGCTAATGTTTGCAATCTCAGAATCAAATAGAGCCAGTCCACGTGCAGAATCTTTACCGCCCATTTTGAACAAGTCATTTGCTTCGCGCAATACTTCGAAATAATTTGCCGAATGGCAGTAGTGAGATTCTGTGCGCTGCTGAACAGATAATTTGCTATCACAAAACTGGCGGATCAAGTTATGAAGCCGAAATCGTTTTATCGTATTGTCCCATTCTACTAGACTTGCATTAACGAGCGCCTGCAATTCTTTTTCGGTTTCAGCTAGAGGTGCAGCATGAAGTGAAACCAATTCTCTGGGGTCGGACGGGTAAGAGATTTTGCCCCAGACCGCGCTGGCCGCCCGACTGTTAAAATTGCTTGGAAAAACCGAAAGTAAACACCAGCGCCTGCGAGTTTCTATGGAAAGCATTTCATAGCTGATTTCAAATGCAGCATCAACGGCATCAAGTCTTTTCAGGCGTTTGCGAAGATCATCCAAAAGTTGTCTTAATTCTGTTATGGTGTGATAGTTTACAATGCCAACAAATACGATTAAGGCGAGTGGTAGATACCCACAAAGTGCGGCCGCCTCCTTTTCACAACCATTGATTCGTGGTGCATTCGTAACCAACAGTTCTTGTGCCTTGTCGGGTTTAAGGCAGTCAATTGTATGCATTATTAGCCCTGGCAGCGTAAAATGTTTGCGGGACGTGACAATTAACAGGCAGTTGGGCGGTGGCAATAGCGGACGTATCTGCTCTGCATCAGCAGCATTGTCGAATAGTAATAATACTCGCCCCGCATCGCTAAGAACTGAACGATACAGAGCTGTCAACTCATCTTGGTTTTCTGGTAACAACCCGTTTGGATGAAATGTCCGGATGATAAACCGCATTGCATCCGTGCATTTGGCAGACAAACGCCTTTCTTTATCTGCGCCGCGCAAATCAAAGTATAGTTGTGCATCCGAATAGACATCCTTGAACCTGTGAGCCAGAGCCGTTGCAAATGCTGTTTTACCAACACCACCCATGCCTTGCAATCCGATCCATTTACTTAAACGTTTTACACCACAAGGCACAGCGGGCAGCAATATCTTTTCAACGACAGCAAGCTCTTCATCACGCCCAATGAGCACAGGCAATGGTGGAAGTTGGTGAATTGCTAAAAGCGGCTTCTGGAAAAAATGCGGCCAGTATTGCGGCCCAATGCGATTGAGAAGATTCGGCCGATTGCATAATTCAGGCCAAATCTCTCGCCACGACCAAACCTCAACAGAGAATAAGCCTTTTGTTTTGTGTTGTTCTGTTAATTGTCGAGCGCGTTCCTGAACTTTCGCATCACGAACTCCGGTAGTCGCAAGAATGAATTGATGCAAGGCAGGGCTAAACTTGCAGGCATCTTTGACCTCATTTTCCAATTCACTAGGTTTTACACGAGTTCTTAACAAACCATCCTTCTGCTTGCACTGCACCCCAATCCATTTCCCATTAAACTGGCCAAAAACATCCACCCCATCTTGATTTTGTCCGCGCCCGCCGTTTTTTTGTGCACTGGCATCTTGCCAAATATCCTTCCATAAATCGAGGCACAGCGACTCGAAGACTGCCGGATCAGAAGGCGGTAGCCATTCTTGAATGTCAGAGTTCATAGTTGATGAGGAGGCTGTCTCAATAAATTCCCGGCATTTCCAATTTCTGATTGCTGAATACGCCCATTTTCACAAAGAGTCGAGATTTTTAACGCTATCCCTATCATCATCAGGATAATCGACTCAAAAATGTTATCTGGATAAATCTTAAGTAGATCCAACAGGCAAAACACACCCCGGCCCATCATTCCTGGCATTGTTGACCAGCGATGAAACCTGCCTACAATCCATCAATTTAGCAGGAAATGGCCTCAGCAACGTCTTCAAAAACTCCGGCTCAAACTTCGGTTCCAGCCACCAAGAATAATGCTCGTGACCAACAATCACCGGCATTCTGTTGTGAACCTGAGCCGCCATCAAATTCGGTTCTGTCGTGATGATGGTGAATGTCTCAACGACTTGGCTGATTGAAGGGCCCGTGTCATCCAGCCCCAATTCTCCTTCTTGATGAGGTCGAATCCAGCGCTCCCACACCCCAGCTAAACAAAAGAATCGGTCGTCTAGCATTGTGAATCTGAACGGGATTTTGCCCTGATCTGACCTCTGCCATTCAAAATAGCCGTCACAAGGAATCAAACACCGCTGAGTCTGGAACGGTTTTTTGAAACTTGGCTTCTCGGTCAGGGTCTCGGCTCTGGCGTTGGTCAATTTGTCGCCAATCATTTCATCCTTCGCCCATCCAGGAATCAGCCCCCAACGCATTTCCTTGAGCACAGTTTGATTGTTTTCCCAGACCAGAACAGGGACATGAGAACGAGGGGCGATGTTGTAGCGGGGTTTGAAGTCCGTGATTTTGTAGATGAACTTGACCAGTTTTTCAAGTTCGGTCAGGTCTTTTGCTATGGAATATCGGCCGCACATGAGCTGATGATTTACATTCCGCTATCAAGGCCAGCTTTTTTGAAGGCTTTTTCAAGTAGTCCATCGTCAAAAAGGATCTCCCCCCATGCCTTTAATGTATTGTACACAGCCTCTGCTTGTTCTTCTTGTGTGGTTGCACTTGAAATAACATCGGCAAGACAACTTCTGGCGATAAGGATTGAATGTTCGTTGCCATTCCCTCGTTCATTCAACAGCAACACACTAGCAGCAACTTCTTTGAGATCCCTTTGTTTTCTTTTCAATTCATCCATCGCCGCACTAATATTTTTTAAGTCATTTGGAATCGCTTCGATACGTAAGAGTAAGTCGATACCTTTTTGTTTGTTTACAAATGTGACCCCATGGTCGGTTTCGTTATACAAAAACCCTACAGTGATCGTGGGTTTCCAATCAGGTGTTGCAAATTCAATGGCGCTCCGCCCCCATTTTGCATTCGTTCCCAGATTCGCTTCACTACGATATCGCGCTGGGAAAAACTCCCATTTAAATTCAGCTTTTAGATTCAAAACAAGATGGTTTAACGAATCCAAAAAGCCCGCTGATTGAATGTATGCAACCATCGCATTAGGTGTGATGGGTTTGCCTGGGTCTAAGCCGTTGTTTTTCATAAAATCAAGGAACTGAACAAGAATGTCTGACTTTGCAGGGAGTTGATTCAAAGCTTTGTAAATATCTGCCCAAAGAAATACTTTATTTTTCATTCTCGCGTCCGAAATTATAGCTGTTTGCTTTTGGTTTCGGTAAGCCCCGATGAATGCTAGTTGTGCCGCCTCACCCTGCTTTGTAACAAGGTTTAAATATTTCTTCAGTTGGTTAGAATCGCAAGGCGAATTCCACTTGTGTTCGCTGTATACGAGAATGGATTGGCCATCATCTAGAGTCGCGTGAATAGCCATATCCGGATAAATCCAATTATTATCGTCGTCAAGTTCAGTGTTCCGTGTCAGCACTTCAAATCTAATGGCATGGACTTTGCGACCCAATGCAAGAGACAACCATGTATCACAGGCCCCATCACAAGTTTCAAGTGCGTAAGCAAATGCCTCGCTCAAGTAATTCTCAGCCGGGGAAAACCCTTCTCTTGGCCGAAAATCAAAGAGAGCATTGAACAAATTGCGTGGCGATTCGCTCATTTCTTTAATGTTTCACTAAATTTCATCCAGATAATCCCGTTCCATTTTTTCCAGTTCTTCATCCTCAAAAAGGTCAGCCCTCATCGCCCAATATTTAGCGTAGACCGACGCCAACCATGCACGCGTTCTTGAAGCTGTGGCGGTCTGAATGGCCTTTGACATTATGGAAACAGATTTTTCCAACAAATCCATTCGATCGTTTTCTAGCCAAACTTCCCAACAAACCAACAATTCAAAACAATCGGTCTGGTTGTTGATCCGTCTAGGCAAATATCTTAAAACAGCCTCTCGGTTCCGTTGGCTTGAACAATATATTAGCATCTTTTTTCGAGCCATTTCCTGGTCACGGCGATTTACATGACCGTATGCCGTTTCAATCAAAGCAAACCAGCGTTTTGACTTGCCCGCAAAATCTTCAACCACAGCCACAGCTTTGCAAAAATGGTCGCCGTTTAGTTTTGGCTGCTCAAGAAAATATCGAGCCAATTCCAGTGCCTCCTTTTTTAATTTGAGGTCGAGAAAGCCCTGCATTTCCTGTGATTTCAGATGGTCGTTATCCGCGCCATCAAATTGTAAATCTAGCTGCTCATTTTTCATGTTCAAAACAACACCCCTTGCTTTGGTTTTGCCGGCCCATTCTCTCCCCACAATTTCGTTATCATTTCCCTTTGCGGTGTGAACGGGCATTTGGCTTTGGGCTGCTTTTGGCTTGAATCGATGTGCTGCAAAGCGAGTTGAGCGCCCGTAATCAGAGCTGTTTTGCCCAATTTCTGATTCAATTCATGCGTAGCGTCGTCCAAAGCACCCCACCTCTCTTCATTCGTCCTGCCCCATAAAGTTGGGTGCGTGTCTAGCCTCTCAAGGTTAAACATCGCGATCCTGATTTGGCGAACTGGTCTGCGCTGTTCCTTCATGATTTCCCGAAACATTTGCTCAAGAACTGAATTGATGACCGAGTTCAAAAACTGCGGATGTTTGAATCTGTGGCTCGTTCCAACCTCCGTAAAATCGTTGAACCTGACCGCTAGACTGAATTCCCTGGCCTGCATCTGTTCCCGCCTCAATTGACCTGTTAAACGCGTAGCCTCACTCAACATAAATGTCAGAGCAGCTTCGTAATCATGTTCGTCCAAGGGCAATGTCGTGCTGCTTGAAATCGTCGTCCTGTCTTTGATTTCCAGGACCAGAGGCTCATTCCACACCCCATTCGAGAACAACCACATCTGCTGCCCCCAAATCCCGAACTTCTGCTTCAACAACATCGAGGGTAAAGCAGCGACGTGTCCAAATGTCAGAGCGCCCAGAACTGCCAAACCACGCTGCCTATTCTTGCCAATCCCTGACATTTCTTGAACTGGTCTGTCTTTGAGAAATTCCTTTTCTTCCCCAGCTCGCACTTCTAAAAACCCGACGCCTTTTGCAGCATCCGTAGCGAGTTTGGCCATCTTCGCAGAATTTCCAAGACCAGCAGTGACGGGCAATCGAACCTCTTTTTTTATGCGCTGCCGGATAGCTTGGACGTAATCTGTGGGCGTTGTGTTCCTCCAAATACATTCATCAAAGCTGGTGAAATCAAGAAAACCCTCGTCAATTGAGTAGGGAACTAGTGTCGGGGCGTATTGTTCGAGAATCAGGAACATTTGCCTGCTCAATTCCCGGTAAGCGTCGTAATGAGGTTTGCAGAGAACACCAGATGGACACAACCGCTTCGCCTCAAAACAAGCAGTGCCGGTCTTGATGCCGTATTTTTTAGCTATTCGGTTTGCTGCGATCACAATGCCATCACCTCTCCTCCCACCACCGACCCAAACTGGCCTGCCTTCTAGCGACGAATCCAAAGCAATTTCACAGCTAGCGAAGAAACTGTCGCCATCTACGTGCAGGATTCGGTTGTTGTGCCGTCTCATTGGCAACAGAGACCTTACGCTCTCTTCTGCCTCCGTCCATGCCAAGTTGTTCACACTGGCTGAAACCGAGGAAAACAGATGGATTTGCGTGCTGGTCTTGGCTCTTCGCGTAGAAAATGCGTGAACACAATTTCATGGGCGAACAGCGATGCCCATTCAAAAGCGGCCGTCCTGTCTCGATCAGTTCCGCCAATCAATTCGTGCTGGCCGTTGGTGAGTTTGACGAGCTTGGCCTGACCGAATTGCTGGATCAGTCTGGTGCGATAACGTAATGGAATCAGATTTTTCAGTTTCATACGCCATCAGTTTAGGGGAGGGGGTGGGACAAATGCTGTCCAAGGCTGAAAAATATTATTTGTGAAACAAACGAGATTGCGCCCCTCAGCACTGCCATCCAACTACTGCGTCCGTTTTCAATTGACCCTTTGCACCAGAACTCTCATCGTAAAACCGCCATGGCCATATCTAAACC
>Ga0302274_10000866_pt1 | contig 30140 bp, 25 predicted proteins | sample III_Bog_N2_1_FD_198755 | JGI IMG/M metagenome (GOLD analysis project Ga0302274, IMG submission 198755) | Peat permafrost microbial communities from Stordalen Mire near Abisko, Sweden - III_Bog_N2_1 | ecosystem: Environmental > Terrestrial > Soil > Wetlands > Peat | place: Sweden: Abisko...
CGGAATCTTCGAAGTGAAACTTCGTATTTTTGTGTCTTGATATTAATATTTTTTTGCCACAAAGTCCCCCACGATCAGAGATCGAACATCAAGACAGATAACTATAAAGTGCTGAATAAGTTTATTTTCTATTGCCTGATTAGCAACACTTTGCAAAGAGTTAAATAGTAGTCACTAAGCCACAAAGTCTCATGAAGAAAAACAATAACTAAACGACATTGAATAATAAATAGTAAAATTCTTTGTCCGCTTGTTAATTCAATTAATTTTGTTAAATTTGCGCATTAATTTTAAAATAAGAATTAAATTTCCTTCCTGAAGCTTCCCTAAAATCGTATGAAATTAAAATTACTATTTCTTCTATTGCTGGCTTGTGAAATTACTCAGGCTGAAACACCTGTTGTGCAATGGGCGAAGAGCTTTGGTGGAGATTATTTTGATGAACCAATGGGGGTGGTTTTAGATTCCAAAGGTAATTCTTATGTTTCAGGCTTTTTTTATAGTTCATCTATTACCATTGGAACTTATATATTCAAAAATGAAAATTACACAGGTGGTGAACTGTTTATTGTAAAATATGATCAAACGGGTAAGATTGTATGGGCAAAAAGCATAACAGGAAATAATTCCATTAATTCAATGGCAATTGATCATTTTGACAATATATATGTTTGTGGATACTTTAGAAATGATTCATTAATTTTTGGTAGGAACAAATTATACAATGATGCTGCATATAATAACACAACGCCATTTATTGCAAAATATGATTCTAACGGAAATGAAATATGGGCAAAAGCATGTACTAATACAAACAAACAAACAGAATTTGAAGGTGAGATATATTCAATTTGTGTTGATAAAGATAATAATATCCATATATTAGGCACATTTAAAGGTTCGATGTCAGTTGATAAGTTTACATTAACCGATTCAAATATATATTATCCAACTTTGTTTCTTGCTAAATTTGATTCAAGTGGTCAAACATTATGGGCAAAAGATGGGCAATCAAATGGATCAGGCTGGTGTAATCCAACGAGTATAGCAGTTGACTTAATCGGAAACACGTTTATAACAGGGTATTATAATGTAATTTCATTGCAAATAGGCTCTACCATATTAATAAATTCATCATATGGAGATAATTTCAACGAAATCTTTATTGCAAAATACGATCAATCGGGTAATCCAATATGGGCAAAGAGCCCTTCTGGTAATGGTTCAGACTATGCATCAACTTTATCTGTTGATAAATCAGGAAATGCATATATTGGAGGATATTTTGGATATAATCAAGGTTTTCAAAAAACAGAATTATGTCCAATTAAATTTGATTCAATTTCATTATCTCCGTCAAGTATGAATAATAATTTATTCCTGGCTAAATACAATTCAAATGGTAAAATACTTTGGGCAAAAACAGTTCCCTCAATTTCAAATCCCAATTCAAATACAGCTATAAATTCTATATTTACAGATAATAAAAACAATGTTTATACAACCGGAGTTTATAACTATAATATAACCTTTGATTCAATTTCATTATCAAATAATCATGGTAATGCATCTGATATATTTGTCAATAAATCTGACTCGTTGGGGAAAATTATATGGGCTAAAACTTACGGTGGTAATTTAGATGATTCAGGACTCGCAATTACAGGTGATAATAAGGGAAATTTATTTTTGGCGGGCGGCATGTATAGTAATAATTTACTTTTAGGTAAAGATTCATTATCTTCTATAGGGGATCTTGATGTGTTTGTTGCAAAAATACTTTTAGATACAACTCATATTTATTCAACGATTAAATTGTGTCCGGGAGATTCAGTTGTAACACTTACAGCACCCTCAAATAACAGCAATTACTCGTGGCACGACACAAATAATAAAATAATTGGTTATACTCAATCATTAATTGTAAAAGTTCTGTCTGATTCAGTAGTTTATGTGTGTACATTTAAAAATCAGCAAGATAGCACTATAACATATTCTTGTACAATAATTAAATATAATCCTAAAGCTGATTTCTCATTCTCTTTATCCGATTGCAAAACTAATACAGTTCAATTCACCAACAAATCAGCCAGTAATCTGGGTAGTCTGACTTATTTGTGGAATTTTGGTGATGGTACCGGTTCAACAGAAATAAGTCCTTTGCACAACTATGCTTCAGCAGGAAATCATCAGGTTGGTTTGTTGATTCAGAATACATCGTCGGGCTGTATTGATTCAATACAAAAAACCATTGCTTTCTACCCTAAACCAATCATTAAAATAGCCGGTGATTCAACCATTTGCCACGGTGTACCGGTAATTTTAAAGGCAACAGGAGCTTCTACTTACCAATGGAGCAATGGCTCAACGGCTGATTCCATACGAACAGCCATTCCTCAAAATGTGTGGGTAATTGGTTATTCAGCTTCAGGATGTAGCTCGGACACCGTGTATAAAAAAACAATCGACATAACACCATTAGTCTCCATCACCGGGACTAACACCTACTGTCCGGGGTATTCGACTATTTTGAAAGCACACGGGGCAACACGTTATGAATGGTCCAACGGTTCAAAAGCAGATTCGATACAGGTAAACTCAGATACTACAGTATGGGTATTAGGATACTCTGCAAGCTGCATCTCTGACACAATAAAATACAAAGTTTCACAGGAACCGGATATTAGTATGCAGATGGATGGAAATATGTATATATGTACCGGTGGTAGCACCACACTAAAAGTTTCAGGAGCAGATTCATACAGTTGGAGTACGGGTAATAAAACGAATTCTTTAACCATCAATAAAGCAGGAGATTATTCCGTAACAGGTAGTAATAAAAGAGGATGCGATAAAACAATTTCTTTTAAGATTGTTGAATACGAACTGCCTGCCGTTGATTTTTCAGTAACACCCACGACAGTTGATACCCGTCACAACACAGTGAATTGTACAATTCCCACTCAAAGCGGAGTTGATTATACCTGGGATATGGGGGATGGAAACAGTGAATCCGGGGCAGAAATTCAACACAGTTATACGGTTTCAAATTCACTTACCAATTACAAAATTTCACTTACTGCAACTAATTTATCGGGTTGTATAAATACAGCCGCAAAAAACATTGAGATTCTTCTTTTTATTCCGAACGTGTTTTCTCCAAACGGAGACGGAGTGAATGATTTGTTTATGCCCGGTATAAATCTGGAGATTATTGACAGGAACGGGATGTCACTTTATAGAGGAAACGGCGGATGGGATGGAAACTATCACAATTCAAAAATGCCCGACGACACGTATTATTATGTTGTAACTTACAAAGACAATAAAGAGAAGACACAGATACAAAAAGGATTTATAATTTTGAAACGGTAACTGGATGATGAAATTTAAACTCCTTTTGTATTTTCTGCTTCTAAATAGCTTTTTGATTGGTCCGAAGTGCTTTTCGCAAACGGATATAAGTATGGCTACCAACTGGTATAACCGTGCCAACTACAATCCGGCTTCGATAGCCCGCGAAGATTATATCTATATATTCAGCGATATTCAAAAACAATGGCTTGGCGTGAATGGCTCACCTAAAGTTTTAAATGTTCAGGCATCTGAATATATTTATACTCTGCATTCGGCTTTCGGCATTTCGCTGGTGAGTGACCAACTTGGATTAACCAACACAATTAATCCACTGCTGACTTATGCATACCGGATTAAAGGCCTTTCGGACTGGTCTGTTTCGATGGGTCTTTCAGCAGGTATATTTTCCCGTTCGGTAGATGGTTCGTTGTTTGAACCAGGGATACTGGCCGATCCAGTACTCTATAATAATCTGGTAACAACACTGCTTCCTGATGCCAATACCGGCATTGAATTTCAGTCCACACATCTTATCGCCGGACTTGCTTCCACTCATATTCTTTCAATTGGAAAAACAGATAATGCCTTTTTGAATTCCACTCATTTTTACAGTTATTTAATTTATAAAAATACCGACTCTGAGTTGTTGAACTATAATGCCGGGGTTCAGGTGGTTAAAGGACCTGTTCTGACTATACTTGAAGGCAATGCGTCGGTGCGGTTTAAAAAAGGGACCGGATTAACAACCGGACCAAGTGAGATTTTTGATATCGGATTAAGTTACCGCACGTCCAAACAGTTGATTTTGCTATTAGGTTTTAATATAACTTCCAATATGAGAATCGGTTATGTATATGACCAAAGTTTTTCTGTTGGCTTTAGTTCAAACTCCACTCATGAAATCATGCTGGAATATAGAATACCAAGCAAAGCAGCTTCATCCTGTAATTGTAATAAAGAAGGTTACTGGTATTATTAATTCCGGTAAATTTCGAGTAAATCTATGAGTATTTCAATTAATTCCAAGTTTTTTGTCCTTTGATTCTACCCATTCGTTATACTTCTCTTCAAATTTAACCGGTTCGTAGCTCCGTAGAAGCAAGCCGTACCCAATATCATGTCTATGAATTTTACGTTGCATGATAAACGCTGAATCAGGAAGGTTTTCACCTATCTCGTCCAGATATTGCAAAGGTATTACCCACATGGACAAAACAAGTCCTTTTTATAACAAGTTTTTTATTTTTATTTTAAAAGTAATGCGAAATAATTTTCTACAATACTTAACAATAAATGTGATGGTTTGAAAGTTAATGTGTATTTTTGAGGGTTAAAAAATGAATTAGTCAATGGCCACCAATAAACACGCAATAATACGTTACCAGACTTTAGATAAGTGTTTCCGAAACCCTGGAAGGACTTATTATATCGACGACCTTATTGATGCTTGTAATGATGCCATATATGAATATTCAGGTATTGAAGATGGGGTAAAACGCAGACAAGTGTTGGATGATATTAAGTTTATGGAAAGTGAACAGGGTTGGAATATACCGCTTGAACATCTCCGCGAGGGGCATAAAGTGTATTTTCGCTATGAAGATATGAGTTTCTCTATCAATAAGCAACCCTTAAACGAAACGGAAGAAAACCAACTGAAAGAAGCCTTACTGACGCTTTCGCGATTTAAAGGGATGCCACAGTTTGAATGGGTGGACGAAATTACTGCCCGGCTCGACTCAGGTTTAGGCCTTTCAAAAACAAACCAACAGATTATTGAATTTGAACAAAATGATTACTTGCAGGGACTTGAACATATCACTCCCCTATACAACGCTATTTTGTATAAAAAAGTCTTGAATGTCTTATACAAAAGCTTTAAGCGGGATAGTAACCAAACCATTATCTTCCACCCTTATTATTTAAAACAATACAAGAACCGCTGGTTTGTATTTGGACAAAATGAAGAACTTAACCTGATAACCAACCTTGCTCTAGACAGAATAGTGGCTATTGAAGAAAGCAAACAGATATATATCCCGAATATTATTGATTTTAGCGAATACTTCGAAGATGTGATTGGAGTAACGGTGGATAAAGAAGCAATCCTTGAAAAAATACAATTGAAGGTCAACAACGGCTTATATCCGTATATCCAAACCAAACCCCTTCATGGTTCACAAAAGACAAAAGAAAAGGGCGATACATACGTTTTCATTGAATTGGAACTGATTCCAAACTATGAGCTTGAATCATTGATACTTTCTTACGGTGAAGGAATAGAAGTATTGTCGCCCGAAATATTAAGACTAAAAATGAAATCAAGATTAGATTTATCCATAAAAAATTATATTTAAAACAGTGCAGATTGAATGCACAGTTAGGTAAAACCTTTGCAACATGAATAAGATAGGATTTCAAAATTTTAGACGTTTTGCCAACTTTCCAGAATTGGAATATGACGGTATAACTTTGTTAGTTGGAAAAAACAACTCTGGAAAATCAACAGTGGTGAAAGCATTTCTGCTTATTGGTGATTTCCTGAAATCTAAGAATGTAAGAACTTTTTCTTTTGGAAGCAATATGTTTGAAGATGCAAATATTGTGACTTATGAAAGAGCCTTGAATGTTAATGCCAAAAGCAGAAATGAAGATTTCATTCGTTTTCATTATCAATTCAATGAATTTATTATTGATATTGAAATTACTGGAGAAGGAGAAAGAACTAATGCTGATATTCTGCATTTTTCATTTACTGATACAAGCGAAAATATATCATTTGTAATAAAACCACAATTGTCTACAATAACTATAAGTAAATCAAATAAAGAAATTGATGATACAGAGGAAACAAACAAATTACATGAAGAACTTAAGGAAGTCAAGTCTTTAATTGAGAATACAGTGTTGAAAAAATCGAGTAAAGAATATCTTGAATTAGTTGATCAATACAACTCATTACTTGAGAAAGGAGAGGGTTTAGTTCAAAAATGGATGTCTGAAGAACCACTTGTGAATGAGACTGTTGCAGAATCAAATCAAGAATATAAAAAGAGAGATGAGTTTACTGTAAGTTCATATTTTACAGACGATATGAGTTTTCAGGAAATATATAACGATATTATAGCAGAATCAACCAGTAAATACTTTTTGGCCCGAGGTGAAGATGCCGTAGATGAAGATACAGTAGAATATGATATTAATGAAATTGGTAATTATGTGGGATTTTATCAGAATAAAGCACTCGTTGAAAATTCTTTCGATAAATTCAATAAATTCATAGACAAACTAAATTTTAAGTATTTAGGAGCAAATCCGGCAAAGCAATCTGCGTTATTTGCTGTAAGAGATAAGAACAATGCATTAGCACAAGCTGTGCATGAGTATAAACAGTTAGGAATTGATAAAGCTGTCGGTAGTGAAGCCAATATATTTGTAAAGAAATGGATGGGTAAAGATAACTTTGACATTGGTGAAAATATGGTTATTAATATGCATGCTGGTGAAGCTTATGAAGTTAAAATCAATAAAAATGGCAAAGAGATACCATTGGCAGATAAAGGTATGGGGTCAATACAATCCATGCTGTTAATACTTCGATTAGCATGTGTCATTCACAAAAAGGATATGAAAGAGACTACAGATTTACTATTTTCTGTATCAAAAGAAATGCACCGTCTTTACGATATTCTCAACCCGGATGTGGTAATAATTGAAGAACCAGAATTAAATTTACATCCCGCATTTCAAAGCAAATTAGCAGAAATGTTTTATGAAGTAAATATTAAGTATGGCATACAACTTATAGTAGAAACTCATTCAGAATATTTGATTCGGAAATCACAGGTTATAGTAGCCGAATATGAATTAGAAGTTTCACCAAACACTAATCCATTCACAATTTATTATTTTCCAGAAGAAGAGGCTCCTTATAGAATTAACTATGATAAGGACGGATCAATTACTCCTAATTTTGGAAATGGATTTTATGATGAATCTTCTTTGAGAGCTTTGGAATTAATGAGAATCAAACGCCAAAAGAACGCCTAATGTTTACAGTATTTGCAGAAAAAAATATCTTTGAAGACATACTCATTGATAATAATAAGACACCAAATTGGTTTAGAATCTTTTGTGATCATTCCGAAATCTGTTTAAACATAACAAATGCTGAGTTAGATTTAGAATTGTCAATTGATTCACCTATTTCATATTTTTATAAGATTACTGGAGGTAAAGAGCCTAGAGCATTAAATGCCTTCTTTGGAGATGTTTATGATAACAATTCTATTATTTCTGAATGTCCAAGATCTGCGTTTTTCTTAAATATATCTAAGAATAAAGCAGATGATTTACAAAAATCACTTGGTATAGTTGTCCAAGCCAAAGGTGAAATTGATGATCAAATTTTGAAAGGAACTTATTATAAAAACTTACCAATAAATACTGTTTGTGAAGCTGGCCCAAAAATTGGATGGCATCATTTATTAGATATTCAATTATCTCCAATGAATGCTATTGTAGTTAGTGATAATTATTTATTTACAAATGATGAAGGAAAAAGAGGAAAGGTAAATTTCATACAATTCATAGAATCAATTTTACCCGATGATTTAGGTGTTGACTTTCATATATTACTAATTGCTAAAGAGCACAATCTTAAAGATGTAATTTGGTGTAATACAATTTTGGATGAAATAAAATTAGCGATATCCCAATTGAATAAACCTTACAATGTAATTTTTGAACTTGTTTTTGCAGAAACAATTCACAAAAGAATAGCAATCTCAAATTATGCAACTATAACACCTGATAAAGGATTTGCTGTTTTTAAAACACATGACGTTAAAACAGTGCATGAGGACACAGAGATACAGGTTGATAGGATCTTTAATCGAATTCATAAAAATGAAGGAGACACAGAATTTGAAAATGCAAATTATTCGCTTGATTTGATAAAAACGAAATGCAAGTCTGTTGCTCAATATATAATAAAAAGACCAGATGATAAAAACTACAGAATTCTCGGCGATTGTAATCCAGACAAATCATTAAAAAACCGCTTAATAAATGATATTTGAAGATTTAATATAATAATGCATTTGCTTTGCACATTTGCCAATTTACTTTGCATTATCAAATAAAATGATATAAAAAAGTAAAATGGCATTAATAATCAAACCAAATGAAAATAGAGATTTGATTGATCCACAGAATGGGACGAATTTCACGGTACATGAATTGCAGAAGTTAATGGGTGGATACATTTCAATGTTTAGGCTTAATCCACAACAGGTAATGGTGGTGGGTGAGAATATTAAAAGCATGGAAGAGAATAAGTGAGCAACATTTATAGTCAAAACATATAAATGCACACAAGAAGTAGTTTATGGTGATGCTATTATCTGTTATAATCGAGAGGTCAGTATGATTCAAAAGCTATTAATAGCACAGATGAATTAAATGAATAAAAACAATTTAATGGAACTATGCACTAATGCTGCACAATTATTTAGTTACTTTGCACGATCAAACAAAAACAACATAAAAACAACAATACAATGAGCAATAATAAAGTGGATGTGAAATTCATTTTCGATATAACGGATAAGGTACTTTGGAATACTTTTAAGAAAAATGAAATTGGTGATGTTTTGTTGCCATTTGTAGTGATACGTCGGTTGGATTGTATGTTGGAACCTGTGAATGAAAAAGTACGCAAGGCTTATCAGGATTTTAAAGATAAGGTAAACGAAGATAAGTTAGACCCTATATTACGCAAAGCAGCAGGAGGATTGCAGTTTTATAATGTTTCCAGACATACGCTTTCAGCATTGAAAGAAAACCCGAAAACTATCGAGATTGATTTCAATAATTACATGAACGGCTTCAACCAGGAAGTACGCGATATAATTGATAATTTTCAATTGGAGAAAGTTATTGCCCGACTGGTCAAGAATAAATTACTTTATCAAATGATAGATGCTATCTGTAAAGTAGATTTAAGTGTGGATGCGGTGGATAATCATAATATGGGTTATATTTTTGAAGAACTGATCCGTATTTCCAACGAACAAAGTAATGAGACGGCTGGGGAGCATTTCACGCCCAGGGATGTGATTGATTTGATGATTCGCATTGTATTCAGCACGGAAAAAGAAATACTCTCACAACCCGGTATAATTCGCACCATTTGTGACCCTGCCATGGGAACCGGGGGAATGATAAACCTTTCGAAAAACTATATACTGGATGTCCTGTGTGCAGATGCCGAACACAAACCTACTATTCGTACTTACGGACAGGAAATAAACGAACAATCGTACGCCATTGCTAAATCGGATGCATTGATTACGGGAGAAAATGTGGATAACATAAGACATGGCAATTCATTTACTGAAGACCGGTTTATTGGCAAGTCATTTCATTACCAGTTTGCCAATCCACCTTATGGCGTAACGTGGAGCAAGGATGCAGCTTTTATACAAAATGAAAGTGCTAACCCGGCAGGAAGGTTCTATGCCGGATTGCCACGCACCAGTGACGGACAGTTGTTGTTTGTGCAACACATGATAAGCAAAATGCAACGTGAAGGTGGCAAAATAGCCGTAGTAACCAATGGATCACCTCTGTTTACAGGCGATGCTGGGAGTGGTGAAAGCGAAATACGCAAATGGATTATTAAAAACGACTGGCTCGATTGTATTATTGCATTGCCTAAAGACTTGTTTTACAACACAGGTATCAATACTTTTATTTGGTTTTTGAATAATAACAAACCGATACAAAGACGTGGTAAAGTACAATTGATTAATGCAAATGTTCCTGATAATAAAAATAACGGTATTGAAGGCTTTTGCAGACCTGAAAAACGTAGTTTAGGCAATAAACGCAATAAGATAGAGGATTTCCATATAGATAAACTGGTAAATATTTACACCGCCTATGTAGAAGGACCGTATTGCAAAATTTACAGTAACGACCACTTTGGCTATTACTCGGTAACTGTGGAACAACCCGAACTGGATGCCAAAGGTAAATCCGTTAAAGATAAAAAGGGTGGACTAAAACCCGATAGTAGTATGCGTGACAAAGAAACCATCCCTATGAATGTAGATATTGAGGAATACTTTGTAAAAGAAGTACTGCCCCACGCTCCCAATGCCTGGATTGATTATGACAAAACCCGCATTGGCTACGAAATAAACTTTACCAAGTATTTCTACGAATACAAAGGATTGCGCCCTTCGGCTGAAATAAAAGCCGAAATAGAAACTTTGGAATTCGGCAACGAAAATCAAAAAGGCATTACCCAATTACTTAAAGAATTGCTGGGATGATAAAGAGGTACGAAAAATACAAGGAAAGTGGGATTGAGTGGTTGGGAGAAATTCCTGAGCATTGGGTTTCTTGCAAATTGAAACATATAGGCGAAATCAAAGGTAGAATTGGATTTAAAGGTTATTCCGTTACAGACTTAGTAGATGAAGATACTGAAGGTAGAGCTATTGTACTTGGTGGTACAAATGTTATGAAATCAGGCTTTTTAAGCTATGAAAAACTGACTTACTTAAGTGAATTTAAGTACTTGGAATCTCCTGAGATAATCTTAAATGGTGGAGAAATATTGATTACTAAAGTAGGTGCAGGCGTTGGAGAAAATGCAATTTATTTCCATAATGGTGAAAGAGTTACAATAAACCCTAATGTGATGATTTTTGTGCCAAATCAGAATAGCTTATCTGCATTTATTAATTACTTTTTGCTGAGCGATTTAGTCAAAAGTAGTATTTTATTAGAAAGTCGAAAAAGTGGAGCTCAACCAGCAATTAACCAGTCTTATATAAAAAGCGTAGCAATTTCTTTGCCAACCTTAACCGAACAAACCCAAATAGCCAATTTCCTTGACTTCAAAACTACCATTATTGATGATTTAATTGGTCAAAAAGAGAAACTGATTAACTTGCTGAAAGAGAAACGACAAGCTATAATCAATGAAGCCGTTACCAAAGGACTTAACCCTAATGCCAAGATGAAAGATAGTGGGATTGAGTGGTTGGGAGAGATACCGGAGGAGTGGAAGGTATTGAAATTAAAATATCTTTTGCGTAATCAAGATGGAATTAAAATTGGACCATTTGGTAGTGCTCTTAAATTAGAGATGATGGTTGAAGATGGATATAAAGTTTATGGTCAAGAGAATGCGATTAAGGATAATTTTGAAATAGGAAAGAGATATATCACACAAGAGAAGTTTCTTGAAATGGAGAGTTATAAGTTGCAACCAGGAGATATTATTGTTACTATGATGGGGACAACAGGGAAAAGTAAAGTTGTACCTGAGAATATTCAAGATGGAATTATGGATTCTCATCTTATTCGTATAAGAGTATCAGATTTAATAATTCCAGAACTTTTAGCGTTGTTGATTAATGATTCTGATTATATTAAAACACAATTGGATGGTATTAGTAAAGGAGCTATTATGACAGGATTGAACTCTGTAATTATAAAAAGTCTAAATATTATCGTCCCACCTAAGGAATCTCAAAAAGAGCTACTTAAAGAAATTGATAGACGATTAGACTCTATATTTATGATTATGAAGAATACTTTAACTCAAATTACCAAGCTCAAAGATTACCGCCAATCATTGATATCCGAAGCAGTAACTGGCAAAATAGATGTGAGAGATTGGAAACCTACTAATAATTAAAGATTAATGAATATTGAATTTGCCAATATTGAGACTATAAGACAAGATATCAAAGAATTGATATCATCAATACCTGCATTTTTCAGAGAAATAAGTCCATATGAGTTAGATAGATTTGATCATATTACAATAAGAGTTGTATCTGATGATGTATTTCGCTGCGAGATAGCTTTTAATTCTCAAGTAATAATTAGTCAAAAAACAATTGAAATAATATGGGCACTGAATTATTCACATCTTTATTATTTTGATACTTTTATTAGGTCAGAAAAGCCTGATGGTCAATCGAAAAACTTAAAGTCAAGAGATTGGAAATTAATAAAAAAACAATTAAGTTGGGGTGTGGATTCATTAAAAGGCTATAATCTTAAGCAAAACTCTAAATTTAATAGACAATTTTTCAGGAATAATAATTATGGTTTGATTTTTAATTTCTCTTTGTTGTTCTTTATTTCACATGAACTTTTTCATACAATTAATAAAGATATTTCTCAGGAAATTATTGTTGAAGAAAAAATGTGTGATTTTGATGCAACAAATTTCATAATGAATTCTTTTAGTGACGAAAATTATCTTGAAAAAGCAAAAGGAATTTGTCTTGGTTTAATGCTTTTAAATGTTTATGGAATTCATAGCGGAAACTATGATGGAAAAACTCATCCATTTTCATATGATAGGTTAATTGAAAACCTTGAGTTATTATTTGGAAAAGAGAATGATAAAATATGGGGGTTAATTGTATCAATCTTTTCTCTACATTTTACACATGAAAATATAGAACAGCCAAAAAATGAATTTGTCAACTTTTATGATTGTATTTTAGAATATAGAAATATATTATCAAATAGATCAAATTAATTAAAGCACATTATGTCAACTGGAACTAAAGAAATGCATTTGGAGGATCATATTGCACGTTATTTAAGTCGTGAGATTAAACCTGATTTTTGGGATTATGTAACAAAAGACACTTCGTGTTATAATAAAGAGTTGTGCATTATATCTGATGACTTGGTGGATTTTATAAAAGATACTCAACCGGAAAAGTATATTAAAATTCAAGAGCAATATGGAACAACAACAGATGCTAAAATAGCATATTATGCTTCTGAACTTCTCAAAAAGGAGAAAAACAAAACGCTGTCTTACTTTAGAATGAAACTCAAAATCTGTGGACAGCACCTTGATACGATATACTACAAACCCCAAAATAACAAGTCACCTGAACATCAGGAATGGTATGATAAAAACCGTCTGACAGTAATAAGACAACTGAAATACTCCATAAAAAATGAAAATTCCATTGATATAGTTTTGTTTATCAATGGAATTCCTGTTGTTACTATGGAACTGAAAAATGCGCTTACCGGCCAGTACCTTATGAATGCGATAAAGCAATATATGGTTGACCGTGACCCCAAAGAAACACTGTTTGAATTCAAGCGTTGTTTAGTTCATTTCGCAGTAAGTACCGAACAAGTAGCTATGTGTACCCGATTAAATGGAGCTAAAACATTCTTTTTGCCATTCAATAAAGCTTTGGTGAACGAAGACGATGATAATTATGCAACGGCCTATTTATGGGAGGATGTATTAACAAAAGATTCGTTGATGGATTTGGTACAGAACTATGTGAATGTACAGATTAATATAGAAAAGTATTACGATAAAGTTACAAATGGATTAAAAGAGAAAGTTCAAGAAATACTTATCTTTCCACGTTTTCATCAACGACGAGCTGTAGAAAATATTTTGAAATCAGTTCGTATTGACGGAGTAGGAAGTAAATACCTGATACAACATTCGGCAGGTTCAGGGAAATCCAATACAATAGCATGGTTGGCATATCGTCTATCCGGTTTTTATAAGCAACAAAGTGATAATAAAGCTATGTTTAACAGTACTCTTGTAGTTACTGATAGACGAATACTTAATAGACAAATACAAGATTGCATTAAACAATTTGATCAAGTCCCAGGTGGTGTTGTTTATATTGATGAAAGTCAACCAAGTTCCGTTTTAGCAAAAGCTATCGAGAATTGTACACCTATAATTGTTACTACACTTCAACGTTTTCCAATTATTTCAGAATCGGTTGCACAAAATAAAGATAAAACGTATGCCGTAATTATTGACGAAGCACACAGCTCACAAGCAGGAGAGTCAGCACGTCATTTACGTAAAGCCTTATCATTGGAAGAAGCCGAAAAGGCAGATGGTGAAGAAAAATCGTTAGACGAAATTATAGCAGAAGAAATAAAAGCCAAAGGAAATCAGACGAATGTTTCATTCTTTGCATTTACAGCTACCCCAAAAGATAAAACGGTAGAACTATTTGGAACGGTTCGAGGCTCTCAAAAAGAAGCATATGATAAATACACGATGGAGCAAGCAATTAAAGAAGGCTTTATCAAAGATGTGCTAAAAAACTATGTGAGTTGGAAGCGATATTATAAACTTGTTAAACGAACTGAAATAGCAGACAAGGAATACGATCAAAAAAAAGCTGTGCGCTTACTTTCGTCATATGTCGATTTGCAGGATCATGCAATTGAAAAAAAGGCAAGAATAATGATTGAACATTTTGCATCTCAAACACAAAATGAGATACAAGGAAAAGCACGGGCAATGCTCGTAACAAGATCGCGCTTACATGCCGTTAGGTTTAAGAGGAAGTTTGACGATATTATGCGCGAAATGAAGTTACCTTATGGTGCACTTGTGGCATTTAGCGGAACGGTTACTGATGCTGAAACGGGTATGGATTATACCAAAGAAAATATGAATAATCTCGGTGGACGAATTGATATTACCGATGCGTTGAAACTACCTCAGTTCAGAATACTCATTGTGGCAAATATGTATCAAACAGGTTTTGATGAACCTTTGTTGCATACCATGTTTGTGGATAAAAAACTGGGTGATGTTAGTAGTGTACAAACGCTTAGTCGATTAAACAGAACTGCTCCGGGTAAGGATTCAACTATGGTACTCGATTTTGTCAATGACCCGGAAATGATACAATCAGACTTCCAAAAATATTACGGCAGTAATTTTATGGAGTTAGACGACCAAACCGACCCAAATAGTCTGTATGGTGTGCAGAATAAAATTGATGGTTATCATATTATATTTAGCAATGATATAGAAGCTTATGCCAAACTATTCTTTATCAAAGGTGACCACAAAGAAAAGTTGCAGCCCATATTAAATGACGTTGTAAAGAGGTTTAATACAGAACTTAATGCAGAACAGCAAGTTGAATTTAAAGCAACTATAAAAACCTATGTTCGCTTATATCGCTTCCTGTCGCAGATAATCACTTTTACTGATGTGGAATTAGAAAAATACTATGTTTTACTAGTTGATTTATATAAGAAGTTACCTTTTAATAGTGATATTTTACCTAATGAGATATTGGATGAAGTCGATTTGGATAGTTATAAACTACAACAACAATTCACAAAAGATTATTCGTTAGAAAGTAAAGATACAGCCATGAAAGGGATGACTCCTGAAGGTGGCAGTGGAAAACCAGAAGACGAATTTGAATGGCTTACGCAGATTATCAAAATATTGAACGATACTTTTGGATTAGATTTAAAAGAAGAGGATAAAGTTGATTTTGAGCGTATGAAGAAAAGCATTTATGAAAATGAGGAATTAATGACTTTCTTCAATACCAAAAATTCAAGAGATAACATTCAGGATAAATTCTATGAAGAAATTGATAATGAGCTATTAAACTTTATCAATACCAAACTTGAATTCTATAATAAACTGTCAGAAGATAAAGTAAACCTTATGTTTAAAAAGCTTTGGTTTAATGATATTTATGATAGGAAAGTGAGAGGAATAGGGGCATAAAATTCTGATTAGATTAATCCTTTTATATTAAAATTTATGGAAATAGTTATAATTATTTTAATAGCAATACTGCTTACAATTGTTTTATTGTTAGTTTTCAAAAAGAGAAAATTAGAAAATAATATTATAACTGATTCTCCCATACCGGTTAAGGAACCAGACCAAGTCCAGGTTTCTAATTCACCCGAAGTTCCCAAAAATACAATTGAATTAGAATCTAATAACAAAAATTCTAGTAATGTAGAAGCAGTTGTAATTTGGTATGCTCTTACAGGTAGAGAAAATGAAGTCTATAAGGAGAAATTACAAGATCCTCAGTGGAAAAATAAAAGTAAAGAGATAAAAAAGCGGGATGGATATAAATGCCAAGAATGTTCTAGTTCTGGAGATGATTTGATTGAATTGGAAAACATTGATGATATAAAAGAATATGTTGACTTTCCAGAGGTTGCTGATATTGTCAAGACTGTTTTCAACAACAGAGAAAAGTATATTGAAGAAATTGAACAGATTTGGATTGCTCAAAATGATTCTTCTCAAAATGATTTAAATCACTTCTTACAAGCATCTTCTTGTTTACCGAATGAAAAGACTGAATTTTATTCTGAATATGAAATATTTAAAATACCAGTTACATGGAAGCACTTTACAATTTGGGATTTTAAGAATTTGAAAAGCGAGATTTTAGCTAAAAACAATGAAGAAACTCCTTACTATATTGGGAATACCAAAAATATAAAAGTTAGTGAATTTCGATATAAAACAAAGGAACCCTCAAATATATGTAACAAGATATCAATCGAGTTCTTTCCCACAGGTAATACAAATGGCAAAATATATATTAGGGGAGCTTTTGAATACTCAAAGTTGAAATATCCCGGTCAATGTATTCTAACTATTGATGGATTTTCAATTGTTTATCCTCTTTATAAATTGAGTTATAATAAACTGAATGTTCATCATAAAGCCTATTATGAAAATTTGGAACCATGGGATGATAGAATTGATCATGAATTAATAACCTTATGCAAAAAATGCCATACAGAAGCTCATAAAGCTGTAAATAATAAGATACCTGTTAAGAGATTTGTGGATACACTTTAATTCTCCTACAAAAGTATATCAAAAACAAAAGCTTATTTTGCTTTGGGGGATAGCATGAAATATGGGATACGAAAAGCATAGGAGAAACAAATACGTTGGATGAGGATATTGTGAGAATGGTGGCAAAATAAAGAATAATATAAATCTATTAGTCATGAACAAATTAACAGTCATTTTATATGATAATGACTTTAACAAAGATTGTAATATAGAAAATCTTAAACGTAATTTCATTAGAGACTCAGGCTTAGTACCAACTGAAATATTAGACCAACCGACAAGAGCTGTTCTCATTAATCATTTACTTTCTTTAAATGAGGCAGAGGATAGTATATTGATTCATATTGTTAGTCATGGTAATTTTGAGGGTATTGGTAAAACCTATACAGATAAGCCAAATAATGGAGACAAGGACACACTAATAGAATGGCAAGAATTGATTGAACATTTAAATAGTATTTCAAATAATTGTTTAAAATTGAGAGTCAATCTTGGTAATGTTTGTAATAGTTACCACATTATACAACAGCAAAATTCGGTCAACTTTGATGTTTTATTTACTAATACAACCATTATGAATCCTGTAGCACCTAGAAAACACAATAAATTATTGCTAGATAAAATTACTGATGGGGCTATTGATGAGATTTACAGTATTTATAGAAACTAACTTATAAATCAAATGATGCAAAGAATTTTTCACCCAATAGGTCAGGGAGCATTCTATTCAGAAAGACATCAGGGTTTTAATATTGTATATGATTGTGGCACTGAATGGAAAAATAGGTCAAACGCTTTTTATGATAAAGTAGTAAGACAAAGTTTTAAAGAAAGTGATGTGATTGATATTTTATTTATCTCGCACTTTGACTATGATCATGTTTCTAAAATTGAAGTCTTAAGGGATCACGTAAAAGAAATAAGGTTTGTAGTACTTCCTTTACTCCATAACAATGAAAAGATCTTAATATCTAATATTTATAGAAATCTTGATTTAGATATTTCTCCAATTATTGATGATCCAGACGGTTTCTTCAAAGATAGTCGTGTAATTTATGTGAAGCTTGGTAATGATAAGAGTTCTGAAACCAATAATTCACCAGCGATAATAGAAGAAATTACTGCCGATAGTGATGGCAAATACAAAATTGAGAGTAAGAGGCAATTATCTTTAAGTGGATTACCAAACTGGGTATATATTCCATATAATTATGAATATACAGCAAGGAATATTGATCTTTTGGCATTATTGACCTCTGAAGGTTTTGATACGACTAAATTACAGAATGATTCAAATTATTCTCTTGATAAGATCATTAATGATTTAAGAATTTCGAGAAAATTGGGAGGCAAAAAGTTTAAACAAATATATGACAAGTTAGACGGTAAGATTAATCAAAACTCTATGACTGTATATTCCGGTCCATTTCTAGATCCGACATTTCCGAATATAGAGTCTTTCTATAACGAATACCGACATTTCAAACGTATCCACTTTTATTTCTCAATTCATCTCGGTAACAGAGTAGCTTGCGTATTTACCGGAGATGCTGATTTAAATATCTCAACTATACAAACTATCTATGCTGGCTTATGGCAATATGTTGGAACAATTCAAATACCACATCATGGAGATTTGAAATCATTTAGTTCTTCTGTAATTTCTGATAAAAGAAGTTACATCTGTCCTATTTCTTTCGGTAATAGAAATACATATGGTCATCCATCAAGTTTAGTTATTTCTAAAATTATTTCTAAACGTTCATACCCTGTGTTTGTTACAGAAGTTCCTTCAACAATGCTTATACAACATATTGAACATCGGTTATGAAAAACCAACTATTCTTCGGCCAACCCACCTCATTAGATTATGATTTAGTGCTGGATATGTTTTCGGGCACTAAAATAAACTCGAACCGCACATCCAGTGTGCCGTTGGTAGAGTTTTGGAAAGAGACAGATAGCAGACTGCATACATTATTAGCCAGAATTGATGATAGTTTATTGGATCAGGATATATCACTCTGTTTCGAGTATCCCACAAAACCAAAACTTGGTAAAGGCAAAGCATCTATGACAGATTTGATGGTCATAACAAGAGATTGTAAGATTGCCATTGAAGCCAAGTTTACTGAATATCACAAAGCAAAATATACTCAGAAAATTAAAAGTTGGTTGAAAACAGGTGACTACCCTGAGAATAAAGAAAAAGTATTAGCATATTGGAAAAAACTGATAACAAATTTTGCAAAAGAACCTCTTACTGAAGCCATAAATGAATTGGAGTACCAGTTTTTTCATCGCACAGCCTCTGCCTGTTTTAATGTAGAAATGGCCTATGTAGTTTATTTGGTATTCTATGACGATGAAACATTTGAGGATTCGAAGAAATATGTACAGAAATTACAGAAAATGATTGCACAAATTAACCCGAATGAAAAACTGAGGTATTTTATATGGAAAGTACAAACAGAGCAGTTAATCGATAAAAATGAAAAAGATCCTTTTGAGTATATGAAGAAACAGCCAGCTTATAGGTTATTGAAGGATGAAATTTTGGAAGTAATATGATATGGATAAGACACTTGACCACGATAAGATATTAAACCTATTGATAGAACATTTTATCAATATTGGTAATTCTATTGCGGGAAAATCATATTTGGCAAATGAACTCAAAAGGTTTGGTGAACCTTTAGCCATAAAAGCAGTCCAACATATTGTGACTATCCAACGTTTGTGTACACCACATGCATTTGCACACAGCGAAATCGTTTTACAGAGCATAATCGATCATCCTTCCATAGCTGTATTAACCCGAACAGCCCTAGAAACTTATCTCACATTTAATTATATATTCGTTGCACCCAAAAGTTATGAAGTAAAGGAGTTAAGGTATTATTGTTGGGATATAGCCGGTTATATTAATCGGGAAAACTTTCCAGTAAGCACTGAAGAAAATAAGCAAAGGTTATTTGAAGAACAAGCAGAAAAGAAAGAACTATTGTTGATAATTGAAGGAAATAGTCTGTATCGAAAAATGTCACCTGAAGGTAAAAAAAGACTCAGGCAGGGTAACTGGAAAATATTTAAAAACTGGCGTGATCTAGCTCGTGAAGCAGGTCTATCTGAAAGTTATTTCACTCACATTTATGCTTATCTATCTGATTATTGCCACAGTGGTAGAATAAGTGCTATGCAAATAGAACAATCAAGGGATATAAATACTCAAAAGCAAATGTCGGACACTTTGATTCAAATATGTCTGGTTATACTGGCATACCTAATTCATGATTACACTCTCTTTTTCCCCGAATGTAAAGAAATACACAGTAAAAATAAAGAGGCAGAGTTTTATACAACAGTATATTTAAATGTAGGAAACAGAGTTGAATTTCAATAAGCAACAATGGAAAAAATAAAACCCAAAGTTATCGATATCAGGACATTTCTAACAAATCCTGATTTACAGATACCCGACTATCAACGTCCCTACAAATGGACTGATAAACATGTTAATCAGTTGATTGATGACATTTTATGTCACAAAGATAAATCAGCCTATCGGTTGGGCACAGTGGTCATTCATATGGAGTCGAAAAACAATGCCACAGCTTACAATATAGTGGACGGACAACAACGTACTATTACTGACGAAGAATAAAAGACCGATCGCCTAACACACTTTTAAGTCGTTATGGGCAAATGTAGAAAAAAATGGCGAGTCCTGACCATAAAAGAATTTGTTCACTTGAAAATGAAATTAGACACAAATAAATACCGATAAAATGTATATATCTAAAATTGGAATTACAAATTTCCGAAATTTCAAAAACAAAGAAATTATTTTTAATGATGGAGTAAACGTTATTATTGGTCATAATAATGCCGGAAAAACTAATTTGATTAAAGCATTATCTTTAGTAATAGATTGTCAAACATCCAAACACTTGGACATTGATGATTTTAATAAAAATACTACAATTGCTGAACTAAAAGCAAATCCACCAAAAATAAGCATTGCTGTCACTATACAAAAAGGTAAAAATGAAGAACCAGACGACCTCGTTACGATTGCAACTTGGCTTACTAAGTTAGATTCAAATTATGAAGCATTACTTACATATGAATTTTTCCTACCTGAAAAGGAATTGACTAAATATAAAAAGTCTATTAAAGAAATATCAGATGTAGATCCAACAGCAATTGATAAAGCTTTAAACATTATCAAACAAGATTTTATTAGACTTTATACATTTAAAATATGGGGTGGAAATTTATCAAATCAAACGGTAGCAGAAAATGATTCTCTTCAAAAATTTGATTTTCAGTTTCTAGATGCAATAAGGGATGTTGAAAGAGACATGCTAACAGGGAAAAATACACTCCTTAGAGATGTTTTTAATTTTTTCATAGATTATGACATTAAGATTGACAAGAATACTACGATTGAGGAAAAGACCTTAATAATAAAGCTAAGAAGAAATGACTTTTCATTAAAAGCAGATGTCTTAATTGAAGAGCTTCAAATTAGAATGGATGATGGTAAAAAACAAATTTTATCTTATGCTAAAGAAACTGGTGCCTCATTTAATAACGCAAGTCCAAACTTTGAAGGAGCTATTTCAGACGTTGAAATGTTCTCTGTTTTAAAACTTATTGTTGAGTATACTACGGGAATACAAATGAAAATACCAGCGACTCATAATGGTTTAGGGTATAACAATCTGATATTCATGTCTTTGTTGTTAGCAAAAATGCAGGTTAATTCAGATGGAGATTATATGGGTAGTAATTCTAAAATCTTTCCAGTTTTAGCTATTGAGGAGCCTGAGGCTCATTTACATCCTGCTATGCAGTATAAGTTTCTAAAGTTTTTAAAGCAGAACAAAACTCAAAATAAAGCAAGACAAATTTTTATTACCACTCATTCCACTCATATTACTTCAGCTGTATCTTTGGATGATTTAATATGCCTTCACAATGAAAATGGAGTAACTACAGTCGGATATCCTGGCAAAGTTTTTCCTGATGATAAAAGCAAAAAGTACGTTCAGAGATTCTTAGATGCAACTAAGTCTGACATGTTATTTGCTCAAAAAGTAATATTAGTTGAAGGTATTGCGGAACAATTATTAATGTCTGTTTTTGCCCAATACGAAAATAAATCATTAGAAGATAATCATGTAGCGGTAATAAGTGTTGGAGGACGTTTTTTTGATTACTTCTTGCATTTATTTGACAGTACAAAGCCTAACACTATCAATAAGAAAATTGCTTGTATTACTGATAGAGATCCTGAGAGAAAGACAAAAGCCGAAAATACTTATAAGAAATGTTATCCATTTGAGTTTAACAATGATGTTTTAGCCTATGATTATAATTCAAATCCTAGTGCAAGCAAATATCCAATAGGAACTAATGAAAACATAACATTTTTTAGTCAAGAATATTTAAAAGGAAAGACATTTGAATATGATATAGTATTGCATAATCCTACACTAGAATTACTTGTTACAGATTCTATGAATAATCAACAAGAAATAAAAGATTTAATGAACCTATTTAGTAACAGTAAACCTATTGCTGATTTTGATGCAAAGTTAAGAGATAGTGATGAAAATACTAGAATAAAAGATAGTATTGCGGCTAATTCATGGGATGAAGTTGATAAGAAAAAAGCGATAATCGCATCACGTTATCTTAATTCTGTTGGGAAAGGTGAAAACGCCTTAGAATTATCCTGTAATTTACTGGATAATTTAGAAATGAAAGATACACCAGATTTCACTGAGTTTATTGTGCCTGAATACATTAAAAAAGCAATTGATTGGATATGTCAGTAACTCATATTAGTTCAGATACTTTACTTGATGATATTGAACAACATTTCCGAGTATCAGCAGGACCAGGTGCAGGTAAAACTTATTGGCTTGTAGAACATATCAAAAATGTACTTCATAATTCTAATCGATTAGCGAAATCAAAAAAAATTGCTTGTATTACCTATACAAATATTGCTGTAGAGACTATCCTATCCAGACTTGGTACTTCTGCTGAAAATGTAGAAGTTTCAACGATTCATAGTTTTTTATATAAACATATCGTTAAGCCTTATTTATCATTTATTTCAAATGAATATGAATTCAATATTAATGAAATGGATGGACATGATGAAGTTCAAACTTATTCTGGAAAAATCATTGAATGGATTGAGAATCATCCGAGTTCAAACCAACTAACACATCCATATAATATCAATCAATTAACTAGATTACCCAACAATCTAAATGCTTTAACTAATTGGCTTGAATCAGTAAAATATAAAATAAATAGTGTTTCAAATGAAATAATATTTTCAAATGAAAGGTCTGAAGGTTATTATTTAGACGGAGATACACGTAGATACTTAAATCGGAATTGTTTAAATATTCTAGAACGAGATTTGATTGGCTACAAAAAACTATATTGGCATGAAGGAAAACTATCGCATGATGATGTTCTATTTTTTAGTTATCAATTACTTTCAAATTTTCCATTCATATTAAGTGTTTTAAGAGCAAAATTTCCATACTTTTTTATTGACGAATTTCAGGATAGTAATCCAATTCAAGTTGCAATATTAAAATTAATTGGAAATGAAGAAACAATTGTTGGAGTAATCGGAGATAGAGCTCAATCAATTTATGGATTTCAAGGTGCAGACCCGAATCAATTTCATTTATTTGATTTACCTAATATTATTGACTATCAAATCTCAAATAATAGAAGAAGTTCAAATGAAATAATAAACCTACTTAATATTTTAAGAAATGACATTATACAAAATCCACTAAGAAATCATTCTTCAAGGCAACCAACGATTATAGTTGGACAAATGAATATTGCATTTAATAGACTCCAAGTAGTTTGTGGTGCAGAACCAATATATACTTTATCAAGACAGAATATCATTTCAAATGCAATGAAAATTGCTATTGGTGGGATAGGATTAAATGGGAAGCTTTTTGAGGAATTAAAGAAAAAAGATTCAAATCCTAGAAGACACAATTTTATAATATCTTGTATTAAATCTATAGAATTTGCACGTGAGAATAAATTCAAAGATTCAATAAAAGAATTAGAGAAAATATATAAGTATCTAATTGACAAACAAGAAATAAAAAAAATATCATTAAAAACTATTATCTTATTGCTCGAAAGATATGAGGAATATAAAATAGGTTCATTATTTGAGTTTGCCGAAATAATACGTAATAATATTAATAACGACATTTCTAGAGTTACAGGTGGAGGTGTAAAAACTTTCTATGATAGTCATACTTATCAACAACTTGCTTTATGCGTAAATGTACCAGAAGATTTGAGTAGGCACAAAACAATACATAAATCAAAAGGTGATGAATTTGATAATGTCCTTTTAGTACTAAAAAGCGAATCAGATTTAAGTTTTATTACCAATCCTAATGTTAATGCTAATGAAGAACATAGGATTAATTATGTTGCCGTTAGTCGTGCGAGAAATAAATTATTTATCTCCGTTCCAACACTAAATCAAAATAATAGAACTTTGTTGCAGACTAAAGTTCAAATAATAGATATATAACACGATAAATAATATGAAACAATATTCAAATACAATTTCAACAAGTTTTGATTTCCTTGATAATTTTAGGTCTGCGGAAACTGATGATGAAAGGTTTAAATTAGTTTTAGAAGAAATTAATTATATCGACAGGGATTCCAACATAAATAATATTGAAAAATTGTTATTTAAATATGACTATGATACAGGTTCAATACAAAGTGTTGAGATTATCGATGGAGATATTTCAAAAGACGGTAACGGATTTCTATTTGTAGAATATGAAGTATATTATTATTTCGGTTGCGATGATTTTGATCGGACTGATGAAGAAGATATGCAAATAAATATTTCTATTAACTTTAGAAATGGAGAAATTACCATTACTGGCGAGGAAGTACAAGAACGATTACCCGACGAATATTGAAATATAATTTTACTAACAAGAACCAGAAATAATCCTAAGTTTATAATAGCTAAAATAAATCATGGAAATTATAAATAACGAACTTTCATCTACCTTTGAGATTCTGTTTCAAACTGAAAATAGAATTGCTGAGATTGTTAGGAAAAGTGGTCTTAGATTTTCTACAAATAAATTGACAGCAGACCTTGGTGAGTATTATACCTATAAAACACTATTGGAAGTTGAAAATCTTTTTGAATCAATTATTCAGCATAAAATATCCAATGCAGAATTTGATTTATTAGGTAAGTTAACTCCGAGTTCAATATTATTAGAACATTTTGATAAAAATGAAATAAGAATTGAAGTAAAAACTAGGAGAGATCAAGAAGGTGTAAAATATTTAAGCAGCCTAAAACCAGATAAATTTGATCTGCTTTGTGTTGTTGATAGGGCCAAAAACTATACTTTAAATAAGATTTTTTTAGTCAAAAGTGATATAGCAAATAAGTTTTTAGACTGAAAAAGAAATCGTCTTATTTTTAGGGAAAATATGTCGTTTATATCATTTCATCCTTAAAAATCAATATTATATACACAAAATTAATTTTAAATCGAATGGTTACAACAAATCACAATTATATAAATACCTTTCCAGTAAAAGATACTGACACATCTTTAATTCTAGGCACTATCCATCCACATGACAGAGATGCATTTAAAATAGACTTTTTTTATGGTAACCAAAACTCAATTTGGAAAATACTTGCCTCAGCTTTACCAGATATTAACTTTGATTCTAAAGAGTTAATTGTTTCAGCTTTGTCAAATAGTAATATCTGGATTTCTGATATGATATCAAGTTGCGATAGAGAAGATAAAAAAGTAACTCAAGACCGCTTATTAGAAAACATCAAATTAAATGATACTGAAATAAAAAACGGAATTTTAAAATCTAAAATTTCAGAAATATTTTTTACCAGCGGCTTTGGGAAAAATAATGCAGCCAAACTTTTTTGTGATAAATTTTCAATTAAAGCTGAATTGAATGATAAAAGGGAATTTGATATTCCAGAGTCAAAATTTGGAAGAAAAATAAAGGGAATAGTCCTCTTCTCTCCATCCGGCCAGGCAAATATAGGAATTAGCCAAAACAAGTTATATTTAGAATTAAAAGAGCACTATAATGGTTGTGCAAGACCGGTTAATCAGTTTAAAATTGATTTTTATCGTGAAGCATTTAAAAAGCAATTCAATAAATTAAAATGATAGCAGATAATCAAACAGAAAAGGTTTATCTCTCAAGCCGGTTAGAACTAGATGAAGAATTCAAGCCTGTTTGCAAATTCATAATTAAAGAATTTGAAAAGATTGGTATTGAATATGAGTTCTTAAACCTCACAAATGATATTTGGGTAAGGGACTATATGCCAATTCAGGTATCAGAAAACAAGTTTATTGAATTCCATTATGATCCGGATTATTTGCAGACCACTAAAAAAAGATACAGAAATCTAAAAACATATCCTGATATTGTTTGTGATAAACACAATATTAAAACAATCAAATCCGGAATCATTCTGGATGGTGGAAATGTAGTAAAATCTTCGGATTGTGTTATTCTGACTGAAAAAATATTCATTGAGAATAAATACAATTACACTAAAAATCAACTAATTGATAATTTACAAGAATTATTTGAAACAGACAAAATCATATTTATTCCATGGTTTAAAGACGTCACTGAAGAGTTTTGTGGTCATTCAGATGGTATGGTAAGATTTATAGATGACAATACCGTTCTAATAAACCATATTTACAGAAATGAAAAAAGTGTCTTGAATCCCTTATTAAAAGCTGGTCTTGAATGCAAATGTTTAAACTTTGAAGTCAAGAAAGAACACAAAGATAATTGGGCATATCTAAACTTTCTACAAACAAAAAACATCTTACTTATTACAAAATTGGGAATTGATGAAGATGATCAGGCAATTAATCAAATATCAGATTGTTTCCCTGAATATGCTTCTAAAAACAGAATTATTCAGGTTCCTGATATGGAACCTATTGTGAGTAAAGGCGGTGCTTTAAACTGTATATCATGGACAATAAAAGTTTGAATTATGAAAATCGATCTTTTCAGAAACACAGAAATCCCTGAGGGTGAAAATCCTTATGAAAGGAAAATCAATTCTTTAGAAGCATATGACTATATAAAATCTCATATTGAGTTTAACCTTGAAATGAATACATGGATATGCATTGATAAGATATTCTCTGAGATATGGAATTCAAAGATTGGTTTAGGTGGAAGTTTTTATTGGGATGAAATTGAAGCGGAAGTTTTAGAAGAGTTTAAAGAGCACAAAATTTTGCTACCCGATAATTATGTAAAAACTGTTGTCCATTTGATTCTTGAATATATAGAACAGATAGGCGGTATATTAGAATAACCTATCAGTCTCCTTTCCTTGCTGGTGCACTTTTGTAAAGTGTGCCAATCCAAAATTATCAGAACCAAAGATTAGGTTTTGCCGGTTATATGAATTATCTGTTCAATACTTTTAATTGTTCATTGCCATTGAACAAGCGTTTTTAATGAACAAATCAAAGCAATTGTTCAAAACAATTGGCATGTTTTGTCAAGTATTTTGCGCCTTTTACTTGACATTTTTTTTCCTATCTAGTGGGTATCAAAGATGCTATAAACAACGTAAAATCCGTAATATCTCCTTGCACACTTGCCTTATCAAGAGCAGCCATATATTCAGCCCGTCTCTCAACCGGTACTATTGTCCAGTCATATCCTCCTGATATAAGCTGTGTATTCATCAAAAAGCGTGCAATTCGTCCGTTGCCGTCCATATAAGGGTGAATATATACAAAAAAGAAATGTCCCAACACCGCACGAACATTTGCTTCCGGTTCATTCTTTAATAGGTCAAACAATACAGGCATGGCATCCCTTAAAGCTTCTTTATTCAAAGGTGTGTGCATTGATCCGCGGATATATACCTGATGGTTTCGGTAACCTGCTAAATCTGTAACTTTTAGAATTCCGGCCACAACGCTTGGAGCAAACAATTCCCGGTACCAGGCTCTATGGTCATTATCTACCACCTCACCGGCTGTTTCACCGTTCATAATTTTCACTATACTTTCTTTTACAGCTTGGAATGCCTGCCAATATCCCCGGGCAGCCATAGCATTTTTTTGCTCCATATCAGTTAATACACTTTCAGGTTCCCAATTCCCGCTCCTTACATTCTCTATTAATTCATTGGTAACTTTATAACCTTCTATAGATAACGAGTTGTAAGCATCAAGTTTATACTGTTCGTCTATATGCTTCATACAGGCGTCAATATCAGTATGAACTTTGACAGATTTTGGAAAATTTGCTATCACCACCTCACGCATATCGCTCCACATAAGTTTCAACCTCACAACATAAGGAGAAGCAGTACGTGTGAAAGCAATCTTGGTTTCATCAATGAAAGGGTCTTCTTCCCTGATATCGTACCCTAAACTTTTCATAGTATTGACAATCTCATCCGCAAAGGCAGCATTGCCAATGTTGCGAAACGCACCGGCAAGTCTTCCAGCTTTGGTCGTCTGCCCTTTATCTATTAGATTGAGTAAAATATCAGAAACATCTGGTACCAATGATAAACAGGTTCGAGCCGTTATACTATCAAGTCGGAAAGAATCCGGACTACTATCAATCAAAGCATCAGTTAAACTATATAAGTTTAATCCGAATTGTGCTTCTTTATAAACCGGGTCAGCGATAGTAGTTTTAATATCCAGTAAGGAAGTATTATACAACAATCGAATGATATTGTTTGAACCTTTCGGAGACCGTATAATAGTCTGTACCGGTACAGTTATGTTACCGCTGTACAACGACAATGATTGATCCGGACTTAAACACCATTCATCATTAAACCTTGATTTGGCATATTCAGCAATAAATTGCCAAAAAGAAGTATACCAACTTGTACTATCTCCCGGTGTGTTATCAGGGCGCGAAGAAATATACCAGCCTTTCATCACTTCTTGAAGAAAGCCATTATCAACCAGTCGTACTATATGAATCCTCGAAAGGTCCAAAGACCGGATAATGTTATGAGTATTCCCTTGTTGAAGTTTCTGCAATTCCAGTAAGGAATCCGCTAATTTTTCTTGTACTGTTGCCATAATAAATTCTTATTTTAAACTACATTCATCACCCCTTCTTCAAGCTTATGTATCTATAAGTTTAAGACGATGTGCACTTGTTAGTGTTTCATTACGTGCACTTGTTAGTGTTTCATTACGTGCACCTGTTAGTGTTTCATTACGTGCACCTGTTAGTATTTCATGCAAAAGTAATACATTTAATTCAATTGAACAACTACTTACATAATTACAAATAACAATATAATCTGTTTCAACAAAAGAATATTTAGCTATAGATTGATATATATAATAGAATTACTATTAGTTTCTTATACGTAAAGTGATTGATATAAACCAACAATATGTATGAATCCAACTTGAAAAATGATGGAATAATTACCTGGTCTTAAAAGAACGTAATGCCAAAGAGAATTATTTTGTGATCGGGCATGCGTAATATCTATTTGCAAACCTTGACAAATTTTGTCAAGGTTTGCAAATACGAACTAAACTCCTCAATTTGTCCCCAATTTCCCCATTGTCATTCCAAAAAAGAAGCAGCAAAAGTATCATTAAGATTTCACAAACAAAAACCATACAATAAAATCTTAGAAATGTCTTCCAATAAAATAAGGATTAAAACCTACAAGCTTGAGTCACAATACCTATCTGGCAACCATCTCCTATACCGTCTTCCAATAAAATAAGGATTAAAACCTACAAGCTTGAGTCACAATACCTATCTGGCAACCATCTCCTATACCGTCTTCCAATAATATAAGGATTAAGACACAAGGTCTTTCATGAAATATTTTTTGCAAATTTCACTCTTTATGTTGATATGAGTAGCAGGGTAATGAATATCTTATCCGATTATAGTCCCAACCAGGATATATACAGGCATGGACGAGTGTTTTCAGGATATTGCAGGCGTTTTAAACAAT
>Ga0302274_10000867_pt1 | contig 30110 bp, 20 predicted proteins | sample III_Bog_N2_1_FD_198755 | JGI IMG/M metagenome (GOLD analysis project Ga0302274, IMG submission 198755) | Peat permafrost microbial communities from Stordalen Mire near Abisko, Sweden - III_Bog_N2_1 | ecosystem: Environmental > Terrestrial > Soil > Wetlands > Peat | place: Sweden: Abisko...
AGACTGCGCGAGCGCACCCGGCGCTGAAGTTCCCGGCGTTCTGGTGGAGTAAGAATCAAGCGTTTGGTGGCCATGCACCAATACTATCAGTGGTGTGGCCCATATCAATGTTACATTGCACTAGCGGTGACAAGATAGCGCTGGATGCGAGTTTTCAGGTCAAGCTTCCCAGCCGCTGCAGCCGCAAGACCGGCACGCCCAGCTGCCGGGATTCCACCAAATTCACGTCAATTTCCGCCACCCAGTCGTTGTATTCCTTTGGATCCACGAGCATCTGCTGCACTCGCCAGATTTTTTTGTCTTCCGACGGCGTGACGTAGGTATGCCGCGCGTTGCGGGCGTTCGGATCGAGGCAAATCCGCTCGTGGTCGGCTTCATAGGCTTCCAGAATTTTGTCCAGCCGGTCAGCCGTCCACGCTGCGCCGGCGGCATCGAGCGGTGAACCCAGAATCGCAATGGCCGCCTCATAATCGGCCGCCACCAGTCCGCGCAGGAAAATAAAAATCCGGTTGCGGATCGCGGCGGTGAACGCCTTGGTGTCACGCGTGATGTCCGCCGCAGCTTCCTCGGCACCGGCCGGCCGGACTTCTTTTGCCTCGGCGCGCTGGTAATTTGGATCGCGCATCTTTTCCCATTCGTCGAGCAAGCTGGAGTCTACCTGCCGGATCATTGTGGCGAGGTAAATTTCCATTTCGCACACCTGGTCGTTCTTGGCGGAGTCCGGTACGGTCTGTGCCAGCACTTTGAAAACGCTGTTCAGATGTCGCAGCAAAATACCTTCGGCGCGCTGCAATTCGTAGAGCTTGATGTAGTCGGCGAAGGAGCGGAACTCTTCGAACATCTCGCGCACGATGGATTTCGGCCGGATGTTTTCCTGGCCCACCCATGGATGCCGGTCGGCAAAGGCGTTGAACGTGGAATAGACAAACTCCCGGTTTGGCTTGGGATATTCGCACTTTTCGAGCTCCTCCATCCGCTGGTCGTATTCGATGCCTTCGAACTTCATCGCAGCCATCTTCTGATCCTTCACCTTGTCGAGCTGCTTACGCAAGATGATGGTCGGGTCTTCAAGAATGGCTTCGACGAGCGTGAGCAGCACGAGCGCATAATCCGGCGCCTGCGGATCTAGCAACGGGATCGTCTCCAGCAGATACAGCGACAATACCTGGTCCATCGAAAAATCATCCTGCAATTCGATATTAACGCGCAATTTTGCGCCGTCCGCAGTTTGGGGAATAAATTCCACAATTTTGCGTTCTGCCAGCGAGCGGAACAACTGCCACGCGCGTTGCGTGTGGGCTTTCTTCTGGTTCGGTGTCTCATGGCAATCACGAATGAGCTTCTGCATAGCGGCGCAGCCATCGCCTTGGCGGCTGAGAACATTCAGTAGCATCGCGTGCGTGACCTGAAAGCGCGACGTCAGCTTTTCCGGTGCGGCGGCGATCAACCGGATGTAAGTATTTTTGTCCCAGTTGACGAAATTTTTCTCCGGCGGCTGGCGCTTCACGGTTTTCTTGCCGTCGCGGGCGGATTTTTCCGCGAGCTTTAGATTTTCGATGACGTGTTCAGGTGCCTGCGCCACCACCCAGCCCTGGTCGTCAAAACCTTTGCGCCCGGCGCGCCCGCCGATCTGATGAAAGCCCCGCGCACTCAAGATGACTGTCTTCTGGCCGTCGAACTTGCACAACCGCGTGAAGAGCACCGTGCGGATTGGCACATTGATGCCGACGCCCAGCGTGTCCGTGCCGCAGATCACTTTGAGCAATCCCTTTTGCGCGAGCTGTTCCACGAGGATCCGATATTTCGGCAGCAGCCCCGCGTGATGCAACCCGATGCCGTGTCGCAGCCACTTCTTAATTTCCGGACCGTAAGGACTGGTGAACTTGAATTGCTCAATGGCGCTGGTAATCGCCCCTTTTTCCTCTCGGGTACAGACGTTAATGCTGGTGAAATCCTGAGCGCTTTCCGCCGCGTCCAACTGCGTGAAATGCACAACATACACCGGCGCCCGGCCGCTGGCGACGAGACTTTCCAACGTTTTCGCCAGCGGCAGTTCGGAATATTCATGTGCCAGCGGAACCGGCCGGTCCGTCGAAGAAATGGTCGCCGTAGGCCGTCCTGTCAGTCGCGTCAGTTCCGTTTCAAAAAACGCCGTGTCGCCGAGCGTGGCGGACATCAGGAGAAATCTCGCTTGCGGCAAAGTGAGCAGCGGCACCTGCCACGCCGCGCCGCGCTCGCGGTCGGCGTAATAATGAAACTCGTCCATAACCACGTCCTGCAGGTTGGCCGCCGCGCCTTCACGCAATGCGATGTTCGCCAGAATTTCCGCCGTGCAGCAAAGAATCGGCGCATCGCGATTGACCGAGGCGTCGCCGGTGCTCAAGCCGACATTATCCGGGCCGAATTCACGGCACAGCGCCATGAATTTTTCATTCACCAGCGCCTTGATCGGGCAGGTGTAAATGGAGCGCCGGCCTTTGGCGACGGCCTGAAAGTGCAGCGCTGCCGCCACCAGCGATTTGCCGGAACCGGTCGGCGTATTGAGAATGACGTTTTTCTCCTCGAATAATTCCAGAATGGCCGCTTCCTGCGCCGGATAAAGCTGGAGTCGCCGCGCCGCGGCATATTCGAGAAACCGGCCCAGCAATACATCGTTGCCAAACTGTTCTTCACGCGGAATCAGATCATAAAGTTTCACAGCCACAAGACGCGAACTCTAACGGTTATCGTTGCCCCGGAGAAGAAAGATGAGCTGGCGGGTTTGGTTTATCCGCCACCGACGGTTTTCCACCAATTCAATTTACGGCATTTTCGCGTGGCTGCCGTCGCAGAACGCGCCGTTTTTGGAATGTTTGCAGCCGCACCACGCCACGGTTTTGGCTTCGGCGAGATCTACCTTTTTTGGCGCAAAGCCTGAACCCTTGTGGGAACCGTCGCAAAACGGCTGACCCTTGGACAATCCGCAGGTGCAAAAATAGAACGAGCCGGCCTGCATCGGCAGGACAAACGGTGATTTTGGGGCGATGTGGGGAGTGCTCATGGGCTGGTTATATTTTTAAACTTTGGCCGGTGTGGGCGTATCTACCAACTGACCGACTGAGACACCAACTGTCTACTGCCTGCAACTGTCAACCGCACTTACGTCCACACCAGCCAAAACATCATCGTCTGGTTTTGCGGGATGTCAAGCGGGCCGGTGGTCTCGAGGAAATGTCTTTGATAATCGGAATGGAAATACCGCTGAAACCGCTTGTGGTTCTTGCGGCAATCGTTGTCACTACTCGTCGAAAATCTCCGTGTCGTGGAATGGTGCGCGGTGGAGGTTTCGAACCTCCGATTCGTAACCACCCCTCACGAATGTGAGAAATATGGGGTTTTATGACATATTTGGTTGCTTTGACAGGCTTGGTGTTGTTAGTTTTGTTGTTAGGTATGGCAAGCTTACGCAAACGACCCGGCAGCAATTTATGGGTGTGTTGTTACACACGCCCTGACGGTTCACGCGCCCAGAGAAGCACCGGCAAAATCAAGCGCGATGATGCCATGGAGATTTGCCTGCAATGGGAAGCTTCTGCGGATCAGGCCCGCCAGGGTAATTTCACCGAAGCTCAAGCCCGTAAAGTTGTCAGTGACATCGCCCAGCGCTCTGGCATGGGCGCGATTGAATTCGCCACGACCAAGCAGTTCTTGACGGACTGGATCACGAGCAAGGAGGCAACGAAGGCAAAAGGTACAACCGTTCGATATCGCTACGTCGTTGACAAATTCATTGAATCGCTGGGGAAGCGTGCCGCGACGAACCTCGGAAATGTGCGGCCATCGGACATATCTGCATTCAGGGATGAGCAGGTCAAGGCCGGCAAATCCAACGGCACCGCCAACATGGTGATTAAGACGCTGCGTATTCCGTTTAATATGGCTCGGCGGCAAGGGCTGATTCTTTCCAACCCGGCTGATGCCGTTGATCTGCTCTCAACTGATCGTCAAAGCCGCACCACATTCAGCCGAACCCAGATTGCCGATTTGATGAAGGTCGCGGATTTGGAATGGAAGGGCATGATTTTGTTGGGTGTCTGTCACGGCCTTCGGCTCGGGGACGCGGTTCGGCTGACTTGGGAAAATATCAATGTGGAACGCAGGTCGCTGATTTTACGACCGCAGAAAACTAAACGGTCCAATGCAAACGCCGAGGAATATCCACTGCACCCGGACGTTGCTGAATACATCACCAAATTGCCCATTCATAACAGCAATCCTAAGGCTCCGCTATTCGCGGCCCTGTCGAAACGGAAACTGGGCGGCAGGACAGGATTGAGCGAGACGTTTAGGAAGCTCATGCACAAGGCCGGCATCGTCACGGAAGGTGAGAAGCTGGAACGCAAAGAGGGCAAAGGCCGGCGGTTCTTTGAATTGGGGTATCACAGTTTCAGGCATACGGCCATCAGCGAACAGGCAAATCAAGGTGTGACCAAGGAAGTTCGAATGAAACTTTCTGGCCACAAGAGCGCCGTCCACGAACGCTATACGCATCACGAACTGGAAGCCTTACGGAAGCAGATTGAAAAAGTGCCAAGCTTTGTTAAAGCTGAACCAGAAGCGAAGCCATAATTTTTATTGAGCGCGAAAAATGCCGTTCAATCGATCAGCAAGCTTCCAAACGCGACCAAAAAACGCCAGCGGAGAGCGGAAAATAAAATTGCTATCGATCTGGTTTTGCTATTTGGTTTTCCATCATGGCAACGAGCAAGCAAAGGCGGACCACAAAACCACTGACGAAACCATTGGTATTTGATTCCAGACACCACGCCGGCAAATTTGATCTTGGGTTCCTCCAGCCTCAAGAGCCGCCGGTGTCGTATGAGAATGAGCTGCTGACCGCTGAAGAAAAAGCCGCGTATTACGAAGATTTGATTCAAAATAACGGATTTGAGAATTCTGAAAAAATAGCCAAGGATTGCATGAAGAAGGCAGGCGCACTCATGAAGAAGGTGGATTTTCTTGATGAGGATGAAGCCCTCCCTTTGCGTGAAAAGATTGTCGGGCTTGTGGCATTGGCCAATAATTACAAAAACGCGGTTCCTCCAGATGTCCTTGCTTCTCAAACGGTTTACGACGATGCAGTTCCAAGTTTTCCGCTGACGCCGAAAATAAAAAACTCTTTGGCAGACTTCAAGCCAGCGCATACCTCTGATGATGCTGGTGGTGATGATTCAAAAACGATCGCGGAACTGCGGAGAAAGGTCAGGTTCTGGAAAAATATTCACGCGTGGGAACCAGCCGAGCAGATGGCTTATTATTTTTGCGGGCCGGTGAAGCCTGCTGATTGGACTGAAGCCATATTCGTCCGTGCTCAGAAACATCGGGATGCAATTAAACTCCTGTCTTGGGAAGCCCGACATTCGATGTCGCGGTTGTTGACGCTGGCGGAAATGGGTAATGAAGATGCGGTCAGGGAAGCAGTTGATACGCTGGAAAGATTTGTTCGATTGCTAAATCTTTACGCCAAAATCAGTCCGGAAGTTTTCAGAAAAGTGGCTAAACAACTTCAGAGTTGGCCAGTGGTTTATTCTTCTCATCCAAGGCTCAACCAAATTCCAAAAAAGATTTCAGCGCAAATTATGCTCGGCCAAGGAATTGATTTTGAATTTAGTCCCAACACGAAATGGAATCCAAACGACAAGGGATGTAAAATTGCGATCCATCTTTACGAGCATATAAAAATGATGCGCCGTTATCCGGAGAGCAATGAATTGTCACCCTGCTTCGACGCAGCCATCAAACTTCCAGACATCAAGCAAGCCAAAGCCGTGAGCGCTTGGTGGGGTGTGGCAAAGAATGTTTTGCTCACTGGTTATCCAACACCTGAAGAGGATGAAGAACTACGCAGCCTGACGAAAATTAAAAACCGATCCAAGGTAAGGGATAAGATTTTGGAGTGCATCGAAAACCGTTTTTTCAGCCTCTTCCCAAAACGGTCGCGATAATCTTCGTTTCGATATTGTCCCCTTCTCTATTTCCCCCGAGTTGTGCTTCATGACCGGGGAGTGGTGGCGCTAGTAAAGTGCCCCCATGATTAGAAACAAAACTTCACTGACACCTGCGCCGGCGGACAGCAGTCCCAAGGGTTCATTCCCTGACCTGAGACAGATGACCGGGGAGCGGGTTTGCGCCTATGGTGTTGGCATGATTAAAAACGAAATCACGTTGACCCCGGCCGCGCTGGGCAACATCAACCCTCCTCAAAAGGAATGGGGGCGCTGGCGCGATGTACAAAATTCATACGGCCTGAAGCGCGGCCTACTCCATCTCCTGTGCGCCGAGGGCAAGATCCGTTCCGTGCTCATCGTCCGCCGGGGAAACATTCACGGCACGCGTTACTACCTGATGTCCAGCGTCAGCGATTATCTACATTCGCTTTTGCCGGCGCAGGAAAAGAAGGCGGCGGATTAACCAAATTTAATCTGGGTTCGCTGGCGAAATCCAGATTTCAACAACATGCCAGCCGGACACAACAATATTTCGTCCGGTAGTCGTTAAAATCAAACATAAAATCATATGAAAACTCATGTATCGCATAAATCGGGAACCATGCAAACAGCAGTGGTTCAAACCATCAAGAAAACCATGTTCGCATTCAAAGTGCGTCCAGTTATCGCGCCGAAAGGGTTTCAGAAATGCACCTTCGTCAGCGCCATCAACGAAACGGCGCAAGATAGTGAAGAGTTCAACCGTGTCATAGTGACCGTTGAACTCGCAGCCACGGACCCGAAGAACCAACCGTTTAAGTTGGAGAAACATTACAATATTGTTTCAGGCGGGCGTGGGTTCGGCGCGTTCCTCGAAAACTACAATTCGTGGACCGAAAAGAGTCTCACCGAAGATGACTTGTATAACAACTTCGATGGTGAGGCGGACAAGGGCAAGCAGTTGGTGGTCGAAGTTGGACACCGTAAAGCTGGCAAAGAATGGGAAGCCTTCATCGTGGCGTTCCATCCCGCTGGTTACACGGAGTCGGTGGCGGAAGCGGCAGAGGTTTCCCTGGCGACGGCGTAATCAAAAATGCAGTTCACGGCCGGTGCGCGGTTAACAGCTGCCACCGGCCCTTTTTTTATGAGCCCAACTTTTAATTCTAACGGTATCAAGACTTCCACGGTGTTCAGGAAATCCATTCCGATAATCCCTGGTCTGGCCGCCCCCATCACCGCCGCCGCGCTGGAGGCCGACGACACGATCACTGAGCCTCCGGAAATTGTTTGCAGGCTGATCCACCAAGGAACCAAGTGCATGATAGCTGGTGGAAGTAAAGTTGGTAAAACACTGCTTGGTCTTGATCTGGCGGTCAGCGTAGCCACTGGCTCAAGATTTCTCAACTGGAACACCGTGAAGGGAAAAGTCCTTTTTATCAATTTTGAGCTCCTGCCTGGGTCTATGAAGCGCAGGTACAGGGAATTGAAAGCGCGTCGCCAAATTGACCCAGGCGACAATCTTGTTATTTGGAACGTGCGCGGAAAATCGGCGGATTTCGGGGCGCTACTCGAACATATCATTCAATTCGCGAAGGGCAAAGGATTCGTGTTGATCATCCTCGACCCCATCTACAAAGCCATGGTGGGAAAAGCTGAAGGAACAGCGAGCAGCGTAGGGTTAGTTTGTAATCAGCTTGAACGCTTGGCTGTGGAAACGGGTGCGGCAATTGTATATATGCATCACTTCCCCAAAGGGAATGCCAAGAAAAAAGCCGCCATCGATCGCATGGCCGGGAGCGGGGTGTTTGCAAGGGATGCAGACACAATCATTACGCTTACGGATCACGAGACACTCGGCTGCTTCACGGTTGAGATGATTTTGAGGAACTTGCCAGAGCATCCGGCCTTCGTGGTGCAGCGCGATTATCCGGTGATGGTGGTTCGTGAGGATCTGGACCCCGAGGATGTTGAGGTGGGCGACGACGGACCCATTGATACAGATGAAGGTGTCATGGCTTTGCTTGAACTTAGGCCGTTGCGTTCTTGTGAGTGGCAGGCTGCGGCGCTTCAGCTAGGGGTTGGCCGGAACAAGTTTTACAAGATTAAGGCGAAACTTAAGGACGAGGGCTTGGTGAGGTTCGATCTCGTAACGAAGACGTGGAGCTTGCCGCCAGTGGTGGAGGTGTCCCCGGCTGGTACAAACGGGACGCAGGACGAGGAGACCAAATTGCTGGGTTGGCCCGACGCCGGCGCGGTGGGCGGCCTGCCGGTGCCGCCGGCGGCATAAAGACGCCTACGTGGCGAGCTGGGCGTGCCGTCAGGCGTTCTGGCGGACGATACCGCCCAATTCACTCGCTGTGACCGTCGACAGGCGGACGATGGACAGCAGCCGAGGTTGCTTGGTTGGCCCACGGGGAGTCAGGCGATTTTGAAACAGAGAAAAACATTAAACAAAAACAATTTGGGGAGAGGTAATGGTAGCGTGTGCCGAGGGGTCGAGGGCGGCACTTCAAGGCTCAAATATCCCGGACCTAGCAAGCTGGGTTTTATTGGCTCAACGAATCGATAGTTCCGCAACCTACCTCTCCCTTTCCATTTTATGCTAGAACAATATTTTAGTGATGGGCGGATCATAAACCAGATCTGCAAAGAACGGGTTAAACTGGCGGAGAAACGGCACGACCGGCAAACCATTAATCGAATGGTCGGCCATGTGGAGGAGACTACTCCAACCCATCCATTTTACGATATGATGCCGCCCCACAGCCTTTGGTCACGCTACCGGTCCAAAATCCGAACAGACGGGGCAAATCCAAACCTGTTTGCCTTGAAAAAGGCCGTCAGAATTATGCGCTGTCATCAACCGCATTTGCCCTGGGTCATAGAGCTGAACAGGTATGTCGCCACAATTCAAGCGCGTGTGCTCAACAGTCAGTCCATTACGATTACCGCGCCCACAATCAGCTGGCGACTCAAAGAGAAGGGTGGACATGAATACCGCGCGCTGTGTAGGTTCAATCCAGATGACAACCTGATTCTTTGCCTTTACGCCCAATATTTGCGGAATGTCTTTGATTCCCAGTTCTCAGACTCGTCGTATGCTTTCCGAGCGCCACGCGAGGGTCATATTTTAACACACCACGATGCATTTACGGCGATTTACAATCTTAAACACAATTCCGGAAACAGGAGTTTATACGTTGCCGAATGTGATATCCGTGGGTTCTTTGACACGGTGGATCATGGCGTGGCGTTAAGCGCATTCACAGCGGCTGCAGGAAAAGTAAACCTGCACCCGAGGGCTAAGGTGATATTCCGGGCTTATCTCGACTGCTACAGTTTTCCGCAAAATGTCTTGGAGGGCACTGAACCGAGATTGAAGCAGCGTGAACCGCAAGGGTATTTTAAGTGGCCTGAACCTGAATTGCGTGCGATGCACAATGTTGACCCGCGCGCCTTAAGGATTGGCGTTCCACAAGGCGGCGCTGTGTCGGGCGTCATCGCCAACCTCGTCATGGACCACGCAGACAAGTGTGTGGAAGCTGAGGGCGCGAAGCTTGGAACTGGTGTTGACTACTTCCGCTACTGCGATGACATGGTGCTGATGAGTCAAACGAAGAAGCATTGCCAAGCCGTATTCAAGGCTTACCTCAGCAAACTGACCGAACTAAAACTCGTATTTCACCAGCCGAAAAGAACCGTCATTTACGGCCGGGGACACTGGGAGAATAAAAGCAAGGCACCGTATCGCTGGTCTGGTGAAAAATGGTTCGGTTGCGTGCCTTGGGTGCAATTTGTTGGTTACCAGATTCGCTATGATGGCCTTGTCAGACCCAGGAAAGAATCCGTGGCGAAACAATGCATGAAACTCGTCGAGACGACCAACCTGATTAAGTATGGGCTGCTTGGTGCTAGCCAGGGGAATCAGATCAGGGTCAACAAGAATCAGGCTGTGGCATCGTTGAAATCAAAACTCGTGGCTCAGGGCGTCGGTCGAATCAAAGGATATGCCAATGGACCAAAGCCAATGTGCTGGGCTTCTGGTTACCGGGCATTGCACAACAAGCCGATTGTTGACCATGCTCTCAAGTCTTTCGACAAAGCGAGGAAGAAGCAGTTGCGGAGGTTTAATGCGGCTGTCATTGCCTACGGATTTGGACGTAACACCCAAAATAGCAACAGGCAAGATCCCGAAGGCTACGCATTCAGCTACCTCGCGCAGTTCACGAATGCCGGAGGTCGGAATCTTATCGAGAATCCTTGGAGGCCGCGCAATGTTAAGGATACGGCAAAACAGTTCGTATTTTTGACAGTCAGGGTATTAAAGGGATGGTGGAAGTCTGTTGGTTTTAAATTGCGCTGACTAACTGCATCTGATAATACTAACATTAGTCGAGTATGTAATAACTAATTAGGTGTTTGACAGACTTACCACCATTCTGTTATTATAGTGCTTGAGTAGATATAGTCGGATTCTTCAAAAGGCAAAACTCCAAAACTAAAACGGCTACGGCATTTATCCGTTCACTGGTCATGCAATTACGATGACTAGTAATTACAACCCGTCCTTAAATGGACTATTTACATATGCCTATAACAAATACACACAGTTCTGCCCTAGAAGTAGATGTTCCGCGTCAAACATCATGGCAAGTTCCGAGAGGCCGTCATCAAGCCACCATCCGCTCAGTTCAACCAGCCCATCGTCTAGCCGTTGATTTTACGACGAGGTTGGTAAAGATAATCTTCAGCGTCCATGTTCCCAATTCACAGCTCGATTATTTGGCCAGGATCGAGCTTAGGCTTGATTTGAGGGAGGGGAGTGAGTTGTGGAATCTCCTTTGTCGCTTAATCGGTCGCAAAGCTCTCCAAGACTGTTCAGGAGGCAAATTCAACCTAGAACAATTAGTGGGTTTAGAGTGCGACGTTGAAATTGACCATAATTGCGATAGACAGGAAGAGCATGATTTCCCTCTCGTCATTGTTGCGGATGTTACAGAGTCGGGGAGATTGGTCAGACCCTCAGCACCAAATAAAGCAGTCCAATGTTAAGGATAATTAAAAGTATCTATATGAATGACATATTCTATAATTCAGCCGTTGCTCAACATTGTGGCAACAACGGCATCATCAAAGCCGTTCTGCTCAATTACATCTACAATTACCATCGACAAAACCCGCGAAAGAAAGCTGGATATCCTGCTAGCATTTCGTTGGCTGAGTTCGTTTACCAGTATACGCAAGGAAACAAATCACTTTGGAAGCGCAGTTTTATCCATAGAATCTTAGCTGATCTGTGCAAGGATGGGCATTTGATCAAAATACGCGACAACAATATGCCGGTTTATCGCGTTTCTGATAACATTACACATCACCTTACTGATACAAATGCTGTTGTCATAGGCTTTGATCTGGGTTTGGCCTGCGAATATGGGATTTACGTCGCCATCATGTCCAGGTTCCTTTTGCACGTTATTGACCAAAGCCCTAATAAAATAGCCTACAACCTCAATGTCAACGAAATGGCCGGGATTAACGGAATCAGCCCAGCACAAATATACCGTTCAATTCAACAATTAGAGGCGGCACAAGTCGTTCAGAGAGTCAAATCTCCGGTAACACAGTATTCGAGATCATTATGTCTCAGTCGCTCCAATCCCAAAACGTGCATTTTAAAGGAATAGCCCATAAACACTAGCGATATGCAATTGAGATTATCTATAGTGGACGAGGGTATGGTGTCTGCCCCGCCGTGTTCTGGGCCAATCTATAGTGGAAGGTGCTTTATCTATTGTGGAAGCTGGATTCTCAATAGTGGAAGGTGAATTCTCTATAGTGGAACAGTGAAATGAATAATTCCCCGGTGAACATTGGACAAAAGTATGTTTTTGATGTCGGTTAGTATAATATTAGAAGATTCTTGGAAGAATGTTAGAAGAATATTAGAGAGACTCGCTTTCGCTCGTCTCTCTTTTTTCACACACTCTCTCTTTTTTACACTTTTAACACAATAAGACTTAACCACACTCGCAAGAATATGAACCGAATTCTAATCAGCGCCATTTTCGATTTAAGGCGTCGTGTCATCAATCTAGCTCATCACGCCTTTCTTTCATTCCGTCGCTTAGAATGTGCCTTTGCGCTCGATTATGGCATGGTCGTTTCGCTCACACCATTAACTAGCCTAGACGCTACATTAACAAACCAACCCTCAACCCCATTCTTAAGGATAGCACAGTCTATCCTTACATTTAATATTTATGTATAACCTAGAACCTTGCTCAAATGTCTGGAAAGGAATGACCCTAGACCAGATCAACGAAGTCAAAGATCAGATGCAGAAGAAAATGCCACTGATCGAATTGCTGAAGAACAAAGCTAGCCCAGATTCTTTTATAGGGTTTGAACGGAACCAAAAGCTAAGGTTCATGGGTTTTAGCGATGAACGGATTGAAGAGATGACTGGATTTAAGCGCAAACCTCAAACTCTCTCTGACCCGGATTCCTTGGTTGAGCTCGTAGTTCTTGGGAAAGACTTGCCGGAGAAGTGGAGAGAAGTGAATGCTAGACTAGAAGCGGAATGGAAGTGTGAATATGAAAGAGTTGTGAAGAGGGGGATTGCGCTAGGGTATATTGAAGAGGAGTCGGATCTTTGCCAATGTTATAGATAATTCAGATCAAGAATATTTATGCTTAACAATCCTAGCTATCCTTAAGAATCATGCACCTCAATCAAATAGACTGCCCTAACCCAGACCTGCACGAACTAGCTCAGAGTCAGTATCGGGAATTGCGCTGGAGACTGAACTTCTTGGACTCGTTAGGAAGTGAATTGGCCGAAGAACCTGAAAGAGAGGAGATAATTAAATGGTATACGAATCAGCACTTGAACTGAATGAGCCTAGACTAAGACCTGGACTAAACCACATCATCACGCCAAACGCCTATTTTAATCAGCTCTTCCCAGTTCAGACCCAGCAATTTGGACCTGCTTTTCTGCAAGTACTCGAAACTAATCTAACTAGCAAATGTAAGATTAACCCGGTCTCAATTAATATAGACTTCTTCGCTAGCATACTTTCAGATCCGAGAATTGGGTTGTCAGTTGTGTATTATGAGCCGGAGATGCAGTTTTATTTCAATTCCCCGTTCCAGCCCATCTATAAGCTAGTCAGTCCAGAGAAGTTGCAGAATCTTTATCGAGGCATTTTGATACAAGCTACAAAATGCTTAGATAATAGTGTGAATATCCTTAATTTGTTCATGGAGTTCAGGTCAGACAAGGTAGCGAAGCAAGTAGTGAACAGGGCGAAATCAGTTTTGGCAGCTGATTCTTCGTATTTTTCAGCCCAGTCCAAATACCAGAGAGTCCGTGGAATTGAGTTGTGTGAGAGGGTAGCTAGGAAATTTGTGGAAGAGGTATTGAGTGCTGAACCTGGGCAAATCTTGAGGTTAGGGGATGCATATGAGGTGTTTCGCAGATTATTGAAAGATCGTGAATTGCCTGATATGAAGAGACCAGATTTTAGGGCAGTTGTGGCACCGTTGATTACTGAGCAATTTAATGTTTGTTTGAGGAATGATTTGGGAGGGGCTGGTGGTCGGGGCTGGAAAGGGGTTAAATTACAGTCATTGCCGGGTCTGAATTAGGGCCAATTCAGAGAGAACCTGCGTGATTTGTGGGAGATGGGGATGGTCTTGGCTTTCGTAGTGATTTTATAGACCAGAAAAATGATGGGTTTATTCCAGTTATGCTTTGAGATTTGGATGTACCAGTCTATTTCTTTGTGACTTTGGCAGGTGTTTATCCTGCTACCGTCAGTTCAAACAGACATCATTTTACGCTGCACCCAACTACAACTAACCGTCTATTGCGCGATTTCAGAATTAAATTGTCGTAAATGCACCAAAACTGTTTCCAAAGCAGATAGTTTAAAATAATCCTTGAAACTTTCTAAAATGGGTGTAAAAAAGAAACCGTCTCTGGCAATTCTGATTATTTGGTGCCATTGGGTGGGTGTGATAAATACAGGACAATTGGATTTGGATGGACAGCAACCATTGAGGATTCATGGCTGGCGGGTGAGAATTGTCTCTTGCAGGTGGGTAATTTGGCGTCTCCTTACTCTTCATTTTTCCCTCGTATGAAAACTATAAGTATCTTGGCATCATTGTTGATTTTGGCATTTACTGGCGTTCAAGCACAGGTGGTAAGTCCGCCAACTGCTTCCAGCCAAGCCACCACCACCGGTGCCAGTTTGCCTGCGCCTACCCCCTATCAAATAGTGGACCGTGGGGCTAATCACAAGTTGTGGCAGCGTAAAACGTATCAAATTGGACCCAAGGGGCAAGTCGTGACTCTTGTCCATCAATACCAAGAAATTGCCACCGGTATGAATTACCAAAGTGCTGGCGGGCAGTGGGTGGAATCGCAGGATCTGATCCAATCCATTTCGGGTGGAGCCATTGCCCGTCAAGGTCAATACCAGGTAATATTTGCCAACAATTTGAATTCGACCGGAGCAATCGACCAGCAGACCCCGGACGGAAAACGGTTGCGGAGCAATATTCTAGGACTCGCCTATTATGACAGCGCCAGCGGCAAAAGCGCGCTGGTCGCACAGATTCAAGATTCGCAAGGTGAATTGATTTCTGCCAACCAGGTGTTGTATCCAAATGCGTTTAGCGGGGTAAAGGCAGATGTCAGTTACACCTACAAGAAGGGAAGCTTTGAGCAGGACGTCATACTGCGGGAGCAGCCACCGACGCCGGAATCTTTTGGTTTAAATTCTGTCACTACGGAACTTGAAGTGATGACGGAATTCCTCAAGCCGCCGAAAGAAACTATTAAAAGGCATCAAGGGCGGAATAACAGCCGATTGGATGAAGACGTCTCTTGGGGGGCAATGCAACTAGGACATGGGAAGGCGTTTGACCTGGGGAAAGCAAAGAATTCCCGCCAGAAACTGTCTGTGCAGCGCCAATATGACACGGTGAATGGGCGGAAAATTCTGTTGGAGATTGTTCCCGTGCCGGACATTCAGGCTAATTTGCAAGCTTTGCCGCTGCAATCCAGCATTCAAACCAAGCATCCGACCTTGGCATCAACTGTCAGGAATTTTCCCTCCACGCCGTTGGCACAGGACACCAAGCAACCGATGAAACTGGCAATGGATTTGCCTGCCAATCAGGGTTTTGTGTTGGATTATGTGGAGTTAAATACGGATCAATCAGACTTCACTTTTCGAGGGGATATGACATACTGCATAAGCGGAAACGTCAATTTGTCTGGAAATACCACGTTTGAAGGTGGCACGGTAATCAAATATGACACGAACAATGCCTGTTCGCTGAATGTCTTGGGCACCATCAACTGCCAGACGGCCGCTTACCGGCCAGCCGTATTTACCTCCGTGAATGATTTTGCTTTGGGTGAAGGCATATATGTGGGCGGTAGTGGCGGCGCGGCACCATGCACTGGAACTCTGGCATTACAGGTTCAGAATAATTGGAGCGAGGATTTGCAATATGTGTGGATTTATGACAGCAATTGGAATCTGCTGGTGGACGTGGAGGGTGGCCCGGACATAATATCAGGCAGCTCGGCGGACTATTCCTTCATCACGGGCCTGAGCCAACCTTGTTATTTCTATGCTTACGATGTTGATTGGAATTTCTTCTACGGCAGCTTTTCACCAACCTTGGAAAACGGGACACTTGTGGTTGGGGGCGACGGGAGCGTGAATTATTCGGAAAGCGGCAGTGAACTCTGCGATCCTCCACCGCCCATGCCACCGCCACCAGTAGTGGCATTGGCACTGGCCAACGGTGGCACAGTGCATGATGTGCGTATCAGCAATGTCGGAACCGCCATTTCCAGTGCTGGTAATTATTCAGTCCTCAATGGACAATTTGTCAACTGTGGCACGGCGTTGGATACGGAAAACACGACCCTTTATGCAGGAAATATTTTGATGAGCCAGGTGGGAACCGCCTTTTACGGTCAGGGGTATCAAGCGACGGCGGAGAACATTACTTTCGATCAAGGAACCCTGTTGACGGATGATCCAGATGGCTCCGCCACGACTAGCGCAGTTACACTGGATAATTCTTTGCTAACCGTTGTAGGAGGATATGGCGTGGTGCCTGTTACCACCAGTTATGTGCAGAACCTCTGGTATAATTCTGGGGTGTATCAAACCGTGGGTGCTGGAAGTTATTATTTGGCAAACAACACCTATCGTAATTCGGGCACGGCCCCGATCAGTCAAGCGTTGCAAGCCGATTTGCAGCAGAAAACCACCTATCCACCGACTGTCTATACCGGGGTAACTTTTTCCACCACCACTTTTGCACCGCAAGCTCCGCGCGATACGAATTCCGCTCCAGACTTGGGCTACCATTACGACCCATTGGATTATGTGTTTGGGGACGTCAGTGTTTCGGCGAGCGTGACTTTTACCCCCGGCACAGCCGTTGGCTGGTATGAAGCCGACGGTACCATGACGGGCATTTCCATGAACGATGGTGGCATTCTACAATTTCAAGGCACGGCAACTGCGCCTTGTAATTATGCTCGCTACGACACCGTTCAAGAAGGCAATGGAAACTGGACAGGGAAGGGTTGGCTGGGTGGGGTTATTTTTCATGGGAGCAGTTCAGCAAATCCACCACAATTGAACGCTGGTTTTACGAAATGGGAGGTTTGCGCTGCTGATCCAAACCAATTTGGTGATAATTGGGCAACGGGTGTTGGAAGATTTTCAGAATGTGAATTATATGGTGGTGACATCGGCTCCTACGGACCGGCTTATTATTTCACCAATTGTCTGATTTATCGAATTTATACAGCTTTTTGGTCTCAAAATAACGCCGCTAGCATCACCTGTCAAAACTGCACATTTTATAATGGAGGCTTGGCATTGTGCCGTTATAGTGGCCAATCAGCTTCATTTTGGAAGATCCAAAACACCTCCTTTGACGGCACGGCATTGATCTGGGCGGACAACTTTAACGGAAACACCAATTACACATATTTTAATTACAACAGCTACAATTCCGCCAACATCAGTTGGCAGAATTATGACTTCGGAGTAGGCATCCCAAGTTCCGGGACATTGGAAACCGTTGGGGCAAATGACATCATGGTAACCAACGGTTACAACTGGCAAAGCAGTTGGTTTGGCAATTTCTACCTGCCGGCCAACAGCCCACTCATTGACCATGGCAGCACAAACGCGAATCTGCTAGGTTTTTATCACTACACGACTCAAACCAACCAAACGATTGAGGGAATTTCTATTGTGGACATTGGCTATCATTATGTAGCCACCGACCCCTATGGCAAACCTCTGGATGCCAATGGCAATGGGATTCCTGATTATCTGGAGGATGCGAATGGCGATGGCATTTTTGATGCCGGCGATCTGGCTGACTGGTGCTTGCCCGTATTCAGTGATGGAACCGTGACTTTTACGAACGGGTTGAAGATGCTCATATTTGAACCCAAGCCCGCATCTTATATACCTTGAATCTTAATCTGTTGGCACTACGAAAGGTCTTTAATATGAAACATATCTCCATCTGCTTTGTCATAATCTTGGCCAACCTTGGGGCGGTTTTCCCACTGCATGCACAATATGCTTATCAACCAAAGTATCAGACTGGCGCAATTTCTCGGACAAAGACCCATCTTTATCAAGCATTCACAAATGCATGTCCACCATTAGTTCGATACTATGTGCAACAGACATATACTGAATCAAAAGAACTAAAAGATACGAATGAACCAGATTATTACGGGCAGTTCAACTATAAAACGCTTTGTTTGTATGATAGCAACATGGTTGCAACAAATGGGAGTCCAATGTGGACGATGCAAACCAATGTCAGCGGAACCTGCTCGTTCGGCAACACCGAGTGGGCGGCCACGGGATCAGTAACTCTTAGTAATGGGTGGACTGTTGTCGATAATGATTATATATCAGGTCTTTCAACAAACAATTATCCCAGCCTTGAATGTGATGCAGTAACATTTGACTGGGGCACTCCGTACTGCCTGGGATTGTTGTGCGGTCCCGATTGCAACAATTGGGCTAGTGCCAGTTTAACTAGCTCAATTACAGAGTCCACCATGAATCAGAATTATGTCTTGTCAACCGGCGAAGTGTCGAGCATACCTAGCAAATATGGCAATGCCAACAATAATTGGGAATTAGCTAATGAGTACACTACCATGGACCTCCTCCAAGGATTTCCGCTGCAAACCAATTGGCTACAAGGGTCGTCGCCGGGAGCATACTTGAGCATGTTAACCAGTGATCAAGCGAATGTTACAATGCAGGGATCGCGAGTAAAGATACTACTTACAGCACCAAAGAATGAGCTGTTCAGCATTCCTTATGTCCTGCACGTTGAGCAAGATGGATTTGGCACTAATGTGATACCGGGAATCGTAGTGGCTCCCACTAATTATTATACAACAAACTATATAATTGGCAGAGGTTACGGTGTGCCCTATAATTATCCAAGTGGCAAAGGAATATTTCTTTGCCCGCCACTTGGAAAAGTGAACAATGGATGCGTAGATCTTTATTACGGCGGTTCCCTCGATATGACTATTCAAGGTTATATTTGCATAGATGATGGAGCCGATCATTTGTGTAATCTATCGTTGATGCCATGTCCGGCATGTTCGGCTGCAAATGCTGGTGCCGGGAATGCTGGTTTAAGTGGATCCGGCGAGAATATGTCACCACAGAAGTTGCCGGCTGGGATGCCGCAATGGTCAGTATCCGAACCTTATATTAATCTTTGGGTATCAGACAAACCATGTGAATACACAACTTCGCTGGGCGAGCAAATTGACTTCACTATTACCTACAAACAACGGGATACGCGACCGGCCTACATTAATGGATCGGTTCCACATCTGCGTCCCGATGGCTGGAACAACAGTTGGTATTCGTATGTGCATTTCAATGGTCTGACGCTTACCAATGCCAATGGTTCGTTTAATGGATATAGTTACACCAATTGGACGGCCACGGTCTATGAACCCAACGGCGGCGAAACCTCGTATACCGCTGATCAGGGACCGGACGTAACATCGGTTGACCAATTATTGCCAATGGATGGAGTTGACGGCGATATCGGTACTCAGGGTTTCCGGCTGGTTCACTCGGATGGGAGCCAGGACTTGTATGGCTTGGTCACGATGACATATGCGACTAATTATGTAGATTGGGTTCCCATCATGCAGGATATGACTGACCGGTCACTTACGTTGACATATACACCGGGTGATATTACTTACGCGGGCGATGATTATGAGGAGGTTACCCCGCAATTGGTTGGCAATTGTACTTCACTGACTTTCGGAACTTTTAACCACCCTGCAACCAACAGCTTTATTCAGTTGCCAGGTTGGACCAATGTGGTGCAATCGGTTACTAATCTGGAACCAGTCCTGATGTGCGTTGGGCCTTCGGCAGATGCACTGCTATCTGAGCATATTGATCCCCAGGGTAATGCCAGATATTATAATTACGCATATACAAATGGCGGTTATCAATTAGCAACGATGGTGGATTATGACGGTCAGACCACAATCATCACGTATGATACCAATGGATATATTGCAAGCGTGAACATGCCTTACGGCCACACGGCCACCTTTCAATATGCCGCCGATACCAATGCACATCTATTAAGTGTCACCGACGCCCAAGGCATGACCAGCACCTTCGGCTATCGAGGCGGTTATCTTAGCGGTATGACAACGCCATACGGTTCGACCGTCTTCGTCCATTATGAAAAAGACCAAAACAATGCAACCAAGAACCAAGTCGGACTAGCCCGCGCGATTCAAATCATCAATCCTGACAACTCAGGTCAAATATATGCATTTTATGCCAGCGACACCAACGGCGCTCCGTATAGTTATCCCACTGATCAACTGCCTGGGCCGGGGCAAGATAACGGGGATCCTTCGGTAAGCCAATCGGCGATGTATTTGCGCAACAGTTACTATTGGGGGCCAAAACAGTATGAGCAGTTGTCCCTGACAAATCCAAGTTCATTGGATCAGCTCAGTGCTGCAGATTTCTTATTGGGTCGAATGACCCACTGGAAGATGGAAATGGATGGAGTAACAGTCAGCGGAGCTGTTTCCCTGACCCAGGACCCCTCACCAGACGGCAGGACGCCGGGGCAGAAGACCTGGTATGGCGGCGGCTGGCAGGCGAGTGATAACCGACCTACCACCATGAAACGATTGCTTCCCGATGAAACCGTCTGGACTGAAAACATAAACTGGGATGGCGTTTATTCACTGCCGGGATTGTTGAGTTCAATATCAACTAGTTACACTGATCAATATGGAAATCTTAGCGCGCAGAGCTATAATTATTCCTACCAACGTGTGACTTATTCAGAGAGTTTTGTAAATGGCGAAACCAGCACTTGGGTTGCTGCCTGGCCGTACGAAATATCAGGTCCAGGTTACGATACGCAGGTCAACAATCAGCCAGATCAGATTGTCTTTACCGACAACCGCCTCAACGGCCCGGTAACAGGAACTTATCCACATTATGCGGAGATGTTGATCAGTCACAACGCCGTACAAGCAACCAACTATTTAAATGACCGCGGGCAATTGACTGGTATGCTGACCGAGACTGGCCTGACGGTCACAAATATTTATGACAACAATGGTTTTTTATCAAAATCCATTGCATTAGATATTCAGGCCACCAATACATTCACATTTGCCAACGGGCTGCCGGCTACTCGGCGTGACCCCAACAGTCTGCTGACCAGCTACACCTGGGATAATCTGGATCGACTCACTGGAATTTATTATCCGGACGGGACTTCCTTGATCAATTCTTACACCCGGTTAGACCTGACTGATCAGCAGGACCGGCTAAGGAATTGGACTCATGCCCAGTATGACAGTATGCGCCGGAAAACGTCATTTACCGATCGCAATGGCAACATTACGAAATACGATTATTGTTCCTGCGGCGGATTGAACTCAATCACTGACCCGCAAAACAGCACCACGACGTACGCCCGCAATCTAGTGGGCTGGATCAACAGTATTGCCTGGGCCGATGCCAACGGCAACCAGACCACTCGAACCTTTACACGTGATTCGCTGGGCCGTGCAACCAACATCGTCGATAGTTCAGGTCTCAACCTGAATTATGCCTACAATATCCAGGGTCTGGTCACCAACATAAGTTCGGTGCAGGGCACGGTGTTTGCAGCGACGTATGATTATGGGAATCAACCGTTGACGGTTTGCAATGCCGAAGGTCTCTGGGTAACCAACCAATATGACTGGACCGAACGGTTGACCGATCAATATTTCTCACAAAACCTTTCCAAGCATTATGGTTATTCTGGTGTCCATCTTGCCTATACTTCAACTGGATCGCAAAACTGGGATTATATTTCTTATGGCTATGATAACGCTGGCCGGCTCATTTCTACAACCGATGCCAACAATTATTACACCAATGGGTTTGCCTATAGCCCGGCGGGTCAATTGGTTGCGATGGCGGATGGCAATGGCCACGTAACCCAATGGGCTTATGATATCTATAGCCGCCAGATCCGCAAAACGGATGGAAATGGTGTTCTGGTAGAAACCAATCGTTACGACGCCGATGGCCGGGTGACGGCGCACTGGACGCCGGCCGGCGGTCTGACATATTACAGTTACGATGCCAACGGCAATCCTCTGGCAGTGACCTACAGTTCGGGAACGAGCATCACGGCGGCGTACGACAGCTTGAACCGCATCACATCCATGAGCGATGCAGTGGGTTCCAGCACATTCACATATCAAAACTTCGGGGCGTTCCAAGGTGCGCTGGCAACCGAAGATGGGCCGTGGGTCAACGACTCGGTATTACACTCCTACTCCAACCGGTTGCTACAGGAGATGTCACTCTTGCAGCCAGGTCCCAGTCCTTGGAATGAAACCTACGGTTACGACTCCTTGCAACGGTTGACCAGCATTAATTCGACGACCGCGGGCACGTTTGGCTACACCTACAACGGCGCTGGCCGGCAGATTCAAATTCTATCGCTGCCATCTGGTAACAACATTGCCGAGACATACGATGGGTCGGGGAACTTGATGTCCACGGCACTCAGGAACGGTTCGACCGTGCTGGATTCATATGGTTATGCCTATGATTCGAACGGTAGCCGGACCAATGTGTTGCGGATGAATGGTTCCCAAGTAGCTTACGGCTACGACAATCTGGGACAATTGACCAGCGCCACCGGGTTTGACCCCGATGGCAGTCTGCGCGGCAATGAGAATTTCGGTTATCTCTACGATCCAGCAAACAATCTGCTGGTCAGGACGAACAATACGCTGGTGCAGGCGTTCACGACGGATCGGGCGAATGAACTGGTGAACGTGAGTCTGGAAAATAATTTGTTGACGGTGGTGGGGAGTTTGACCAATCATCCCAGCAGTTTGAAAATCAACGGCCAGAATGCGACGATCTACAATGACCTGACGTTTGCGGTGACGAACGGCGTGGCGGTACAGAGCGGGCTCAACGTGTTCACGGCGGTTGTGAGCAGCGGGCAATTGATGACGAACAGTTTGCGCGAGGTTTTGCCAGCTAGCGTGAACCTGCGATATGACCTGAACGGGAATCTGGTTTGGGACGGGATGAAAGGTTATGGCTATGATTGCGCGAACGAGTTGACGAGCATAACCGTAACGGATGCGTGGCAGACGAAGTTGGTGTATGACGGCTTTGGGCGGCGGCGGGTGAAGCAGGAGTATACGTGGTCGGGCAATGGGTGGACGAAGACGAACGAGGTGCATTATGTTTATGACGGGATGACGGTGATTCAGGAGCGGGATGCCAATAACAATCCGCTGGTAAGCTATACGCGGGGACTTGATCTCTCTGGTACGCTGCAAGGGGCGGGTGGGATTGGCGGATTGCTAGCTCGGAAGGATGCCAATGGCATCACGTTCTACCACAGTGATGGGAATGGGAATGTGACGATGCTGATCAACTCAGCTGGTACGATGCAGGCGAAATATTTGTATGACAGCTTTGGGAATCCGCTGGGGATGTGGGGGCCGCTGGCGCAGGCAAATACCTACCGGTTTTCCTCGATGGAGACCTACGACAAGGCGGGGGTAGACCTGTTTGCATATCGCGCTTATATTCCAAACCTGCACAGGTGGCTAAATCGGGATCCGTTGGGAGACGACGGAAGTTTGGCGATAATGACTGCTGGATTGCTTACGAAGCCGGGGTCCGGGAAGGCTAACGCCTTGAGTGATGACGAAGCTTTTAGCCTTTGGAGTGCGATCAATCGGAATCTTTACAACTTTGTTGATAATAACCCAGTCAATGAGGTGGATCCATTAGGTCTTGATCCAAACACGGAATTAGCGGTGGCTATTGCTAGAGGCGACACAGAAGCGATTCAATCCATACTTGATGCGGTTGCCGATGACGATGTATCGGCTGCAATGCGGAAATCAGCTCAAGACGCATTAAATAAATTGCGGTCAAAAGCAGGAGATTGGATTTCTAAGCAGTGTAAAGGTGGTATCAATCGCGAATTCCCTGATCAGTTCAGAAACGATACCTTGGAAGATATAAAGAATGCAGCAAAAGCCGGAGATAAGGCCGCAAAAAAAGCGTGGAAACTTCTGAACGATTCACGGTTTAAGAAATGATATGTGGTTCACAGCAAACTTGCTTTTCAAATCGCAGCGTCAGGCCAAGGTGGACGAAGGTTCGCTTTGGGAGGAGCAAATTATTTTAATCGAGGCGACGAACGAGGCCGCAGCAAAACAGAAGGCGGAGCGCCACGGAAAGGCGCAGGAGAATGAATATCGAAATCAGGCTGGCGAACTTGTGCATTGGTCTTTCGAGCAAGTAGAGAGACTCTGCGAGGTTGAGGATGTTACATTGAAAGATGGCTCTGAATTGTTTTCGCGTTTCCTCAGAGACTCCGAAGTTAGGAGCATTCTTACACCATTTGAGGATTAGGCGAAACTGGGAATAGCACAAGACACCATCCCCTTACGTCAGTAGAGGCGGTGGAGGTGCGACGACCAAGCAGTGTTGAAATGCGTTGAAGGGTGTTGACCAGTTCAACGGCATTCAACGCCTCGGCTCAACACAACTCAACACCTTTCAATGTCAGCCATTGCCGCAAAAACTGCGGCCTCACAAGTGGTTGATCTTCGACCTTGTTCGGGCTATTTCGGGAATTTTCAGCCATGACACTTACCCCGCCTCTGACGGTGAATCTGGCTGCCGGGAAAAAATCTGTGGCGTGCAGCAAACGCCGCCGGTGAAGTGACGCACCGACGACGGAATGAAGCATGATTTGATGGTGGACGCTGTTCTCCTTGCGATGCAAGCGGGCAGCCGTAACAAGCCACGTTCCAGACGGCACGCCTGACCTCTAACGCTGTTAGTTCATTTTGCGTCCGAGAATTATCCGAAATCTGGCCGAGGTCTGGACGAAATCCGTCCGAGGCTTGGCCGATCTTTATCCGGGATCGGTCAGCCTGCCGAACGCATCGCGGTAGCCCGTCGCTTCGTCCAGCGTCTCTTGTGCGCCACGCGGCGGAATGCCAGCGGCACGCCGGTTCTGTTCCTGACGCAGCCGGTCACGTTCGCTGCGTGCCGTCCAGTTTGCGGTCTGCTGTTTTTGCCGTTGCTCGATCAGGGGCCGTCGCCGCTTCGCTTGGAAGTTGCGCACGCGCTTGTCTGGTTTATTGACCACGGACAGTTTGCCGCTGGCGATGTCATCGAACAGCCGACGCCAGGACGGTTCGCCGCGATACTCGCAGCCGCAATCGGCGGCGATGCCCAGCAAAACCTGCCAGTCAATGTCATCCAGTTTGAGCGATTGCCGCTTCATGGTCATTTTGAAAGGTAGCTACCTTTGATTGAGATGTTACAAAGAGACAAGGAAGGGCGCTTCGCGCCCGGCGGTCATGTTACCAGCGGGTGTTTTTCCGGGACAGTTATTAGTGTATTAAACAAGGTTAAGGGCGGCAGCGGGGCCGGGCTGTGCCCGGCTCCCGCCACCGCCCCCAACCCGATGCTTTTAGGGTGGACGACTGGCTAGGCGACATTGCCGGGAAACTTGGACGTGCTGCTGGCTGGCCTTGGTTGCCGCCTTACTTTTAGTCGCTCTGGCTGCCGCGACGGGCAGCAACTAAAATCAGGCATGGCCGTTGGCAGGCTTGGCCATCAGGATGTCAACCACATCCAGCAGTTGCTTTTGTCGGCTGCGTGGCAACGCCGAAACCGCCTCAAAGGTTTTGCGCGCCCGGCCCACCGGCCCGTTGCGTGTGGCTGGTTGATCCGACTCCGAAAAGAGATCCGTCACCTGGACGCCTAAAATGTGCGCCAGCTTCTTCAGTTGTTCGTGTGTCAACGCCACGTTGCGCCGCTCCCAGGCGGCATACGACGGCTGGGCGATCCCCAGCCCCGCCGCCACTTCCCGCTGCGAAAGGTTGGCGGCTTCGCGCATCGCGGCGATACGCTGGCCCAAGGTCGAGCGTTCAGTTTTGGCCGGGCGTCCGTTTGTTGTCTTCATGTTAAGCATGATAGCTATTGACAATACAGGTGATAGTTTATGCTTGCAAGTTATCGGTTATAGCTATCAAACTCCGGCAATGAAGATTTTCGTTTTTGACCTTGACGCCTTTTTACCAAACCGAGGTCCGACCGTTCCAACCCAAAGAAAGGAGGCAACTCATGCCCTGGCGCATTCCTGAAGCCGACCTTGACCAGGTGAAGCGGCAGACCGACCTGCTGGCGCTGGTGCGGAGCCGGGGCGTTGAACTCGCGAAGCACGGCACGAAAGACTTCATCGGGCGGTGTCCGTTCCACGACGACCGGAACAAACCCAACTTCATCGTGTCCCCGGCCAAAGGGTTGTGGCACTGCATGGCGTGCGGGAAGGCGGGCAACGTGATCCAGTTCGTGCAGCAGCACGACGGCGTTTCGTTCCGGCACGCCTTTGATCTGTTGCGGCAGGGCGGCCAGGCGGTGTTCACCAGCGCCGCGATCCTGGCGCGTGAAGGGCCGTTGACCAAGGCCACCGTGCCGCGTCTGCCATGTCCGCTCGATGCCGAGGCCGACGATGCGACATTGTTTAGCCAGGTGGTGAGCTACTACCACGAACGGTTGAAGCAAACGCCGACGGCGCGTGCGTATCTGGCGAGCCGTGGCCTTGATGACGACCAGCTCATTGAGCATTTTCAAATCGGTTTTGCCGACCGCTCGCTGGGGTTGCGGTTGCCGGACAAGCAGCGGGAGGCGGGGGCGGCGCTGCGTTCGCGGCTGACGCAGCTTGGCCTGTGGCGTGAGAGCGGCCACGAACATTTTAACGGCTGCATCGTGGTGCCGTTGCGTAGTGAGACGGCCAGCAGCGTGAGTCTTTACGGACGGCGGGCGCAAAAGGGCGAAATGAAACATCTGTATCCGCCCGGCCCGCATCGCGGACTATTTAACCGGGAATGTTTGCAGCAGCCGGAAATTATTTTGTGCGAGGCGGTGCTGGACGCGCTGACGTTTTGGGTGAACGGGTTCAAGAACGTGACGTGCTTGTTTGGGACGGAAGGCTTCACCGATGAATTATGGGATGCACTGCGGAAGGTGCAGCGCATCCGCATCGCTTACGACGCCGACGATGCCGGCGACCGGGCGGCACAGCGGGACACGGAGCGTTTTCAAAAGCACGGCATTGAAGTTTTTCGCATCCGGTTCCCGCACGGCATGGACGCCAACGAATACGCCTGCAAAGTGAAACCGGCGGACAAATCGCTGGCCTTGCTGATGAACGCGGCCACTTGGCAAGGCGCAGGCGCACGACCACCAACGCTGCCAGCGCCGCCAGGCGCAGTGGGTGCAGGCCCCGCCTGCCACGTCGCAATGGTGGTGGACGAGTTGACCGGCGACCCGTTGCCCATCGTGGACAAGGAGTCGCTGGAAACCGGCGTGGGCTGGGCGCCGGAGCCGTTTGTTCCCGCCCCTTACGCGGAGGTGCAGGCGCAGTCTTCTTTATTAGCTGCTTCTGTTAGCAGCGTGGAGAACGCACCGGCAGCTAAAAAAGAAAAAGCGGCCAGCTTGGAACAGCGGGGCGATGCGTGGTTCATGGACATGGAAGGCCGCGAGTATCGCGTGGCGGGACTGGAAAAAACTGTCGGGACGGACGCGCTGAAAATCGCGTTGCGACTCCGCCACGGTGAACGGTTCCACCTGGACCAGGTTGATCTGTGCCGGGACATGGAACGCCGCCGGTTCGTGGAACGCGCCGCCGAGGAAACCGGACTCACCGCCGATTTATTAAAGCGCGATCTTGGCCGGTTGTTGCTCGCGGTGGAGCAGGCGCAGGCGGAATTATCAAAGCCGCAGGAGCCGACCGGCCACGTCGTCACGCTGACACCGGAGGAACGCGAAGCGGCGTTGACCTGGTTGCGCGAGCCAAACCTGATTGGCCGTTTGCGGGCGGCATTCCATCAGGCGGGCATCATCGGTGAGGAAACCAACACGCTCGTGGCGTATCTGGCGGGCGTGTCACGCAAACTGGAACGGCCGCTGGCGATCATCATCCAGAGCGCGAGCGCAGCGGGCAAGACCACGCTCATGGACGCGGTGCTGTCGTTCTTCCCGGAGGAGGAGCGTGTCAAATACTCGGCCATGACCGGCCAGAGCCTTTACTACCTGGGCGAAACGAATCTCAAACACAAAATCCTCGCCGTGGTCGAGGAGGCCGGAGCGGAGAAAGCCAGCTATGCGTTGAAGCTGTTGCAGAGCGAAGGCGAGCTAACGATAGCCAGCACTGGCAAAGACCCGGCGACGGGCAAAATGGTGACGCAGGAATATCATGTCGAAGGCCCGGTGATGATTTTTTTGACGACGACCGCGATTGACCTGGACGAAGAACTTCAAAACCGTTGTCTCACGCTGGCGGTGGACGAGAGCGCCGAGCAGACCGGGCGCATCCATCGGCTGCAACGCGAACGGCGCACGCTGGCGGGACTCATCGCCAGGGCGGAACGGCAGGACGTGCTGAAAAAACTTCGCAACGCGCAACGGCTGTTGCAGACGGTGGACGTGCTGAATCCGTATGCGCCGAGCCTGACGTTCGCCACGGCGCGCACGCGCAACCGGCGCGACCACGAAAAGTATCTGACGCTCATTGACGCCATCGCGTTGCTGCACCAGCACCAGCGGGAGGCGCGCACGCTGCCGAGCGGGCAACGCTTCATTGAGGTGACGCTCGATGACATTGCGCTGGCAAACGAACTTGCGCCGGAAATTTTGGGCCGCTCGCTCGACGAGTTGCCGCCGCAGACGCGGCGCTTGCTCGAATACATCCGCAAAGTGATGAAGCCAAAATCAGGCGGTGCTGCCACCTTCACGCGCAAAGAACTACGCGACCATTGCGGGTGGAGCCTGACGCAAGTGCGCGTGCATCTCGAAAGGCTCGTGGAGTTGGAATATCTGGCCATCCGGCACGGACGTTTGGGCAGCCAGTTTGTTTATGAAGTGCTGTTCGACACCGACACGCCGGAGGCCGTCGCCCATGTCGGCCTGATTGAAATCGCCAAGCTGCGGCACGACTACAAAACCAACCTGGCGGGTTTTATACCGGGGGTGGCGGGGCGAAACGGCCACGTGACGGGGGGTGGCGGAACGCCCCCGCCACCCGTTTCAACCAATGCTGACAAGGCTTTGCTTCACACCTGACGGCCTGACGGGTTTGCACATCAGGAACACGCCCGAAAAACACTCCATCGTAATCGTAAAACTGCATCGTAATCATGGCCGCACCCAAAGGCATCAAGGCAGTGGAATGGCTGGCGCATCGCACCAAAGCGCAACGCGGCGGCAACGACCGGCGACCGGACAACTTCGACCGCAGCGCGCCCGACGCGCTCGCCTTGTGGCGTGACGGCTACCTTGAATCGCTCGCGTCCCGCAACTACGCCGAAGGCACGTTGGAAGGCCGGGGCGATGCCCTTAAAGTGTTCCTGGCCTGGGCTGCCGAGCGTGACCTGACACGCGCCGGGCAGATCACCCGGCCCATCCTCGAAAGTTACCAGCGCTGGCTCTGGCGTTGCACCAAGGCCAACGGGCAGCGGCTGGGCTGGAGCACGCAGCGCAACCGCTTGAGCATCCTCAAGGACTTCTGCCGCTGGCTCACCCGCCAGAACGTCATCCTGCACAATCCGGCCAGCGAACTGGAACTGCCCCGGATGGAAAAGCGGCTGCCCAAAGAAGTGTTCTCCCTGACGGAAATCGAAAAACTGCTGGCCGTGCCCAATGTGGCCGACCCGCTCGGCATCCGTGACCGGGCGATGCTGGAACTTTTTTACTCGACGGGCATCCGGCGCACCGAGCTTTGCCGTTTGGAACTGGCCGACCTGAACACCGAACGTCGCACGCTCCATGTCCGTTTAGGCAAAGGGAAAAAAGACCGCATCGTGCCCGTCGGCGCACGCGCCGTTTACTGGCTCGAAAACTACTTGCAAACCGTGCGTCCGCGTCTGTCCCTGGACACGCGCACGCAGGCGTTGTTCCTGACCGGCTACGGCGGCGCGTTCAATCCTGATGTCGTGTCCCGCATGGTGGCCGCGTGGATCAAGCAGGTGACGGGGCGCGTGGCGTCGTGCCATTTGCTCCGGCACACCTGCGCGACGCACATGCTGGAAAACGGGGCGGACATCCGGTTCATCCAGCAGTTGCTGGGGCATGAGAAACTCGACACCACGGCGATTTACACCGAGGTCAGCATCAAACAGCTTCAGGAAGTTCACGCCCGTTGCCATCCGTCCGCGAAACTTGAAAAACCGCTTCCACCACCGCCGCAAAAGGTGTAGGCTTTTGGCGTGGTTCCAAGCTGTCAAAGTCGCCTCACTTTTTTAGCTGCTGGCCGGGTGTCAGCCGCCGCCGACTTGCCGACCATCTCCCCCAAAACTCGCGTCGGGGTTTTTCGCCGTCACGCATCGGGTCGCCTTTCACGGCGAGGCCGGAGCCGCTCAATGTTCACGCCGGGTTTGAGGGCGTGCGGTTACAAAAGTGCATCGGGTCTGGGTAAATGGCTAAATCGGGATCC
>Ga0302274_10000870_pt1 | contig 30055 bp, 52 predicted proteins | sample III_Bog_N2_1_FD_198755 | JGI IMG/M metagenome (GOLD analysis project Ga0302274, IMG submission 198755) | Peat permafrost microbial communities from Stordalen Mire near Abisko, Sweden - III_Bog_N2_1 | ecosystem: Environmental > Terrestrial > Soil > Wetlands > Peat | place: Sweden: Abisko...
TCTATCGTGGAGATTTAGAAAAGATGTTAGAACAATTAGCTTGACATATCCTATAAGATATGATATAATATAAAAGTGGTTTAAAAATGGTGCATTAGCTCAACTGATTAGAGCATGTCTTTACCGACAATGGATGGGAGTTTGAATCTCTCATGTGCCAGCTAAGGCTTCGTAACTCAGATGGAAGAGTGTTGGACTGAAAATCCAAACGTCAGAGGCTAGAAACCTCTCGGAGCCACCAAGCGGAGTTATGGTATAACGGCTATTACATCTGCCTGTCACGCAGAAGATCGGGTTTCAACTACCCGTAGCTCCGCCAAATTTTAATCTGAAATGTATGTTTTTATCGTGGGCTTCCCAATGCCGCTGACAATCAGGAAGTATCTGGCCCGACGTTCGTGGAATCCTCCCTGTCGGGAAATAATGGGATGTCAAGATACTATCGGGTTAAAGGATACTGGAAGAAATATTATAAGCACAAAGATAGAAGATGTCGGCAACAGGTTAGTGACTAAATTTGGGAGTAGAGGAACGGGTAGACTCACCGAGCTTTGACCTCGGAGCTTGCAGGTTCAAAGCCTGCCTCCCAAGCCAATTTATTCATGGAGGTAAATATGGTATCTATGATTAAGGTTTTCCTTGGTGGTACTTGTAATGATAGCGATTGGCGAGACAGATTAATCCCTATGCTGGAGATAGAGTATTTTAATCCAGTCGTGGAAGATTGGACTCCTGAATGTCAGGATGAAGAAATCAGACAGCGAAAAGAATGCGACTATTGTTTGTATGTTATAACTCCTCGTATGATAGGTGTTTACTCGATTGCAGAGGTTGTTGACGATAGCAATAAGCGTCCTGATAAAACATTATTCTGTGTATTGGATACAGATGGGAACCTAGTATTTAGCGAAGGACAGATGAAGTCCTTGCGGCAGACGATGAAGATGGTTGCTAATAATGGTGGGACAGTTTTTGATCTCTTAAACGATGTTGCAAATTTTCTTAACAGAATGAATGAAGAGGCAATCCCCTTTTAAGAGACTTGACATACGAACATATGTACGATATAGTGTGTTTAGTTCATTAAGCCTTCTACGCTCTATCTGAGGTTAGTCGGGTGCGTAAGAATAGAGTGTTAAAAGCGATAACCTGACAGTTGAAGAAAGGGGATGGCGGTTAGAAGGACTGACCATCCCAATTAATTAAGGAGGACAAGATGACTGATACTTTACTTGTGAATTTGTTCGCTGGCCCAAGTGCCGGTAAAAGTTCAACAGCCTATACCCTGTGTGGTTTATTAAAATGGGATGGAGTCAATGCTGAACTTGCTCCAGAGTTTGCTAAGGATTTAACATGGGAAGAAAGAAGAGTTGCCCTTGAAGATCAGATATACATTTTTGGTAAACAACACTTTAGGGTTAAGCGATTAATAGGTAAGGTTGATGTAATTGTTACTGATTCTCCGTTGCCCTTATCCCTCGTTTATCTCAATGATGATAGAGAGGCATATCAATACTTTTCTAAAATGGTATTAAGTCTATTCAAGGAATTTAACAGCATTAATTATTTCATTGAAAGAGACAAACCATATATGACTGCGGGTAGAACGCAAAGCGAAGAAGAAGCCATTGTTAAGGATCGTCAAATTAAGGACTTGCTTATTGACAATGACATTAAATGTAGAGTGGTAAAAGGAAATAAAGTAGGAGTAGAACAAATACATGGTGATATATTAGATATTCTAGATAATCAGTTATAAGCCTTTTGCGGTGATGTAGTTATACGCCATATAAAAGAGCATTCCTGGGTAGTATGGCAATAGATTATGCCTCATGCTGGCATAGGGTCAGGATGCGAGGGTGAAGAGGCATTAATCCCTCCCGCAACCAAATTAAGAATGGAGTAAGCATTATGCTATATCTATGTAAAATAGGCCAAATATGTTGCGGTTTAGCTGGTCTTGATTTAGTGTTTGTTTTGTCTTTAAATCATAGAAATCCTAAGACAACTAAGCTATTTAATATTTTGTTTCCATGCTTTTTTTGTCTTTGTGCAGTTGCATTAATTTTTTTGATATTAGGTTATTAAGAGATAGCGCCATTTTACAAGTAATTATGGGGTAGATTATTATACCGGTTAATATGAGAGAGCGTCCTGTTCTTAGTGGGAATGATGCTAAGAGATTTATTGAAAGAAAGCTAGAGACAGATAGGAAGTTATTATTGAAGGTAAAGGAAATTAATAGACAGGAGGAACGCCGAGTGACGAAAAATACTTATAATTGTCCAGACTGTTTGATTGATAAAGATATGTTTCCAAACATAGATATCTGTTCTGCGTGTAGCAAGGTAATTAATATGAACAAGAAGCTCATCCCAACAGCTCCAGTGAAGCAATGGGTAGTTCCTTATGATACAGCCACCTGGGGAAATTATAATCCCTGTGCTGGTTGTTCTAATAACCCTGCTAATGGTGGGAGTGGCTTTTGCAACTGTGCTTTACCGGCAATGTACAATACAATGTGTTAGGAAAGGAGAAATGACTATGGAGTGGTTCTATATTACAGGATGGTGTTTTTTCGGATTAGTTTTTTTGAGCATGATTGTTAATATTTTTGATGGCAGACTAAAGGCACCTATCGTTGCAATAGATTCTTTAATTTCTGCTGGATGTTTAGTTTGGATATTATATGCAATGAATTTAGTTAGATAAAAAGGTTGCAATCGGTTATAATATGTGATATAATATACAAGTGAGCAAGAAAAGTTAGTCCAATTTAGTAAAACAAAGGAGAGGGTTAAGTGAGTGAATGTAAAGAGGCAGATAATAGGATTGCCAGGATATCTTCTTTGCTTGAAAAGTATTGGAGAATTACAAGAAATCTTTCAAAGGACATGAGCTTCGTATTATTTGCTGAGATGTTAATTCATGATTTCCGTTCAGATGTTGGGTTTGTGGGACTAGATAATGATGAGTTATTGGAGCGTTGGCTTAAAGAAACCGTAGGTATCTTGGAAGCGGCGGAAGAAGATGTTGAGGCGATATAAACTTATTGTAGGTATTGTGTTGGTATGTATCTTAACAATGATATTGCCAGCACATGTATCTACAGAGCCTACCCAGAAATCAAATGTAGTATTTAGTGTTCAGAGCAAGCCAGCTAGTCCCCCAAACCTTCAGATGTTAGTTGTAGAGAAAGCGGACAAGTACGGTATTGATAAAACAGTGTTCTTTGATTTGGTGTACGTTGAAAGTAGATTTAATCCCAACATGATTGGTAGTTGTGGAGAAGTTGGATTGTGTCAGATAAAACCTACCACAGCAAGATGGATTGCAAATAAGATGAATGTATCTTATTCTTACCAAGATTTATTTGATCCGAATTATAACACTGACATGTCGGCTTTCTTTTTGAGGTACTTGCTTAACATGTATCATGGTGATTATTACGAAGCAGTCAGTAGTTATAATAGAGGAATTAATTCAAAATGTCCTAATAATGAATACGTACATAAAGTCTTGTGGGGTGATTATAAATCAACTACCTGTTTTTAGACATGGACGATGTAATCGTTGATCTTGTTCCAGCCTGGATTAAGAGATACAACGAGATTTATAATGACAATCTCACAAATGAACAGATTGCTGGTTGGAATATGGTTGATTATGTTAAACCTGAATGTGGATTAAAAATCTTTGATATCTTAGCTGAACCAGGATTTATCTATGGGCTAAACCCTGTAGAGGGAGCAATTGAGAGTGTAAATCATCTGGTTGAATTGATTGGGATAGAGAAGGTATTTATCGTTTCAGCGGCGTTTAGCCAGAGCATGAGGGAGAAAAGTTTATGGATTGAAAAGTATCTCCCAGTGTTAAAAGATAATGTTATCTTTGCAAAGAAAAAAGGAGCATTGTACGCTCCAGGATCATTTTTAATTGATGATGGCGTTCATAACATTATCGACTTCAATAAGGCTGGTGGATCGGGATATATCTTCGATACTCCACACAACCAAGAAGAAACATTTCCAGAAATTAAAGACTGTTATAGGTATAAGGGATGGAATGATTTGATGTCAAGTTTTGAGAAGTATGCTGAATATATCAATCGTACATCACGAAGAATCAATTAAAAACGCTTAATAAAAAGGGGCAGAGATTATGAGCTACGTTATTAATCCAGATAAAGAAATAGTAGAACTAATTAGGGAAGGGTTAAGGCGTAACAAGGGTTTCTGTCCCTGCAAACTGGAGAAGACAGAAGATAACATATGTAAATGCAAAGAATTTAGAGAAACCGGCGTTTGCCATTGTATGCTTTATCTTCCCAGTTAGCACTTTATTATATAACCTGTCGAGGAAAGGAGGAGATATATATGAATGAAATTATTGTTGCTCTCGCAGGAGCGGTTATGACTTATGCCAGTGGAGTAGGAGCTATCCTAATTCACAAATATTTGCCTGTCGTAACTCTCAATCGGCTTAAGGCTGAGGCAGAACTTCTAGCTCAGGAAGTTGCATCTAAGGAAGGGGTAGCTTATGATGCAGTTCGTCTTGTAGAGGATCTTTATGCCACTCAGGATGGCCCCGCCAAGTTGCAGTCTGCCATTAAGTGGGCTGTCGCTAAGCTGGATAAGGACGGTATTGTAGTCACTCCAGCAGAGATTGAAGAGTATGTACGTATTGCATATCAGGATTTTGTAGCACAGTTGGTACCACAGGTAACTCCTGTGCCGACACCGACACCGGCTCCAGATCCTGTAGCTAAGTTTGCCTAATAAATAGGTGTGTAGTCTAGGGGATCGGGAAACCAACACGTTAAATCTTTTAATAGAGATCTCGTGGCGTGAGAATGTTGGTAAATCGGTAATATCCCCTAGATATTTTTTTTAGAAAGGAGATAAAACATGGAGAATAGTTTAGTGGTTACTATTACCGAAGATAATGCCGAGTTTTTACTGACTGTTGCGGGTGTTGGATATAAGCATTGTGTAAAAAAAGAAAACGGGAAGTTAGTTGAAACACTAGCAGATGAAATGCCCTTTGATATGATCCCAGATGGACTAATTGAGATGATTGGGCTATTAGACATGTCAGACATCTAATTGAAAAGGAGAATAAATAAATGTCCAAGAAAAGTAGATACGTATTTGAGGTTCCCTCTGTGACTGGTAAGTGTACTATACGGGTAATCATTAATGAGAATTCAAACCCTGCAAATGTAAGAGATTTTGATAGTATTATGAAAGAACTTGTTAGAAAGGGTGCATAATATGTCTTTACTGATTGGCATTCTATGTCTCATTGGTAGTATATATTGTTGTTATTATATAGCTGCCACAATCTTTATGGTAATCATATTAAGGAAGTTTAGGATTAAATAATGGGAGGGCTAATAATGTTAAAGTTCTTAAAGAAGTTAGCTGTCTTTATTACAACTGAGGTATTTGCTCATATTGTTATTGCGTTTCTTATTTCTTTAGTTCCAGAATGTGCATTTCTTGCAGGGATGTAACAAATGACTCGTCGTGTCCGAGTGGTCTAAGGAGGATGTCTGCAAAACATCATATCGGCAGTTCGAATCTGCCCGACGAGTCCAATATGCCGGTATAGCTCAATGATAGAGCTACGGTTCCGTCAACCGTAGGTTGGTGGTTTGAATCCACTCATCGGCTCCATATTCCTTACAATTATGTGAAAGACGCTGCTGTAGCTCAAAGGCAGAGCAGAGGTTTTGTAAACCTAAGGTTGGAGGTTCGACTCCTCTCAGCAGCTCCATACGGGCCTTTAGCTCAGCGATTAGAGCAACGTGCTCATAACGCGATGGTCATAGGTTTGAATCCTATAAGGCTCACCAATTACATTTTATGACAAGGAGAATAATATGTTAGATTTTGCTATCAGTCCTCTTGATGAAGTAAAACAGGTAATTGATGAATTATATCCAGATTTAGAGTTTATGGTAGTTTATGATCCTATGATTGAAGCAGATGTATCAGCATATGCCGTGGTCAAAGAAGATAAGTATGTTGTTGCTCTAAGTGCAGAAATTGAATATATGAAGATACCCGATACAATCGTTGGAGCAATAGCAAACATAATTGCAAAGTATGAAAACGTATCCGAAGAAGATGTAGCAGATCGCATTTTTGATAGGCTCCTTGAATTAAGTGAGAGCCTGGATGCTAAAAATGAAGCGGCAAGTCGTGCGTGGATTGATAAAAACGAAGATGAAGAAGATGAAACAGACGACGAGTGATGATAAGGTATTTAGAGAAATAATCTTAAAGTTACCAGGGGCGAGGATGGTGTTCTTGTCTGTGGAATACCAATTATAGGGGTCATGATAATATTATGGGACTAATTGATATAACAGGACAAAAATTTGGAAGATTAACAGTAATTGGATTTCATAAAAGAAAGAAACATTATAATTATATTTGGGAATGTAAATGTGATTGCGGAAATACATCCTATATTAGTAGTGGTGCTTTAAAAAGCGGTAAAACCAAATCGTGCGGTTGTTTGCAAAAAGAAAAAATGTCTCAAAACAGGCAACGTAATTTATTTATATTAGCCAAGACATACGGAATCGGGATTACGACTGACAATAGAATATTCTATTTTGATTTAGAAGATTATGATAAAATCAAGGATCATTGTTGGAGTTTCCGTGGAGATTATCTTGTAGCTAATATAAATAATAGACCAGTTTTAATGCATCGTTTTATGTTAGGATTAATAGACAGAAGGCAATTTGTTGATCATATTAACCATAAGGGATATGACAACAGAAGAAGTAATCTTAGGGTGTGTACTAACTCTCAAAACAATTTTAACAGGAAGCTTGAAAAAACAAATACATCTGGAATAAAAGGAGTCTCATTCAATAAAAAAACAAATAAGTGGTTTGCATATATTGGGGTTAACAATAAAAGAATTAGGCTTGGAAATTATGTAAATTTAAAAGATGCCGTTGACGCTCGATTGACAGCAGAGGAGAAATACTTTGGAGAATTTGCTTACAAATATGACATAAAGGGGAATATATTTTAATGTATGGCACCGCATTAGAAATACCAGCAATGAAAATTAGCAAGTTGCCTAAAGGAAAAGAATATATGAGAAAACGAGTTTGTAATAGCGGAGAATATGTGGCGCAAATTAAGAAAGATGGAGCGCTTTATATTTTTGAAAAGGATTCAGAAGGTAAGTGTTGGTTATTTTCCCGGATTCTGTCAGTTAAGACAGGGCATTTAACAGAGAAGAGTTCAAGTGTTCCGCACATTGTTGAAGCACTAAAAAATATCCCCAATGGAACAATTCTGATTGGGGAAATTTATTATCCAGGTGGATGCAGTAATGATGTGACATCCGTAATGGGGTGTCTTCCCGAAAAGGCGGTAGAAAAACAAAAAGATAAGCCATTGCATTATTATATTCATGACATGATTTATCTTAATGGTGAGTCCCTAATGGATAAGGGATTTGGTGTTAGGCATTATGAGTTATGGAAAATGTTATATGACAATAAGTTGTTAGTTAGTATTCCGCAGGTTGAATTTGCTCAGGTATACTCTGCTGATGAATGGGATTTAGAAAAGCTTATTGATGATCTAATTGAAGGTGGCGAAGAGGGAGTAGTCCTCAAGCGCAGAGATGGAAAATATTTTCCTGACAAACGCCCTGCTTGGGTGACATTAAAATTCAAGCGTGAAGATGAAGCAGATGTTATCTGTATGGGGTATGATCCGCCTAACAAGATCCATGTAGGAACTGGAGATGGCGAGGATCTCACTGATTGGAACTACTGGGAGCTTACCGAAGCACAGCCGGGAGAAAAGAGCATCTATATGGATGGTCGTCCTGATTGTCCTGAGGATTTCTTTGTTCCGGTCACAAAGGCTTATGCAATGGGATGGATTGGTTCGATTAAGTTTGGGGCGTTCAGGAAAAAGATTGGAGAATTTTATGTTCTTGGAGAAATAGGAACGGTATCTTCTGGACTTACTGAAGAACTATTGGAACAGATTAAAAATAATCCAGATGACTTTATCGGCAAGCCAATGAAAGTTAGTTGTATGCAGACATTTGGAGGGGCACTCCGTCATCCGGCTCTGGTTGGCTTTAGGGATGATATTGACCCGAAGGATTGTACTTGGGAGAAGATATTCGAATAGGAGTGACTAGATGAAAGTAATGATAACTAAATTTAGTCTTATTGGTAAGGCGGCAGGAAAAGAAGAAGAAGCAATGGTGAACATTTCAGTACCAGAGATATATGATGGAGAATATGTTTTTTTTGATAATGGAGTTACTGGTTTTAAAATACCGATAGAAGTTTTTAAAGGAATACTTTCTTAAGCGAGGGCAAAGATGATTGAGAAAATTAAACCGATAGAGATTAAAGATACTGTTACTAATATGGTACAAATTGCAATGCTTGATAAATTAGAAGAAATGATTAGTAAGATGAATGAGCTTATTGCTCATAGTAATTCAGTCGAGTTTAGGAATATGCTTTATAAATAATATATTAGGGGTGATGTTATGATTTTATGTAAGGAAACAAATAAGAAGGTTATGGCTTGTGAGTGCTGTGTTTGTTCTCATGCCAACAAGGAACGGGTAGATAGAGATGGGATTGTGGACTGTGTTTTCCCTCATACGATTAAGGTAGATAAAAACCAGCAGAGGGATTACGGCAGAAGAAAGGGTGGCAAGGATGCACGTAGTATTTCTTAATTCAAAAGGGACTTGGCGTGATATCGCTGACTCAGCTAGGACTACGATTGGATTAGATCCTAAGAGTGGAGAAGTCCCTCCATCGTGGAGAAGACGGATGCTCTTATGTGAACATTCTCCAATACGCCAACTTCTATTAAAGTGGAAGTGGGTAGATTTAAAGTCCTGGGTCAGTGTTCATTTTGTAAGACATCATGAAGGAATACAGCACTGGGTAAAAACTGCTCGTACAGATCGCACAGGTTATGAAGGTAGTAGAGATGATTTATCACAGGGAAATTTAGTTATCCATGAGTGTGAGGCTAATGCACAGGCTATCATAAACATTTCTCGTAAACGATTGTGTAGGCAGGCTTCCCCAGAAACTAGAGAGGCATGGCGAGCATTTTTAGAATCGTTCAAATATATTGAGCCAGAGTTATATCGTGTATGTGTTCCAGAGTGTGTTTACAGAAATGGATTATGTCCAGAATACAGAACATGCGGATATAGCTTAACGGATGAATTTAAAGGAGAACTCAATGAGTATCTGGGTGATATGTATGGGAGAACTATTCAATCTCAATATAGTGAAATTATTCATTGACAAGTGGTATAAGATATGGTATAATATATACATGAGGGAGAGCTTTTTTATTTCTCAATAACTTATAACACGACTTATAATATGGAGGCTATTAATATGGATTTAGAGATTGTGTGGCGTGATTGCTTCTCTCTGGTATATGGCAAGTGCTCGACCATGACAGAAGAACAGTTTGTAGAGCTTGTGAAGGCTCAGGCAAGAAGATTGGGACTGGAGATTCCAGAGTGTATAGCTGATACGTGTGTCGGAGTACAGTCTATGCTTTATTCGATTGATGATATTGATGCAGAGACTATAACTCCCTTGTCTGCATCAGGCATTACAATTGAAGATTATTGGGTAATTGACTTTGAAGACTGCGAATTCTTTTAAGGGTGAACGGAATGGACATTGACGATACCATTGCAAGCGGGTATAAGCAATTTGCAATTAATCTTATTGAAGAACTAGATATTGCATTAACAACTTATTATATCGCAAGAAAGATGGTAATGAAACCACAGACAGATGATGAACTCAGATATGCTAAGGGAGTATCTGATGGGATTAAAGAATGTATTAATCTAATTCAAGAAGCAAAAAAAAGAATGGAGATGTAATCTTTGGACAATATTTTAACGGCTGATAATCTTAACAGTTTATACGAGAAATTAGCAGAACCTTTGGCACCAGAAGCAATTCAGTTTGCAGAGACAAGGGCATATAAGGGCTATGACAGCACTGGATATTCGTATCAAATGGTATGTAATAGAATGAATGAGGTTTTAGGTATTTCTCATTGGAGGATAATACATGAAATCCTAAACAAAGAGTCAACTGGGAAGCTAATTGACGTTACTATTCATTTATCTATTCAAATCGGTAATTGGAGATTATTAGATAATGGAGAATCAATTTTTGAAGTATTAGCAGAAAGAGATTGTTATGGTGGACATCAAAGTAAATTGCTATGTGATGGACTTAAGGGCGCTTTTACAAATAGTCTGAAAAAATGTGCGGCATTGTTCGGGGCAGGTCGTCAAGCATATGAAGGGACATTGGATGATGATTTTGTAAATCCAGATGGGGTTACAGAAGGAAAGATTAACTATAGCCCATCATCATCTAGTTATTCAAAAACACCTGTAAAACAGGTTGCGCAACTACCTGTAGAAGATGCTGGTTCTAATAATGTCGGATCTGCTGGTGTGCCTAATCCTGCGGAAGAGAAAAATGGCCCGATGCTACCTGGGCAGGAGAGATCAATTAAGCTCCTGATGGGTAATGTGAAACGCAAGAAGGATAAGGGCGAACTACAGGATCTTAATTTGGATAGCGAATACGCCAACTATGGTGTTGACAAGTGGGAAGATTTGAGTGAAGGACAAGCCGCAGAATTCTTTACTAACATTAGTGCTATTGTACGCAAAAGATAATATGTCGATGTAGGAGGGAAGCTAAGTCTTCCCTCTCCATTTGTTAAGAGGGTGGTTGCAATCAGTAAGGAAAAGAACAAAGGGCGTGTGGGCGAGAACGAGATTTGCCGAAGGATTATGGAAAGAACACAATGCAGGGCTAAGAGAGTTGTTCTATCAGGGGCATTGATTAATTATGATCCTGATCTTTCAGATGATGTTGATATCTATTTGCCTGATGGTCAAAAGAAAAAGGGTGAAGTTAAACTTAGAAAGTCTGTATCTAAAACAGTATATGACTGGTTGAAAGTTAAAATAGATGCCGGGGTAAGTTGTATTCAATATACAGATATAGTTTACCCTGATTATCTATTTATGAGAAAAGATAATTCACCTTGGCTTGTATGCATGACGATTGATGAGTTTTATGAGTTATTGAATAAGATTCCTGTAATTAAGGGGGACACAGCATGACAGGTTTTATATTAGTCGGAAGGTCAGGTTCAGGTAAGGATACTGCAACGGACTATTTAATAGAGAACTATGGTTTTACTAAGACAGCCCTCGGAGAAAGCATTTATGGTGTAGCATATAACTTCTTTGGGATGGAAGAGAAAGACATAGCGTTGCTACAGAATATTGGACAGGGATTTAGGTCTGTTGATCCAGACATCTGGATCAATGATACATGGGACAGAATTATCAATTCAACTAATGATAGATTTATAATTTCAGATTGCCGACAGCAAAATGAAATGGACTTCTTTGCTAATCAAGGATTTGTAGTAATCAAGCTTAATAGAGATAAAAATAAACGTATTGCATCTTTAAAGATAAGAGATGGTAATAAGTTTAATCGAGAAAGGCTTGAATATGAGACAGAAAAAAGTATTGATGATTTATTGTTACCCTATGCTACATATACCATTGAGAATAATTATTCTTTAAAGGAATTATATGCAGAACTAGACATGGCAATGAACTTCTATTCAATATCAAAGACAGACAAAAAGGATGATGAAGCAATGTCAGATTTACCGAAAGATATGTTTAAGCAAATGGAAAATACAAATTTTATAAAGCAAATTCATGATAGAGAATTACTTAACACAATCAAGCAAATGTATCATCACTACAAAGTTCTTGGCGGTAAGGATAGTCTCTTTATTACTGAACTAGGGAATCTAATCGGATATAAGGAAGAGATCCATGAGGTCATATCGGCTCCTTATACCTCAACTTGTTCTCCTAATTGTTATCCTCACGGAGGAGTAGTAAGTATGGGATCTTTAAGTGCCAACACTGAATGGACTAATAATAAGAAATAAGATGTAAGGTTAAGAAATTTACCAGATTGAAGGGGTTGAAATAATTTGAAGATATTAATTGCATCAGATTACTGTGGGGTCTCAACGGGATACGGTAGGGTTGGTTGTGAATTAGCAAGGGCAATTTTAGATGCGGGACATGAGGTAGTTTATTTAGGCTGGAGCTATGATGGCGGATCTCATAACTTTCCGTTTCAGGTGATTCAACCAACGAAGGAAGATTATTTCGGAGCTAATATATTGACACAGATAATCATGGAGCATGAACCAGATGTATTTCTTTCGCTTGGAGATCCATGGATGTTCGAACAGTACGCCGCATTGCCAGTGATTAATGACATTTACTGGTGGGGCTATTTTCCGATTGATGGATTACCTATCCCAAGGAACTGGCATGGAATGATTGATAAGATGGACAGGATTATGGTAATTTCCAAGTTTGCACAGCAGTCCATCAAAGAAATTTTACCACAGAGAGAAGTCAGTTTGCTCTATCACGGGGTAGACACAAATAGTTTCTATCCTCTTTCTACTGAGGAACGAGACATCATTAGAAAGCAGAATAATCTTCATGATAAGTTCGCTGTACTTTGTGTGGCACGTAATCAACCAAGAAAGAATATCCCAGTATTAATAAAATCCTTTGCTAAATTTGCTAAGGACAAGGACGATGTAAGGCTACTACTGAGAATGAATAATCAAGATGCCGGTTGGCTCATCTCTGATTTGCTCGAACGATTCAAGATACTAGATAAGTCTTATATCATCGAGGCAGATCCGAGGGTGGGCGTTCCGATACAGGCTCTAAATCAAATCTATAATACAGGAGATTTGTTTGTTCTGCCCACTATGGGAGAGGGGTTTGGTATTCCTTTGCTTGAAAGTCAGGCGGCAGGGACACCAATTCTTGCAACGGATTGTTCATGTATCCCAGAGCTAATTCATAGCCCGAAGCAGAAGATCCAGACACTTGAACAGATAATCTCTAATAGAAATATTCAGCAAGCATATGCAGATCCAAAGGATCTAATAAGTAAGTTGAATTACTTCTATAACAACAGGAAGGTTCTTGGCGATATTAGACAAAAGGGAATTGACTTCGCTAAGACAATGACTTGGGATATTATCCGTGGACAATTTATGGATTATCTTGCTCAAGTAGAAGAAGAATTAAAGAACAAGAAGAAGTCTAATGTCACATTTTCTAGGGTGTAAATCCAACATAAGGAGAACAATATGGCTACTATTGATAAACATGCATGTAATAGGAATTTGATTCTAGGTGATTACGTTCAACAATCAACAGTTAAGGATCTCATCCAAAAGATTTGTGATATTAATTCAGATGATAGCGCAAAGGAAAAGGAATTTAAGGGATACGAGCGTGAACCGATCAAGCTATTCATTAATTCTTATGGCGGTTCAATCTATGATGGATTAGCTTTGATTGGGGCAATTGAAATGAGCGATACCCCTATCTGTACAATCTGCCTGGGGTCTGCAATGTCTATGGGCTTGATCATCTTCTTGAGTGGAGATAAACGATATATTCATAGGTTTGCAACGGTGCTATATCATGAAGCCAGCACATTTGTATGGGATAAGATTGAGGCTGTTAAGCAGAGTCTAAAAGAAACAGAGCGGATACAAGAGGTAATTGATAATTATGTACTAGAGAAGACGAATATCCTAAGCGATAAGCTGTATGAAGTTAAATCTAAAAAACTTGACTGGTATATCTCAGCTAATGAGGCAGTAAAGTTAGGAATAGCAGACGATATTATTTAACACAGGCTTATAATATAACACAGTAGATAAGGTGGTGATGTAATGGATTTTGTTAATCAAATAATATGCGGGGATGCAAGAGAGGCAATGCAAAGCTTTCCTGAAAATTATATTGACTTGACCGTTACATCCCCACCTTATGATAATTTACGAAAATATAATGGCTATTCATTTGATTTCGAGGGAATTGCTAATGAACTTTATAGGGTGACTAAGAGTGGTGGGGTCGTTGTCTGGGTAGTAGGGGATAAAACTATCAACGGTTCTGAGACAGGAACAAGCTTTAAGCAAGCATTATGTTTCAAAGAAATCGGCTTTAACCTGTATGACACAATGATTTATTCCAGTGACAAGCCGCCGGTAAATAGCAAGAGATATGAACCTAAATTCGAGTACATGTTTGTACTGAGCAAGGGGATCCCAAAGACATTTAATCCTATCATGGAACCTTGTACTTATGCAGGGAAAACAGCTAATGCTAGGACATTTAGACAACAGGATGGCGAGCTAAACGATGGTATTAAAGCACCAGTAAAACATTTCAAAGTTAAAGGGAACATATGGTATTTCCCAACAGGAGCCAATAAAACAACTCTCGACAAGATAGCGTTTAAGCATCCAGCTATGTTTCCTGAGAGATTAGCAAATGATCAGATTATTTCATGGAGCCAGCCTGGAGAACTTATTTTCGATCCGTTCTCTGGAGCAGGAACAACTTGCAAAATGGCTCTTTTAAATAATAGAAACTATATCGGGATTGATATATCTCAAGAGTACGTGGACTTATCAATTGAAAGACTTAGTAAGTATGGAGGGCACTATCAAAGGAATATCTACTAAAAATAAAAGGAGAACAAATGTCCATCATTAGAAAAGTAGACACAAAGAACAAATTTATAAGCATATTCGTGCCAAAAACAGGATTCTATGTCCGCTCAGGTGTCATCGAGGATGGAGTAGATACAGAGGTAGACCCTTTCATGTCTTCCTATCCTGAGTTAATTGATGTCGGCGTAATGGGCCACTGCAAGCATGGTAAGTCTGGTTTATGTATTCAGTCAGGCGTTCAGTGTTACCAAGATGGGCTACATAAGCACATGCCTAATATGTCGCTAGATAACTTCAAGCGCATTGTGGATGAGTGCAAGGGAAAGACGTATCAACTAGCCTTGGGCGGCAGAGGGGATGTCGATCAGCATGAAAACTTTGAAGACATTCTCAAATACTGTAGGGCTAATAATATTGTTCCTAATTTTACTTCTAGCGGGCTTGGATTTACAGATGACATCGTTAGGATCTGCAAAGAGAATTGTGGGGCTGTAGCAATCAGTTTTTACCGCCAGGAACACACAGCGAGAGCTATTCAGATGCTCATAGACGCAGGGGTAAAAACAAACGTGCATTATGTCCTGAGCAATAACTCTATTGATGAGGCAATCACACATTTGAAAGATGGAGATTCCTTCGATGGCATTAATGCAGTTATCTTCCTGTTACATAAGCCGGTTGGTCTTGGGACGGAAGAGAATGTTTTAAAGATGGATGATCCTAAGGTGAAAGAGTTCTTTGAACTAGTAGATAGTGGAAAGTTCGATTATAAAATTGGTTTTGATAGTTGTAGTATCCCTGGCTTATTGAACTTTACTAAGAATATTAATCATGATTCTTTTGATACATGCGAAGCAGCGAGATTTTCTATGTACGTTACATCGGATATGAAAGCTCTCCCATGTTCGTTCGATAACCAAGATTTAAAGTGGGCATATGACATCTCTAATGACACGATTCAGAATGCATGGAATAGTAAACAGTTTGATAGCTTTAGAGATTGCCTTACTAGTTCTTGCGGTGGTTGTAAGGACAGATTAAGTTGTTACGGTGGGTGTCCTATTAAGAGAGAAATAGTTCTTTGTAATAGGGAGGAAAGATTTTAATGGAAACTATTGTTTTCTACTATAAGATATTGGAACAAGATGGCGATTATCTTTATACAAAAGTTAAAATTAAGCGGAAGACGCCAATGAATAACGAAGAATTTGATAAGGCAGAAAATGAATTTGGGAAAGGCGTTGCTGAAATGCTGGCAGTAGATGAAGCATGTGTTACTTCTATTAATAAAGAAGAATATTTCGAGGAGTAGAAGATTCCATTATTTATGAATGCTTTAGTGATGTTAGTACGGATAAGATCAGGGGAGGAGTTGTTGCTAATGAGAGATCCAGCAAGAATACCTCGCATACTAGAAAAGCTAGGTGAGTATTGGAAACAACACCCTGATTATCGTTTAGGTCAAGCAATATATTGTTTATATTATTGTCAGATGCCACCTAGAGAGATTAGTTTGGATAGCATCTTTTGCACGGATGACGATAAAATCGAAGATGTATTAGATAAAAAGGAGAATAAAACATGAAATTTAGAATGTCGTTCGTGACTAACAGTAGCAGTAGTAGTTACATTTGTGCATTTGGAAAGATAGAAGATAATGAAAAAGCAATGAAGTTTATAAAGGCTAACGATATATTGGACTATGTGTTTTCTGGAACAAAAGTTATTGAGAAATTAAAAAAGAAATGGGACAAGATAGGAGCAGATTGGGCTGGTGTTTACATTGATATTACTGAAAGTGATATTGATGTAAAAGCAGATTACATTATGTGGGAATCTTTCGGTGGTGCTGGTGACGAAGATGACGACTGGTCGGATCGTGATTATGACGTAGATGCAGATGACTTTACCGATCAAGAGCAAGCAATATTTAATGGGGTAGAAGAACAAAACGGATTTACTGAAGTTCAGTCTGGTTATGGGGCGGGGAGAAACGGATGAAAATAAGAGCAGATTTCGTTACCAAATAGTTATTCCCTTTATCTTCGATGGTAAGCAATTTATTGTTTCACTGTATGCTATTAATGAAGAAGTAGATGTATCTGATATAGCTGTGAAATATGGCGGAGGATGGCCATCCTGGGGCGGCTGGATTCGAATGTAAGGAACTTCCCTTTGGAATACATGAATAGAGTAATACTAAAACATAATAGGAGGAACCAATATGGGTGAAATGTTTGAAGGAATTGAGCTAATTAATGTTAACGGTGGTTTTGGTGATCAGTACACCGTCCCACGTAATTATAGGGATTTTGATGGTGTGTGGGATGAGATTAATGGCAGATGTATTTATGATAGCCCTGAGATTAAGATCAATGAGGGTGATATTGTATTCGACTTTGGAGCATGTTGGGGTGGATTCTCAATTAGGGCGGCGAAGGCTTTTAATTGCGGACACATTTACAGCGTAGAAGCTGATCCGGTGTGTTGTGAAGTAATTAAGAGAAATATTGCTCGATATGGAGCTTCGGATAAATCTACTCTTATACCAAGGGCTATTTTTTCTCACAACCAAGGAATTAAGCTTGTAACAGATTATCGGTGCAGTTTCTTTGTTGAATCCATCTTCCCTGCCCGTGAAAAGGCTGATGGCACAGTAATTAGTATCCCTTCAATCACCATTGATGAGATTGTAAAGAACGAGAAAGTTGACAGAGTTGACTTCTTTAAGTTTGATATTGAAGGTTCTGAATACGATGCTTTGCTTGGTGGGAAAGAAACAATCATGAAGTATAAGCCTAAGATGGCTGTGTCAGTTTACCATAGGCCGCAGGATCAGGAAATTATCACTAAGCTATTAAAGCAGTATAGATCGGATTATAATTTCAGGATTGTCGATGGGCCTTGTCCTATCATGCATTGCTGGTAAAAATATGTATAAATTAATTGGTTATGTAAAAGAAAGATGCGTTTTGGAATATGTTAATGGGGTTGCAATAAAACACTCCTACCCCAGTAAAAGTGTTGGGATTGTTTCAAATGACATATCTACATTTGCTCAGGCAAAATTACAGTTCCAACACGATCTTGGGGTAGAGATAGACGACGTAAAAATATACAAGATGGATGCTCAGCAAGAATTAGTTTGGGCTATGGATTATACCCGAACAAAAGAATTTAAGAATCTTCCTTTTATAGAAAAAACGCACTTTCTTCAGAAATATAATATCTAGGGATGGTATTAATGATAATAACTAGAAGTCCATTAAGAATATCTCTCGGTGGTGGAGGAACGGATCTTCCTTCATATTATAGAAATTATGGTAGCGGTTTTCTTATCGCCGCTACCATAAATAAATATGTTTATATCACAATCAACCGCACTTTTGAGGAAGATATAATTCTTAAGTATTCCAAATTAGAGCGTGTTACTAATGTTGATGATATACAGCATCCTATCATTCGAGAGACTTTTAAGTTGTTCGATAATCATGAGGGGTTAGAGTTATCTGTTATGGCAGATATTCCTGCTGGAACTGGACTAGGATCATCTGGGAGTTTTACTACTGCTTTATTGAAAGCTATGCATGTCCAAAAGAGACAGATGATTCACCAACACGACTTAGCTGAGTTGGCATGTCATATCGAGATAGACAAGTTAGGAGAACCGATTGGAAAGCAGGATCAGTACGCCGCTGTGTACGGAGGACTTACCTGTTTCGAGTTTACCCCAGACGATCAGGTTAAGGTATGGCCTTTGAAGATTTCAGACGAAACACTTTTTGCGCTAGAGGATAACTTGCTATTGTTCTTTACTGGGTATTCCAGGAGAGCAGGATCGATTCTGCTAGAGCAAGATAGCAAGAGCAAGGAGAGCGACTTTCAGATGATCGAAAATTTACATGTAGTAAAAGAGATTGGGCTTAAAAGCAAGGATGCTCTTGAATCGGGGAATCTAACAGAATTTGCTTCTCTTATGAATGAGCATTGGCAACACAAGAAGCAAAGGTCTGCATCCATGAGTAACGACTATATCAATCATTGGTACGAGTTGGCGCTCAAGAATGGTGCTATCGGAGGGAAGCTTATTGGAGCCGGTGGCGGTGGATTTTTAATGTTCTATACCGAGGATAAAGAACGCTTATGTTCTGCCATGAGGGGAATTGGATTAAAGGAAGTAAGATTTAAGTTCGACTTTGAGGGGACTAAGGTGGTCACTCAGTCATGATCACAGTAGTCTTATTGGCTGGAGGATTAGCAACTAGACTTAACTCAGTTACTGTTAATACTCCCAAGTCAATGATTCTGATTGATGATAAGCCCTTCATTTATTATCAATTAAAGCTCCTTGCGGAGAAGGGAATTACTCAAGTCCTCATTTGCACCGGACATCTTGGAGATCAGATTGAATCATTCGTTGGTGATGGTAAAGATTATGGACTTGATGTTTCTTATTCCAGGGAAGGTGAAAATCTCCTTGGCACAGGCGGAGCATTAAGAAAGGCGTTATTTCTTTTAGGAAGTGCCTTTGTTGTTATGTATGGTGATTCATATTTAGATGTTGATTTTAAGGATATATGTTCTTATTATTATGCTCAAAATAAACCTGGACTCATGACTATCTATCGTAATGATAATCTATGGGACAGAAGTAATGTTGTCTATGTGGGTGGGAATATTCTTGCATATGATAAGAATAATTTAACATCTGATATGCATTTTATTGACTATGGATTAGCTATTCTCAACAAAAAATCCATAGAGCCGTTAATAACCAAGGATGTATTTGATTTATCTGAAATATATCAAAAACTTATAGAGAATAACAATATGGCTGGATATGTAATAGGCAAACGATTTTATGAAATAGGTTCTAGTGAAGGAATAAGCGAGATGCAGGACTATATTAAACAGCTAAAGGGTGAGCAAGTTGGATGATTATATAAGATCGTACCTAAACGAATGCGTAAAAATATCCAACGAGATTAATTGTATGGATATATCAAGGATAATTGATATCTTAATGGTGGTTAGAGCTAATGGAGGTAGGTTGTTTATCCTTGGTGTTGGGGGGAGTGCAGGAAATGCATCACATGCTGTAAATGACTTTCGTAAGATGGCCAATATTGAGTGTTATGCCCCGACAGATAATGTATCAGAACTTACGGCACGTATCAACGATGACGGATGGGAATTTGCTTTTTCATGTTGGCTAAAGGAAAGCAAGTTAAATTCTAAAGATTGTGTACTTGTTCTTTCGGTCGGCGGAGGAAATGTAGAGAAAAAGATTAGCGTAAATCTAGTCTATGCCCTGAATTATGCCAAATTTGTTGGAGCTTCAATAATCGGTATTGTGGGCAGAGATGGTGGTTACACCAAGCAAGTTGCTGATGCCTGTGTAGTTGTCCCAACTGTCAATCAAGATACGGTTACGCCTCATTCAGAGGCATTTCAAGGGGTTATGTGGCACCTAATAGTGTCTCATCCTTTGATGAAGGAACAGCAGACGAAGTGGGAGTCAGAGAGATGACCAGGGCGGTGTTTTTAGACAGGGATGGCGTGATCAATAAGCTTATTTTTAATCCATCTTCAGGAGAACACGAATCTCCGCTTACGGCTAATGACATGCAGATATATCCATATGTCTTAAAGTCACTTAAGTTGCTTCAAGATAACGGTTACATACTTTGTCTGGTTTCTAACCAGCCTAATTATGCTAAAGGAAAAGCAACGATGAAAATGCTTAATGACATTCATGATAAGATGCACAGTCTATTTATCTCTAACGAGATATTCTTTCAGGAGTATTGTTATTGCTTTCATCATCCAGAACATACCGGGAAATGCGCTTGTAGAAAACCTAGTCCCTATTTTCTATTGAGGGCGGCGAGAAAACATGAAATAGACATGAAGAACTCTTGGATGGTTGGAGATCAGGACACTGATATTTATTGTGGAATATCTGGAGGGGTTCAAACAATCTTAATAGATAATAAAGACTCTATCAATAAAAGAGGTAAGAGCAACCCTGATTATATCGCTAACAATCTAAGAGAGGCGGTTAATATAATTATGAAAGAGGGAACTTAATTTGAGCGGAATTAAAGATTTAAAGATTAAGATATTTGCTGATGGAGCTAATATTCCAGACATTAAGAAGGCTTATGAGCAGGGGATAGTCAAGGGTTTCACGACAAACCCTACTCTAATGAAGAAAGCTGGAGTATGGAATTACGAAAGTTTTGCTAAGGAAGTCTTAGAAGAGATTCCTGATATGCCAATTTCTTTTGAGGTATTCTCGGATGACTTTGAAGATATGGAAAGACAGGCAAGAAAAATATCGTCCTGGGGGAAAAACGTATATGTAAAGATTCCAATTACAAATACAAAAGGTGAGTCATCTATCCCTCTTATAAGACGATTGGCGGGAGATGGAATGGCTCTCAACGTGACTGCTATCCTAACGCCTGGGCAAGCATTTAGTGTTATAGATAATATTCCAGTAGGGGTTAAGGGTATCGTTTCTGTCTTTGCCGGAAGAATTGCTGATACAGGAAGAGATCCGTGGCCCTGCATGATGTCATGTTCCATAATGATAGAATATAAGCCTGATTTAGAATTATTATGGGCAAGCACAAGAGAGTTATTAAATATATATCAGGCTGAACAATGTGGTTGTCATATTGTCACTGTAACAAATGATATTCTTAATAAATTAACAAATGTTAATATGGATCTTGAAAAATTATCATTATCCACTGTTAATATGTTTTATTCGGATGCTCAATTAGCAGGATATAGTCTTTAATTTTGAAAGGAGATTACTTATGAAACTTAGTGCATGTATTCTTACGTTGAATAATGAAGTGTTTATTCGTCCTTGTTTGGAAAGTGTTAAGCCTTATGTAGATGAGATTGTAATTATTGATTCTTTTTCAACTGATAAGACTCTTGAAATTGCGAGGGAATACACAGACAAGATATTTTCCATTGAGCCTTGCGCCGGAGCTATGCCCCGTAATTATGGGATAGAGTGTTGTACAGGTGATTGGGTATTCATGTTGGACTCGGATGAACTCGTTAGTAATGCTTTTAAGGATATTAAAAGTTTCTTAGAAATTACTCCTATTAACGCTTTGGTTCTTCCGAGATTTCAAGTTGCAGGAATTGATCCTTTGACGTACAAATCGGGAGATAAGTATTACCCAGACTACCAGTATAGACTGCTCAGGAAAGATAGTCCCGCTCGATATGAGCGTGTTGTTCATGAAATCATTACAGATAAAAAGCCAATACTCCCTATTTCTACGCATCTGTTTCACTTCAATTTGATGCTGATGGATTATGGAGATAGGTACGCAAAGGATGTAAAATACAACAATCTTCAAGCTGGAGCAGGGTTCTGGCGTTCAACTCCTTTTGCAATACTTGACTGTAACAAGAAAGATGAAATAGATGAAAATGTAATGGAATTAATCAGAAAAGTACCGTTCAAGAACGACGAGCGAGTAATAAATTTCTAAGGTAAAATACTTATATTATGCTTAGAAATATAAACAGAAGGCGATTACATGAAAAAAGGACAGAAGATGCCCGAAGAACAAAAGGAAAAGATCAGAAAAGCAAATAAAGGACAAATACCCTGGAGCAAAGGAAAGAAGCTCACTAAAGATCAAAAGAAGAACATGAGTGGTGCTCAGAAACTTGCTTATAGTAAACTAACTCCCGAAGAAAAAGAAATAAGAAAAGAGAAAAATAGACTTGGACACTTGGGAGTTAAACCGAATTTAACTGAACAGGCAAGGAATAAGAAGAGAGAACAAATGGCAGGAAATAATTATGGTAGTAAATTGAAAGGGATTAAGCACTCTGAAGAACACACCAATAAAATTGCAGAAGCAAACAAAAAATTCTTCGCTAATCCCTTGGTAAGACAAGAAATTTCAGAGCGCATGATGGGCAATCAACATGGTAAAGGAAAAGTAGTTAGTATTGAGACTAAGAGTAAAATCGGAGCAAAGAACAAAGTTAATACAAGGAAATATTGGGATAATATGCCTCCTGAAGAAAAAGAAAAGAGAATGAATAAGCTTATAAAAAGTAATACAGGACGCAAGATGCCAGAATGGTTAAGGTTAAAAATGTCTCGTATACATAAGAATAAGGTAGTTAGCAAGGAAACAAGAGAAAAAATAAGTAAAAACATTAAAGAACAATGGAGAAATAAAACATCCAAAGAAAAAAAATATACTATTGCTCCAATGATAAAAGCGGCATTAAGTATGCATATGTCTTCCTTGGAAATATCCATAAAAAATGAGCTTGATTTGTTAGGAATAAACTATGTGCAACAAAAAGAAGTACATGGATACTATGCAGACTTTTATTTGCCGGAAAGCAATTTATTAATTGAAGTAGATGGATGTTATTGGCATGGTTGTGATATATGTGGGTTCAAAGGTAGAAATAACAAACAAAAAGAGGCTAATAGAGAAAAGAGATTGTTACATTCGGGATATGATTTAATTCGAATAAAAGAACACGATATTGAGATGTATGGGGCTAAGATTGCCTTAAAAAATGCAATGGAGGGTATAAAATGGGAGATAGTAATTATCAGGTAACACTGAGAGGAATTTGTCATGATAATCAAGGGTACGCAACTGCATTTCGTGGATACACGCTAGGACTAGATGCCTTAGGAGTAGATGTTAGGATTGAACCTTTATCTTATGGAACAAAGCCAGTCAAGCAAGATAAGAATACTTATTTTAAGATTAAAGAACTAACAAATAAGCCACAACACCTTGATAAGAAACAAATTCTTGTTGTCCATGTTCAACCTTGGGGATTGAACTACCAACAAGAGAGACAGCGTTTTCATAAGGTAATAAACAATATCGTATTCGAGCCGGAGCCAATTCATAATGAATGGGTTGATCTTTTAAATGAGTTAGATGGCGTGTTCGTTCCCTCAACTCATAATGCTAGGGTATTCAAAAATAGTGGGGTTGAAACTCCTATATATATTAATCCTCATGGAGTAGATTTGAGCGTTTTTAAGCCAGAGGGGGACAAGATGGATATTAGTCTTAAAGGAGATTACTTCAACTTTGACACTGATTACTTTAACTTCCTGTCCATTGGGACATGGAGTTATAGAAAGGCACTACCTGAACTGTTAGAAGCATTCTGGAATGAATTTGGCATAGACGATAAGGTACGTCTTATTATTAAAACACAACCGATGAGTGCTGAACAATCTCCAGAAATGCTACGTGAGATAATTCGAGGATATAAGCAAAGAGTTGTTCCAAACAAGCTAACAGCGCCAGTTCTATTACAATTTGATCAACTAGGGACGGAAGACTTAGCTAGTTTGTACAGAGCTTGTGATTGTTATGTACTTCCGACTAGGGGAGAGGGCGTAGGTTTACCATATATGGAAGCAATGGCTTGTGGATTGCCGTGTATTGCGACTGGATGGGGCGGTCAGACGGACTTTATCAATGAAGATAACGGGTATCTTTTGAACTACGAATTAAAGCCAGTTGACATGGAAATTCCAGACTGTAAGCAATACTTTAAGCCTTACATGCGCCTTGCAGAGCCAAACAAAGAACATTTAAAACAACTGTTTCGGTTCACATTTGAAAATCGAAAAGATGTTCGAGAAAAAGGAAAAAATGCGGCTGAAGAAATGAAGAAGTGGACTTGGACAAACGGGGCAATGAGTTTTAAGAAGTCTTTAGATTCAGTCATGGCTTAATAGTTCTATAAAATACGATAAATAGTCCAAGATTTTCAAAGAAAAATCAAAAGAACTTTAAGAAAAGTTTCAAACTTAAAGAAAAAGGTAATTGCAATCTTATAATATAAGAGATATACTGCTCGCATAGAACAAAAATTCTTTGAGGAAGAATAAGATGTCGCAAAGTTGGTTATACTAGTACCATGAAATATATGTAAGATGTCTTAAAAACATCTTATAATATATTGACAAAAATACTTTTCATTGGTACAATAACCATAATAAATCAGAAACAACAAAATAACCTTAGAGAGAAAGGCGTGATTTATGTGAGCATGTATCTGGTGTCCGATGATAATGTAGATAAGGTAAAGAGGTTCTTTATTAGGCAATCCAAGGAAACTGGGCTTACAGTCAACATGAGAGTAGACGAGATCGCATTTCATTCAGGAGTCGCCCTTGCTACTGCCCATAAAGCACTGCAAGCCTTGTCAGACGAAGGATTTCTAGAAATCGAGCGTTCTGCTTGTAGAAGAAATGCCAACAGTTACCATGTAATGTCTGACATTGACATTGAAGAAAAGAAAATGAGTATCGAAGAAGAGTTGGTATATGAAAAACAACAGAACAGACTTTTAATGGAACAAGTAACAAGGCTACGAATCGAGCTTGCACAGTTAAGAACTCAAATAAAATCTTCAAAATAGTAAAAATCCCCGGCAGTGCCGGGGATAGCTATCTCTATCTGAATGCTAGTTATTACTTTGCTCCTATTTTTCCCCTGAAAAGACACATGACGTTCTCCCTAATTACATTATAAATTGACATTTTTCGACAAAGGATCTAGCTTGGTTGCGTCGAAAGCATAAGAATAGACAGAAATATTCTTATTTTATAGGGGGAAATATATATGGGAGTGACAGCAGAAAGCTTAGACATTCAATTATCGCAAAAGGATGAAATACCCAATAAGCACTTGGATGTTCTGTTAACCAAAGAAGAAATAGTTAATGTAATCGGTAATTTATATCTTGACAAATGTATTAACGACGATGCACTATGGAACCTAAGCACATTGGCTTATGATAGGATAAACGCAGAAGGGGAACTCAATCTAGGGTATATGACTGTAAAATTTTTCCTACGCGAACTCTGATTCGTAGCGAGAAATGTCATAATATACTAGTTCCTTTCGGGGGCTAGTATTTTTATTGTTTATATGTTATAATATATAATATAAGATAAGGGATGATGACATGGATCTGAACGTACAAATTCTGGATATGAAGCTTAGAGGATATACAAGAGAAATGATCGCAGGTGAATTAGGAATAAGTATAAGGGCGGTTAAGCGCCGCCTATTGAAAATCTATGAGAAGAACGGAGGAGTAAAACAGGTTATTGGTACGGTTAAAACAACCGGCAATCATAAGATTCTTGCTGATGATAGTTTTGTCGAGGGAATTACGATGAGCGACTTCTTCCAGAATCTCGAAAGTGAAATTAATAATATTAATATTTGTGATTTAGAAGAAGAGTTTAGTATTGATGATGAGATTGTAACCGAGGACTTATTTAGTTTTGATCTTACCGATCATGTTATTGATGATAAGATTATTATTATTCCCCTTGGGGATATCCACTGGGGCAGTTCTAATTGCAAAAGGAAAGCTGTTATTAATCTTATTAAGTGGGCAATGGAAAGACCAAACGTATTCTTTATTCTAATGGGTGATCTTATTGAGTCCGCCTTTAAGGAATCTCCTGGTGACGGTGTGTACTCACAAATTATTAATCCCATGGAACAGTTCAAACAGATTCTAGCACTTTTAACCCATGTCAAGAGTCGCATCTTAGGCATTCATATGGGGAATCACGAATATCGTGCAATGAAATCCACATCATATAATATATGTGAAATGATAAGCATGTTTTTCGGAGTTCCGTACTTAGGATATACGGCTTTGTCTACGATTAAAATAGGCGATCTTAATTATGATATTGCATCTACGCATGGAGCTAGTGGCGCTAAGGCTGTGGGTGGCAAACTTAAAAAAATAATGGATCTATCACAAATATATGATGCTGATTTATATCTGATGGGGCATGTGCATGAAATGGCTAGTATTCCAACAACAATCAGACTTAGGGATGGTGACAAGATTAGACAGAAGAAACGATATTTTGTTCTAACAGGACATTCCTTGGAATGGAAAGATTCTTATGCTGAGATGGCATTATGTATTCCCAGTCAAATGGGCGTACCGATAATTGAATTATCTCGAAGTAAGTTCGGAATTAAAGTCATTAACTAGGAAAACATTTATAGGAGGAATAAAAAATGGAAATTACAAACAGTATGGTTGTCCGGCGTTACAAGGCGGGGTATGAGATTCGTGATGAGTATTGGACAATGGAGGGCTGTGGCGATAGGCCTACTCATATGAGACAGGCTTATACCCCCTCTGGGGGCTACATCGGGGATAGTAAGATAGCTTATCGCTTGTGCGATAAGAGGGGAATACGCCCAGAATTGGCTAGGCAAAACGATAATATTTGCAGTATCGGGTTCTGCGAGCGAGAAAAACGCTGGTATGGGTGGTCGCATAGAGCCATCTACGGGTTTGGGATGGGAAGTACCTGTGAACCAGGAAATTGCCACTATCTGCCCTCCAACAAGGAAGAGTTTATCGAATCAATGAGGCGTTGGTACTCAAATGATATGTACAAAAATCTACTGATCGACGCAGAAGAAGATGGAGTACGGATCAAATATGAGATACATCAGAAAAAAACTGGGAACATAATGGAGGCAAACGACTTTGAGCCTTATCCAGAGACATGGGGTAAAGGCTCATGGACAGCACAGACATTAGATGATGCAAAGCAAATGGCAATAGATTTTGCAGATTCAGTGTCGTAATCATGTCTTAAATTGGGAGGCAAATATTAATTAACAGAGGAGTGATAAGAAATGAGCGAGATGACGATTGATGAGGCAATTGTTTATGCAGATCATGTCGCACAAACAAACAGTTGTGAGGAATGCGCTAAAGAACATGAACAGTTAGCTAAATGGCTAAGGCAGTTGGTCGTGCTTCGCAAAACCACACTTAAAGATGAGTTTGATGAATCGTTAAAGAAATATAATCTTAGCAACGATACAACATTGGAGAATTTGTGTTGGGCAATGCGAGAGCTAATTGATAAGAGTGGGATCGTGTTTCGTAATGATAAATCACCAACATTTGATGCTTAGGAGGGCGAATCATGGTAGAAAAAAAGACATGGGAAGAGTTTAGAGCGGCTGGTTTGCTCTGGTGGATTAACATGATCATGCACACTTTCGGATGGGCGTTAGTCGTTGATATCGAGGATGATGGTAGTATATCTAATGCCTATCCAGCCAGGGTTGCTTATAGAGGTTTTGATGTGCCGACAAATACCGAGGGATATATTAAGGTGTCCCAGTTTCTATCGGGTGAGTCGAATGTGTTATTAGATGAAGCAAAAAGTTAGGGGTTGTTGAATTTGATATTTATCCTAGTTGGTGCTTCTTGTACCGGAAAAACAAATTGTATAAACCTTACACCTGTGGATTCACGTTTTATTAGCTGTACCACTAGGCCAATTAGAGAGGGTGAGGCTACAGGGACTGACTACTATTTTCTGTCTCAGGAGTCATTTGATATGATGCTCAAGCGTAATCTGTTATTTGAGCATGTCACCTATGGCAACTATTCTTACGGGCTGAGCGAACAAGAAATATCTAAGAAGGTCAGTCTTAAAGACAAGGATTCTTATGTCATTCTTGATGCTGTCGGGGCTAGGGTAATTAAAGAAAAGTTTCCCGAAGATACAAAGACAATTTTCTTCTTTGCCTCAAGAGAAACGGTAGAGGAAAGGTTAAGAAAGCGGGGAGATACAGAGAGGGACATTGAGAAGAGACTAGAGGAATATGATAATCAATGCAATTTTATTTACGAAGCTGACTATATTATTAATAGTGAGCAGTTGCCTTTGAAAGATGTTTTTATGATGTTCAATTGGACTGTTTCAGGAAAAACAGATTAAAGGAGGAAACACAAATGTATCAGACAAAGATTTTTGAAAGCAACACTTCGAAGGACTTACAGAATATTACAAATTCATGGCTAAAGGGTAAGCTGACCATAAAGATTTTTGCCCTTGTCCCTCATGTTATTATTAAGCATGATGGGAAGATTATTGGTTATACACAGACATTGCTATATGAAGAAGCAAATCTAGATGCGGAATAAGTTTGTCTATGTCGTATAAGATAACATATAAGATATAGTTTTAGCTTGAGTTCCATATATTGTCTGAATTACATAAACGACAACTATACACACTAGGGGAATGGAGGGATTCAGTTGAGCCAGGACATACAGAACATTCAGGATGATCCGATAACATTCATTGCTTCTAATGGAATTAAGGTTACTTTAAACAATAGTCCTTCGCCAGAAGCATGTAAAAACTTCATAAGAGTGGTAATGGATATCAAAGCAAAGTACAACATTAGAATTAACGAATAAAACTTTATAAAAAAAGTAAGCTGGGACTATTCAGCTTACTTTTTATTTGCTATACTCTGTTTGTGGGAGTTCATAAACGATACCAAAGGAGGATTGGGAATGCCTCAGGAATATGATATTAGGAATGTGGCTGTTTATTTACGAAAATCCAGGGCGGGCGGGAGCAATTCCGGCGGTGGCGAGAAGTTCAAAAATGCCAGTGGGGAAGAGTACGACGATTTTGCTTTCCATCGAGATGATCTGCTTACATTATGTACTCAAAGAGGGTGGACATTCACCGAGTATTCAGAGATTGGAACAGGAGATAAGATTGCCCTGCGTCCTAAAATGATTGAACTGCTTCAGGATGTTGAACAGGGTATGTGGGATGCTGTTCTGGTAGTACACTCGGACAGGCTCAGTCGTGGGGATGAAGTAGAACAGGCTCAAATAAAAAGAACTTTTGCCATGTCAGAGACATTGTTAGTTACAAAAGAGAGAGTGTACGACTACAATAATGAGTCAGACATGATGATGGCTGAGTTTGAAGGATTAATGGCAAGGATGGAATATAAGACAATCGCAAGGAGGTTTAGGCAAGGTAAAGCTCGTAAGTCTAAATTAGGATTTTGGGCTAATGGAAAACCACCTTTCCCTTATGTGTATAGCCAGGAAACACATAGGGCAGTCCCAGACGAATCCAATGTCCTTGTATGGAACCATATGAAGGACTTAGCTCTTAACGGTTATGCTGTGACAGACATAGCATGGCAGATGAACAAAGAAGGGATTGCGAGTCCTAGGGGGGGGTTATGGAATCCAGATGTGGTGAGAAGGTTATTGACAGACGAAGTACATCTTGGAAAGATTGTGGTTGGAAAAAAGAGAAAGCTTGTTGGGGCTGATTGCTATGTACGAAAACCAAAAGAAGAATGGATCGTTTATAGCAATTGTCATGAGCCGGTAATATCGCAAGTAGAGCACGATAAGATATGTTTTCTCATGCAACGTATTAAGAGTATTCCTAAGGCGGCAAGGGCGGGTGCAAGCGATTATAGCGGGTTAATACTCTGCCATGAATGTAAGAGTGTAATGCA
>Ga0302274_10000876_pt1 | contig 29901 bp, 21 predicted proteins | sample III_Bog_N2_1_FD_198755 | JGI IMG/M metagenome (GOLD analysis project Ga0302274, IMG submission 198755) | Peat permafrost microbial communities from Stordalen Mire near Abisko, Sweden - III_Bog_N2_1 | ecosystem: Environmental > Terrestrial > Soil > Wetlands > Peat | place: Sweden: Abisko...
GAAATCTTTCCCGTTTCTCCGGTGTTCACGTCCCGCACCGTCTGTCGATCGAGCGTGTAATCCACCATGTCGGAAGCCATCGTGTGGTTACTGTTCGCGATCCGGGCCAAATTTTCCATCGATCTGTCAGTCCCCTCCAGCATCGTCTATGGAAATCCGGGCACGTTTCCCCACCTCCAACCCACCCGCGGCATCACTCCCGCACGGCTGTGCCCATCCGGGCTGGTCGCGCGAAATACCTCAGAGACATCGTCGGTGCAGGGGCCCTTTGGCGCCAGCACACCCCAAAAACGCCAGGATGCCGGAATCTCAATCGGCATGACCTTCATGTTGTTCAGCGTGGAATCTGTGATGGACTCCACACGGGTCCCGCCCGCCGAGGCGTCGCCGCTGGAACCTTCAATAGGACTCGACGCTCCTGCGCCGTCGCCGGCACCCGCCGCGGACGTCTGAACAGGCCCTTTGCACCCGAAAAACGTGGGCGCCAGCAGAATTGCTGCCAACCGCCCTTTTGTCGTCATACCAACACCTCCGCGGACTTGCTACTGGATCGCGATTCATCTCTTGTCCGGTACGCGCCCTTCGAAGCCAAAGTGTGTCAACACTTCCTCTCGCCGCTGTATTTATCCCTGCACCCAAGGTCACGAGCGGCAAACCCATGCGGGACGGAGACTCACCTCGAACGCGTCCTTTCGTGGCAATGCTCGAAGGATTGTTGAGTAGTTGAGGAGCCATCCTAAGGAACAATTGTTTGCGCTGCGATGCGCAAGTTCTTGCAGTATTCTTTGGGGATTTCCAGGCAAGCGCATCGATCCAAAGAATCGGAATAACGGCCCCGCTCATGCTGCAGTTCAAGAGAGTGTGCCCTTCTTCCCTTGGGTACGCTGTGGAGGGCCGAGCCGGCGAATTTCAATGAACGGACGCTCGATCGGCTCAATGACGCCTCTCCCGACCTTCTTATTGCTTGTGTATTCGATGTGGCGCCACCGGCGGGCATAGCAAGCGTCGCAGCAGCCGAGCCGGAAGAGGACTTGGAACCCTTCATCGAAAATGAAGATGACGACGCGGCGGATCATGCCGAAGAACTCGATGACGCGGCCTGAGTTTCAGACTTGCAGCCAAGGACCGCCCGGCTTCCACTTGAGATCTGGTGCGTTCTCTGATACCGAGCAGGGCAGCACAGGGATGACAAAGTCCCGAATGCAATCGGTCACCTGTCTAAGAGTAACCGGTGCGATATAGTGCTTGTTCTTTGGGACGAACGCTTCCCATTGCTTCTGCTTGGTGGCGTGGTCGTAAAACTCAGGAGTGAGAGCGGTCGGATGAGCTTCCGTGGGCAGCGAAGTTTTTCTTCGCTCGAAAGTGCGCCTTATCGCTTCGGAGAGGGAAGGTGCTGGATAAAATGAAATGCCGCCAGTTGCTACAACGTTGTGCCGCCAACCGCCGCATGGCTTTGAGATGGCGCGCTTGTCTCCGGGGAGCATTCAGAAAGAGCGCAATTGATGGAGCGTCAAATTCGCTGATGTCGGCAGCGAACGGGAATCAGCTACGATGGGTCGGCGGAGTCCGCCTTGCAGCGACTGCCGCGTCCTCTCGCCGTTTTGTACGCATAGCACGAAATGGGGCGAGTTCCTCGCGCATCCGCTCGACGATCAGCACCTTCTTGCCGAAAGACAGACTCGCCAAATCGTGGCGCCCCTCTTTCTTACGCGCCAAGATATCGTCTCTTGTCAGGTCTTCTATGCGCTTCACAGCTTTCATCTTCCGCCTAAGGGATCGGGAAGTCCAGTTTTCCGGCAGAATTCCGACCATTCGTGGTACAGGTCAAAACGACGAAGGAGGGAGTTCAGCGCATCCAGATCGACAGCCTCTTCATCAAGAAACGCGGCAATTCGAATGAAATCCTTAGGCCTGGCCGTCCGCACCGCTGCCGCAACCACATGCTCCGCCGACAGCACTCGAGTCGACACCAGAACATCGCCTCCGAAATTGTCTTCAACGGCAACGGCTGAATTGAGAGCATCTCGGTCAAGCGAGTCAGCCACGGGAAGAAACTGGACAGGCCACCCTTCAATCATCAACCCTTCTTTCCGCCATTCCGTGTAGCCCTTAGAAGCCATATATCCGACGATCGGGCCAATGGTCACCAAAGAGGAGGCAGGCTGAATCTCGAAAGATATCAAGATGTCAAGGTCTTCGGTGACTGACGGCTCGATGTAGTTGAGCGCCGCAACAGCGCCGGCGATGGCATATTGTTCGACGATGCCATCGGCAACCATCTGATTGAGAGCTTGTAAGGTCTTGCCAATCGACATCGGTGGTCCCTCCAAGAAAACCGTAATCTTTAATACATAGCGCGATCCCGAACTCCTGTTCAATGCTGCCCATGATGCTGTCGCGAAGGAGCATCATGGGCAGTAAGCATGCGCGGAATCATGTTTGTCTCGCCGTAAATAGCGGCTGAAGATCGTCTCTGCCTGATCTATGATGGTCGGGTGAATGAAGAAGATACCCACCTTTGAAGATTACTCCCGCTTGACCAGCTACTGACCGTGGCCGCGGACGTACGACCGGCCACCCGTTACCTGCCATTTGAGTGACATCTGTGCATCTGGACTCACTTGGCGCGGATGATGCTCCCATCGTTGCCAACTCATCCGGAGGCGGGATCCCGCTCGCACCAACGAGGAAAATCTATGAAACCATCCAAACAGTACAAGGCGCTCCATGCGCCGATCGGTGAGCGTGTGCCCCTGCACATCTGGGGCGCATGCGGAGTCGGCAAGTCGCAAATTGTTGCGCAGGTCGCGGACGATCTTGACTTCGACTTCATTGACATCCGCGCCGTCCAACTCGATCCAGTCGATCTGCGGGGACTGCCACGGATCAAGGAAGACCAGACCGAGTGGGTGCCGCCCAGGTTCCTTCCCAGCACTGGGAAAGGCATCCTGTTCCTCGATGAGCTGACCTCGGCGCCACAGATGACACAGGCCGACTGCTACCAACTGGTCCTTGACCGCAAGTTGGGTGAGTATGTGCTGCCGGACGGATGGGTGGTCATCGCCGCCGGGAACCCAGCCTCTGAACGGGGTGTGCATTTCTCGATGCCGCGGCCGTTGCGCAACCGGTTTGTTCATCTCGACCTCGAAGCTGACTTGAGCGACTGGTGCAAGTGGGCAGTCGGCGCCGGAGTTCGTCCTGAAATCATTGCATTCCTGCTCTTCAAGCCTGACCTGCTGCACACCGCCGACGCCACCTCGGATGCCAACGCCTGGGCGGCAATCATGATGAGCGACAACAAAAGTTGGGAGATGTCGGGATCAAGCCCATGGACGACAATCTCGGAGATGGAGCTGACGGCGGCCGTCGAGGCCTTGCGCTCGATCCCGACCGGGTCCTCCGTCCAGCTTTTCTCTGACTCTGAACTGCTGATCAGAGGAATGCTCTTCCACATTCGGCGTTGGCAGGCTATCGAGTGGCGCAACAGCCGCGGCGCACCATTGCAGCACCAGGCGCTATGGGAAGAATTGCTTGCCAGGAACGAGCAGCTGAACATTCACTGGCAATGGATCAGAGACCACAGGGGCCACCCAGTGCAAACACGTGCGGATGCTCTCGCTTACAAGTCTGCTCAACAGGAGGTTCACAGCAGATTATTGATCCCAGAAGATGTTCTCTGATTTGGGCGGCAGTCTATTTCTGGCTTCGTCATGCACTCTCCGTGAAACTGGACCGTGCCTGTTTTCTCGCCACGGCCGGCTTCAAAAAGCGCTCCGCCACGCCCTAAAACCAGTACCTTCCTCGACAACAAAAACAGTTGATTTTGACTCCGAATTGTCGATCCATTTCGATGTACAGTTTTATCGATGCGAGGGTGGGGGATCCTGCATTCCCCCACTTAGCATTGACACTCTTGGCCCATGAGATCCAGTTTGGAGCATCGAATTCCCCGCTCTAGTATGGGTCAACATGGTGAAATGCGATGATTACGTAGTTACCAAGTAGTAAACTTGGTACTCTCCCCCCAACCCTACTTCCAATCTCAATCCGGCATTGATCAGCACGAGAGAATGAGCCTACCCGGCCAACTTCCCCTTCCTGTCGCGCCGACGCTCCGATCTGCCGCTCGCCAAACCCACTGTGCAGCTGCGCAACAACTCAAATCTCCCGTTGCGCGTTGCGCATACACTCTCACAACCCTGCGCAACGGCAAAATCGACCTCCAGATCATCGCGCACCGATGGTGCGCCAGCCGCGCTAATCGGGCATCAAGATGACTGACAGGGATCTTACCGGCCCAGTTGCCGAGAGCTCAGGAACGGTCTACGACATGGCAACAGGGGGCACCGCTCAACGCAAGACTCCTGCGCACACGCGCCAAGGCCGGAATGCGCGGCGGCTGGAGAATCATGTTGGTCCATTGAACGAACGCGGCATTTCCAAGCTTCCGAGAAGTAGACCTTCTCGGAAGCTAGAGCGGAAGTAGCCATCGATGGGCGCCGGCTTCGAGCAATTCGGGGACGCCCAACCCCAAATGAACGCTCATTCCGGGGTGCCGGAATCTCCAAACCCACACCGTAGGGCCGGGAATCCCTGGAACCGTTCTAGAACGAAGCCCGAAGTGGTGACTTATCCTTCCCCAGGGGCAGAGACCGGTCATCCGATCGTGGAGGGGGAAAGTTGATCTTCTTCACGAGCGCCTTGTATCTTGGTTCGTCTTTCAAGATAGTCAGCGTCGGTTCCGCCAAAACCCAGAGTGCGTCCGGTTGATGACGGGCATAGGCGGCTTCGAGCACGTCCAAGGCTTCCTGCCGCTTGCCCAGAGCGACGCAAGTCATGGCGAACATACCGGGAGAGTATTTTCCGATATCGTAATATTCTTTTTGTTTCGTATAAAGACTCTTCAAGAATCCTTTATCGCCGGCCCCTGCGTACCCCTTCCGAGCCGACGCAATGACATCGCCCTGCACGGGATCGTTACGGGTCTCGGCGGCCTTTTGTCCCTCGTCGAGGAAGGTGCGAAAATCGTGCGAGTCAAAACTGATTTCCATCAAGTAAAGGTGGGGCGAGAAGAACTCGGGATTGGTGCGTTCGACGTTTCTAAGAAGCGCGATGCCTTCCGCCCTTCGCCCCGAGTCGTATAAGCCAATGCCTTTGTCGGAGAGGGTGGAGTGCGAGGTGGGATCGAGTTCCTGGGCCTTGTCGAACTGCTCCTGGGCCTCTTCATATCTGCCTGGCTGGTCGAAGGCTTCGGCGTACCAGCGTCGAGTGATGGGATCTTCGGGGTCTAATTGGATGGCGCGGACGAACTCTTTTTCCGACTCTCTCCAATCACCTAGACCGTAAAACTCAGAAAAAGCCAGAGCACGATGGGCCTCGGCCAGCGAATCATCCAAGGCCAGTGCCCTCCTGGCCGCGGCAATCGCTCTGGGGTAAGAATCGGCAAGCGGCAGGGTCGAATAGATCTGCAACAGATTGTATGTATCGGCCATCCCTACATAGGATTTGGCATCGTTGGGGTCGTCCACAATCGCCTGAGTGAAGGAATCCAAAGCCTGATTGAGGCTGTCAGGCGTTCTTTGACTCCATTCATATCGGCCTTTCAGGTAGAGATCGTGCGCACGGGCCTTGTCAGCATCGGAAACGGAGGCTGAACCAGCCCCTGAAGCAGGATGAGGGGTCGCTGCCAGCGCCTTGCCAGACAACGACGAGTTCCTGTCTCGCACTCCGCCACCGGCTGAACGAAGAACCACTTCGTAAGCGGCTACGCCTACCGCTGCCGCTGCAAGGATCAACGCCAGCACCGGCCTCCAGCCCGGCCTGAAGCCGCGACGGTCAGATTGCAGGTTGTTGGCTATTGCGATTGGCTGAGTGTCGGCTAGCGCGGCAACCGGCTGGGAGATCGAAAAGGCAGGGGCGGCTGTACTGGGTATTTCGCTTTCTTCAGCCCGGGTCGCTTCCTGGGCGGATTCGGCCGCTTCGAGGTCTCGAGCGCGGCGCGACTTGAGCCATTCGTCCAGTTCGGCGGTGAAGGCATAGACCGCAGTGCGGCCAGCGCCCGGCGCGCGATGGGTGGGCAGGCCCCGCTCCGTTTCCCAGCGCCTCAGCGTTTTCTCACTCCGGCCCAGGTAGGCAGCGATTTCCTTCCAGCAGTCGAGGCGCTTTCCTCGAGCCCGGTCTCCGAGGCTGTCCCAGTCCGGTGCAGTCTGGGCCAAAGAAGGCCTCCAAATGTGGCTGTTGACGGATGATGACCGTTCAAGTCCGGTCACAGCACTTGATCCATGGCCAGATAGCACTCATTATCGCACTTACTGAGAAGGCCGCAAAGCCATTTTGGCTGGAACCGATGCCGCGGCCCTTTGTTCGAAGGTATTGGAAACACAAGGTTTGATCCTCGCACCTGAACGGCTCAGCCTGACACTTAGTGAGAATTCACAACCTGACGAGGCTCTGCGCCTCCCGAATCGAACTCGGCTCCCCGAGCCCCGCAGAGGAAATGCACCTTACGAGGCTCCATGTGAGGGTTGATATGAAGCATGTTGGAAGAGTATTGACGGCGATGGCGACGGTCCTTCTCGGGTTTGGCGCTTGCGCGGCTGTGGCGCAGAAGAGTGTGGACCCGATTGGCAAGCGAGCAACGGCCAAATTTGCCGGTATTCCGCTCAGCTTTGAGGCCAACCAAGGCCAGACGGATCCTCAGGTGAAGTTCCTGTCGCGGGGCGATGGATATTCGCTGTTTCTCACTTCGAATGCGGCCGTCCTGAAGCTACGGACTCCGGCGGGACTGGATGCCGCGCCGTCCTTCTTGCGGATGGAGCTGCTGGGGGCCGCTTCCGATGCGCAAATGAACGGAGTGGATCAACTCCCCGGCGTGGTCAATTACTTCATCGGCAACGACCCGAAGCGTTGGCACGCAAACATCGAAACCTACGCAAAGGTCAAATACCGGAGCATTTATCCCGGTGTAGACGCCGTATTTTATGGCAATCAGACGCAACTGGAGTACGACTTTGTGGTTGCTCCCGGCGCCGATCCCAGCCAAATTGCTCTTGGGCTCTCGGGTGTCGCGCCGGCGCTGGACCCGAGCGGGAACGTGGTGCTGGCGACGGCCGGCGGCGATCTGCTGCTGTGCAAGCCGGTGGTCTACCAGGGCGCGGAGGACAACAAAAAGGTCGTCGAGGCCAGCTACGTCGTTTCCGGCAGCCAGGTTCGATTCAAGGTGGGCAAGTATGACCCGACACAGCCGCTGGTCATCGATCCCAAATTCGATTACATGACCTACCTGGGTGGTTCCGGCAGCGACATGGTCGGATCGATTTATTCGGGATACACAGGGTATGGACCCTATACCAACGCCCTGGTGATCGACGCATCGGGGAACACCTACGTCGCCGGTATCACATTATCCGCGAACTTCCCCACTCAGGACGGATATGAGGATGCCTGGACAGGGTCCAATGGCAATAATTGGACTGCATTTGTCTCCAAGATCAACCCGACCGGAACGGGATTGGTGTATTCAACCTACCTGGGAGGCTCCGTCGCCGCAACCGACCAGGAATTTGCGAACGCGATTGCGGTGGATGCATCGGGAGATGCCTACGTGGTGGGTCAGACCCAGTCCCAAGACTTTCCCGTGACCACCGGCGCGTTCCAGACTCATCTGCCTGGCAGCTATTCGGCGTTCGTAACGAAGCTCAACCCCGCCGGCAACGGGCTTGTTTACTCGACTTTTCTCGGCGGATCAGGAACCCAGGGGGCCTTCGGCATAGCGCTGGACGCCAACGATCAGGCTTACGTTACCGGGGGTGTCAACTGCAATTGCGCCCCGCCGAGCAGCGGGACGCCGTTTCCAGTTACATCGAATGCGCTGTTGAGTACGGCGAATAACTTCTCTTACAGCGGGTTCATTACTGTCTTCAACGCGGCGGGCACGTCGCTGCTTTACTCGAGTCTGATTGGGGATGACCAGGCCCAGCAAAACTGGACCAATACGGAGGGGGTCGCGGTGGACCCCGGCGGAAACTTCTACGTTACCGGAATGACACAGTCTCCAAACATGCCCGTAACTTCGGGGGCCTTCCAAACGACCATGACGCCGCTAACCAACCCAGGCTACCTGGGACCGGCCGCGTTCGCGGCCAAATTCGGACCAGTGAGTGGGACTGGAAATCTGCTGACCTACCTCACCTATCTCGAAGGAACACCCACACACTATGCGGATTACGGCACAGCCATCACCGCGGACAGCGAAGGCAATGCCTATATGGCGGGCTATACCTTGTCCACAACGTTTCCGGCGACAGCGGGCGCTTACCAAACCACTTGTCCTGACACTGTTTTGTATTGTGCCTTCGTGACCAAGCTGAATCCCACCGGTACGGCGCTTGTCTGGTCCACTCTCTTGTCAGGAGCCACCTGCACCGACAGCGGATGTGGGTCCGTGGACCAATCCGCCGTGTCCATTGCGGTCGATGTGCTGGGAAATGTCTATGTTGCGGGACAGGCTGCAGGGGGGTTCCCGAGCGTGAACCCCGTGCAACCTAACTTAAACACCGACGCCTCCGGATTCATCACGAAGATCGACCCCACCGGCAGCACCCTCCTGTTTTCGTCCATGTTAGGCGATCCCGCAACAGGAACCTGGGTCAACGGCGTCGCCGTTGACGCGCTCGGCAACGTGTATGTGGGTGGAGGCGTGGGGAACGGCACCGGGATTCCTGTCACCGCTGGGGCTTTTCAGCCGACCTTCGGCGGCGGACAGTGGGACGGCTGGGTCGCCAAGATTGGTTTCTTGCCCAGCACGATCGACCTCGAGGTTTCACCCTCGACGGCGACTGTAGGCCAGACCGTCACTTTCACCGGCACAGTCACTGGAGCCGCCGATTCACCGACGCCCACGGGAACGGTGACGTTCTACAACGGCGCAACTGTGCTGGGCACTACAACGCTTAACTCTTCGGGCGTCGGGATGTTCAGCACCGCGTCGCTGGCGCCGGGCGACTATTCGGTCACAGCCAGCTATGGCAGTGACGGCAACTACGGCCTCAGCACCTCCGTTGCGCAAAGCCTCACTATAAATGCGCCGCAGGTTGCTGTGCCCAATGTGGTCGGTGACACCGAAGCAGCCGCAGCGACAGCCATCACCGGAGTTGGACTCGATGTTGGCACGGAGACGCTCGTCTCGAGCCCCACCGTCGCATCCGGCGACGTGATCAGCGAGATCCCGAGCGCGGGAACAAACGTCAACGTTGGCTCGGCGGTTAACCTCTTCGTCTCAACCGGTCCGGCGAAAGTCAGCGTACCCAACGTGGTTGGCGACACGCAGGCAGCCGCAACGACAGCGATCACAGGTGCAGGCCTTACGGTTGGCACGGTAACTTCTCAGCCAAGCGGCGCGGTAGCGTCGGGCGATGTGATCAGCGAGACCCCGAGCGCGGGAACAAGTGTCAACGTTGGCTCGGCGGTTAACCTGGTCGTCTCAACTGGCCCGGCGAAGGTCAGCATACCCAACGTGGTTGGCGATACACAAGCAGCCGCAACGACAGCCCTAACCGGCGCTGGACTTACGGTCGGCACCGTGACTTCCCAGTCGAGCGCTGCTGTAGCGAATGGCGATGTGATCAGCGAGACTCCGAGCGCGGGAACAAGCGTCAACTCCGGCTCGGCGGTGAACCTCGTTGTCTCAACCGGTCCGGCGAAGGTCATCGTGCCCAACGTGGTTGGAGACACCCGGGTACCCGCGACGACAGCCCTGACCGGCGCTGGACTCGTGCTTGGCACGGTAACGCAAGTGGCAAGCAATATCGTCGCGTCCGGCGCTGTCATCAGCCAGACTCCGAGCGCTGGAGCAAGCGTGAATCCCGGCTCGGCGGTGAACGTCGTCGTGTCAACAGGTCCTGCGAAGGTCGCGGTACCCAGCGTGGTCGGCGACACTCAGGCAGCCGCAACGACAGCCATCACCGGTGCTGGCCTGACGGTCGGCTCGGTAACCACAGCGGCAAGCTGCGCAGTTCCGCCGGGAGATGTGATTAGCGAGAACCCCACTGCGGGCACAAGCGTGGCTGTCGGCTCGGCAGTGAATCTCGTCCTCCCAACCGTTGGGAAGGTTGCGGTACCCAACGTGGTTGGCGACACCCAGGCAGCCGCAACGACAGCGATCACAAATGCGGTGCTGCTGGTTGGACTGGTGTCGACAACAGCAAGCAACGTAGTTCCGGCGGGAGATGTGATCAGCGAGAGCCCGAGCGCGGGAACAAGCGTGAATATTTGCTTTAACGGGGTGCTCCTGCTTGTCTCAACCGGTCCAGCGAAGATTCTGGTACCGGAAGTGGTAGGCGATACACAAGCAGCCGCGACCACAGCCATCACCGGCGCCGGACTTACGCTCGGCGCGGTAACGTCTCAGGCGAGCGCCGTTGTAGCGAGCGGCAATGTGATCAGCGAGGCACCGAGCGCCGGAACAAGCGTCAACTCCGGCTCGGCGGTTAACCTCGTCGTCTCGACAGGCCCGGTGAAAGTCGCCGTACCCAACCTGGTTGGAGACATTCAGACTGACGCGACGACAGCGATCTTCGAGGCTGGCCTTACGGTCGGTACGGTGACGACGGCGAGCAGTCCGACCGTCGCATCCGACAACGTAATCAGCGAGGCTCCGGGCGCTGGAACGAGCGTGAATGTTGGCTCGGCGGTTAACCTGGTCGTCTCGACCGGTCCGGCACCGACAAAGACCTACGTACCCAACGTGGTCCCGGATACCCAGGCAGCAGCGACGACTGCCATCACTGAAGCTGGACTCGTGGTCGGCTCGGTAACGTCTCAGTCGAGCGCCGTTGTTGCAAGTGGCGATGTGATCAGCGAAAGCCCGATGGCTGGTTTAAGTGTGAATATCGGCTCGGCGGTTAACCTCGTCATCTCAACCGGCCCGGCAACGCCGGTGTCTTTGTTTACGACCGCAGCCATCAGCGGCTCAGTCGCCAACGGTTACACCGTCGTCATCACCGTGACCAACTTTGGCACAAGCACCGTGAACGGCCTGATACTGACCACAGCTACACTGCGCGCATTCTCAGGCACGCCGTTGCCGCAAACGCTGGGGTCGCTGGCCGCCGGCGCGTCGGGAACCTTCACGGTCAATTTCCCAGGGGTTGCGGGCGCCGCTGGCGCCTTTATCCCTCTGAATTATTCCGGCACATGCACTGGCGGCTCATTCAGCGGCAGCATTCGAAACGCAATTCCAGCAGCCTGAAGTCGGGGGCTAGGTCCTCGGCAGTATTTGTGGCATGCAGGCAAAACCTTTGCGATGTGAAGCATGAGAATCCTGGAGGAAACAGTGAAGACTCTCAACAATCGGCTGATATTGTCCCTGACAACGGTGTGCTTGATGGTGGCGGGGACTGCGGCCAAGGCAGACTCCTTCACAATCACCCTTAGCTCTCCCGTGCAAAACGGTAGCAGCGGTGAGGTTGTCTCCTTCGATGCAACTGTAACCAATAACGAAGGCGCAACTGTGTATTTGAACGGCGACAACACCTATGTGGATTCGCCCCTGGCTGTGGATGACAGCCCCTACAACAACAACTACCCCTTGTCACTCGGGCCCGGCGACTCCGATTCGGGTGCGCTTTTCAATGTGGACCTGCCCGCCGGCACACCGGTAGGCGATTACGCGGGATACTTCGACATTGTCGGCGGTGCCACCAATTCCTCGCAGGATATTGTCGGCGAGGCTGACTTCAACGTTGTTGTCACGCCGGAACCATCCGCGCTGCTGCTATTGGCGACAGGTTTGCTCGGACTAGCAGGGCGCGGCAGAAAAGCAGTTCATCCACGCCGGAAGACAACTTCACAATACCGATCGATGTAACCATTGATCGATGGGTGCGATGGCGGAACGACAGTTCGCCGGAATCGTTTGACCACCGTTCAATGGCAACGGATACAAATAGATCTTTGCAGGCAGGGGTTCTGGCGGAGATTTGCGGCGAGCCCGTTCGCATCCCTTCTGGCACAATCAGGATGATTTCAAGCAGGGAAGTTGCTTATTTCGACAGCGCCACGTAACGCGTTCCTTCTCTCTTCTGATAGGTCCTGCAGGTGAGAGGCATGCAGTGAAGTCCCACTTGCGCCAATGCGGATGCGACTCACTACCACCAGCGCCATCGCTACGTTCAATCCGGGCTCCATAACGCCGGGCGGCTCATCGGCCAACTCCACGCTCAGCATCCAAACAGCGTCGACAACAGCAGCAGTCGCCGGCCACGGCTCGACCTGGCCCTTCGCCACCTCGGCGTTCGCGCTTATCGGGCTGTGCCTGGTGCCAGGCAAACACCGTCGCCGCTGGATCACGCTCGCTCTGTTGCTGTTTGCGTCTCTCGGCGCCTTCACCGCTTGTGGCGGCGGCTTCGGTTACACGCCCCCGCCCCAGTCCTACTCCATCACCGTCACCGGAACCAGCGGAACGGAAGTCCAGACCACCACCGTCCAGCTCACAGTGCAGTAAAGGAGACCAACATGCGACTCACGGGCAATCCCTCCATCGTTCTGTTGCTGGCCGTCGCTGCGGTCTCCGCTCTGCCGATCGTCTCTGCGGCGCAGACGCCACCCGTACAGCAAGAGCCGCCAAGCGCTGAGCTCGCCCTGGGCTACAGCTATGTGCACAGCAACGTGCCGCCGGGCGGCTGCGGCTGCTTCAACCTGAACGGCGGCAACGCAACCTTTGCCTGGCCAATCAAGTCGAGCGGACTTGCCCTTGCCGGAGACATCACCATCGCCCATGCGGGCTCCGCATCCAGCACTGGAGACGGCCTCACGCTGAGCACCTTCACCGCCGGAGGACGTTATCTGCCGCATCTCGGCCACTCGGCCTGGCAGCCTTTCGGTCAGGTGCTGCTCGGATTCGCTCATGCAAGCGGAGCCCTGGTTGCGGGGTCGAGTCCCGGCTCGGCCAACGCCGATGCTGCATTTGCAGCCAATATCGGCGGCGGCCTCGATCTGCGCACCGGCTCGCGGTTTTCAAGCCGCCTCGTCGAGGCCGACTACCTGCTCACCACCTTCGATAACGGATCCAACAACCACCAGAACAACCTCCGTATCGGCGCGGGCCTAGTCTTCCGGTTTGGAAATCGGTAATGTGGATTTGAATAGGCGAACTTGGAAGGGTCCTCGCGCCTCGATACGATGGGATCGATCCGTCTTCCGTGAAGCGGTCAGGATCGGAAATGGAAAGCGCCCCAGGTGCCCGAAATCCAGGACGAGAGATCTGAAATGCGCGTATCCCGTCGATAATTATCGAGGCGTCGGGTGGATACGCTGCTAGCCACTGATATCTAGACATTCTCAGATGCCAGACCAGAGACAACTATCGATATTAACTGTCCTTGTGCAATTCGCTGACGCCAACGCCCAATAAGCGCTCCTTAAAGCGATTGGGGGATCAATAAATCCATGCGACTCTTCAGCACCTATCCAGTTTCAGTGAGCGCTTGGGTGATTCAGCATCAACGGAGACTGATTGATTAGCAAAGCGGCGTTTCGAGGACTGATCCTGCGGGCCGGGATGAGAGCAGGCGATTTTGCGTGTGGGGCCAAGCGACGCCCTGCTGCCTGTTTCGCACTTCCTTGCGGGCTATTGCTCAACCAGTTACTGGCGGATTGGCGACTGGCGGATTGGCGACGATACATCCGGAACCGCAAGATGGGGCCGCACCCCGCACCCCTGCGGATTCGCCCTGGTGAAAAAAGGATCGAACGTATCTTCAGGCTCTCTACCTCCCCACCAGCACAAACGCGCCCCAATAAAACGGCAGATCCTTTCCGTAGCGTTGCCGCACCGTTTCGCGCTCCTTAAGCTGGGCCTGCCGCAGCGCCTCAGGCTTTTCCAAGCCCCCGAGCCATTCCGCGTAGAACAGAGCCATCAGTTCCTGCGTCTCTTTGTCCGGCACTGACCACATGCTCATCATCACCGCGTCGGCTCCTGCCTCCTGCAGTCCGCGCCGCAGCCCGAACACACCTTCGCCGTTCAACTCTTTGCCCAGTCCGGTCTCGCATGCGCTAAGGACCACGAGCTCGGTCCCTTCGAGATTCAGCTGGCTCGCTTCAAACGCAGTCAAAACTCCATCGTCAACGCCTTGTTCCGGCGCCGCGCCTTGCCGCACCCGATCGGCTCCCGCAAAAAACAGCCCCGCGCGTAGCATCGGATCTTCATTCAGTTTTGCTTCTTGACCTTGCGCTGCCGCGTTCGCCGTCAGTTCGTCGTCCGTTAAAAAGAATCCGTGCGTGGCAATGTGCACGACACGCGGCCCGTGCGCCTGTGTCACCGTCTCCTTCAGCGCCAGGCGGCCCGAGAACTCGCTCGTCCGCCATCCGACACTCTTCAGCAGTTTGTCTACGGTATCCACTTCCACCTGAGTTCCAGGCAGCGAATTTAGATTGCCTCCCTTCAGCTCTCCGCCACGCGATGCCATCTGTGCGGCATTCTCGGCCGGAGTCGCTGCTCTCTGCAAGCTCACCCCAACTCCGGTTGCGCTCCCTCTCAACTCCGCAATCGCTGTCCTCTGCTGTGTCGCCGTCAAATCAAAACTCGGATTCCCAACCAGAAGCGCGCTCTTCAACTGCGCAACACGCGCTGGCAGCAGCAGATCCTTCGTGCTGTTCACAATGCGAAGCTGATATTTCTCCATCACCATCTTGCCTTCGCTGTCGGCCATCAGTCCGATCGGAATTGTGTTGAGTACTCCATCCGGCGATAGATAGACGCGATTCGCCCCCGCCAGCGCCGGCTCAAGCGGCTTCCAGAACGCCGTATACGCTGCGTTCGTGTTCGCCACCGCACCTGCCTGACCCGCCGGTGCGGCCACCGCTTTGAATCCGCGCGTCTGCGCAACATTGTCGCGATACGCCAACATTGGTCCCGCTTCCAGATCTTTGGCCGCGCCCTGTACCACCAACTCCGGCTCTTTGCTCTCCGGCGTCACCACGAGCGCGACATAGATCAGGTTTCCAGTCACTGCAATTCCGGTCTCGTACTGGAACCGAATCACCTCCACCGCCGACTCGCCCGGCTTGAGAGCCTTTTGAACGTCGCGCCACGTCGCAGCGTTCCGGACCTTCTGGTCGGTCATCGCTGCCGAGCGTTTCATCAGCCCCTGCTCCAGCGTGTTTGCCTCCTGCTGCAACTGCGCAACCTGTTGGCCCGGGTTCCCCGCCGTCGACGCCGACAGCGCCGCCAGTTGCGCCTTGTCACTCGCCAGCTTGTCGAGCATGGCCACGGCCTGCTGATCGCCGCTCGCAACCACGGCCGCACGCATCGCCGCCGCACTCTCGGCAATCAGCCCCTTCTCCTGGAGCAGTGCGTCGTACATCTGCCCCGCCAACTCGGGCATCTGGCCGTGATACTTCAGCACAAAGCTGAAAAAGAGCGGATACGCATTATGAAATGCCGCAAGGTAAATCAGCCGTTCCCGCTCACTCATCGTCGCAGCGTTAGCGCGAAACTCGCCCATCAAGTTGGCCAGGTAGGCCTGAAAGTACGGAGCCGCCTGCACCGGCTTCCCTCCGAAGTAATACAAACCAGCCAGGTCGGCCTCCGCGTTCCGCAGGTCCGGACTGTCCGGCTTCAGATGGGCCTGATCGATTTTCAACACACGCTGGTAGATCGGTTCTGATTCCGCCAACTGGTTTTCATCTTTGTAGACTCTGGCCAGCCCTTCGAGCGAATCGGTCAATTGCACGCTTTCTGGCCCGTATGCCTTCTCCAGAATCTCCAGCGCGCGTTTGTGCAACTTCTCCGCCACAGCATGTCCGCCGCCATCCTCGGCAATCGCCGCCAGCCTGTCGTAACAGTGCGCCAACCCCACGCTCGAGTCGCCCTTCGCCTTCTGATAGACCGTCGCGGCCAATGTAAATCCGTTCGTCGCGGCGTTGTACTTCGCCTGCGCCGCAGAGTAACTCCCCGGGAAATGCGCCTCCGCCAGAAGATTATCGGATGCATTGAAGACGAGTTCGGCCACGCGCTCATCGACCTGTCCGTACTCCTTTAGATAAACCGGAAGCGCGTCGTGGTATAGCTGTTCAGCGTGGCCGAATTGCCCGTGAGTCTCGTATAGCTGGGCGAGATGGGCCATCGCATTCGCTGTTTGAATGTTGGAGGCAGTGAGGGCCTTCGTATCGATCGCCAGCGCTTGCCGGTAGGCGGTCTCAGCGCCGCTGTAGTTGCCAAGATCGGCCTGGATATTGGCCAGCGTATCGAGCGAAAACCCGACGTGCGGATCTTCCGGGCCCCAAGCCACCTGTGCTGCCTTCACGGCCTGCTGGGCCAACGGCAATGCGGCAGCATCACTGCCCTCGGTTCGCAATTGGTGCACCTGGTGCGCCAGTTGCGCCCATCGCGCCTCTTGCCCGTTCGCCGGAACGAGCGCCACCACCAGCGCACACACCACGCCTGCGAGCACCAGCAATCGGCGGAAGAACACAACTCCAATGTCAATGCGCGACACGGCGATCCGACCTCCTCCTGCGTTGGGTGCCCATTCCGAATGCGATTTGCGACAGTGGATCGCGTCTGAGACGGGGAAGTGGGGAACCGCGGCTACCCGGTGATTTTTACCATCGCCAGCTCCGTTGCCCTTGTCAAGAAGAAACAACCCTCACGCCAACAGCCAGCGTCGAAAAGCCCCATGCGGATAGCTGACAGCTAAAATCTGATAGCCGCTTTCTCATCCGATGCCGCGCTGTCACCACCCCAAAGAAGAAGTTTCCCACATGCGCCAGGTACTCCAGTCCTCCCGGAGTTAATCCGGATAGGCGTCATCGCCGGGAATGCCTCTGGATTGAAGCTAGATCGCCATGGGGCGCATCGAGCCTCTGGAACACAAATTCCGGGGTTCCGGCCGGATGACCGGCCATCGGGACAGAACTCGGTTTTGGGTCTCCCCGGAGCCGCCAGCAGGCAAAAGGGGTTCTGTCCAGATTGGCGACCTTCCTGGAAGTGCTTCGACCGCGGAACAGAAAAAGTTCTCTTGAAGACTTGCCTCTTCGCCATGCTTATTCCTGCCGGTCCTTCTCTACAAGACAACGACAGCGTTGTAGACCATGTGGAGCAGAGCCGCGGGCGCAAGCCTCCCAGTCTTTTTGAACTGCAGGCAATTGGCGGCGCCAAGCAAACCGACCGGCCTGCCGCGACAGAAAGCAGCATCGCTTCACGCCGGTTGAAATGGAGTGGATCTCGTCCTTGCGGCATTGTTTTCTCCTCCGGGGATGTTTGGGTGAAACGGGCAGATTTCGTGGGGTCGTCAACGGTCAGCGGCGAATGGTTCGATTCCACATCTCGCCCTGTACGGCTTCCGTTCCGTAAAGCTTCCTGAACTGACGCATCCAAGACCGCCAACATAGTAAATCGCTTTTCTTCGATCTGTCGACGAAAAAGGACGGGGCGCGCACATGGTCTGGGGCCGGGGCACCGCTTCCGGTATCAGGCTGGCGGGTAAACTCGCGTTCTTTATGCATGAATCCTGGCGTAGAACCGGCGAAGTTGCCGAATCAAGATTGGGGCTGATATGGTTTTCGGGCAAATCGATTTATCGGCGGTTCCCCCGGAAAGCACGCGGGACTGGCAGGCAAGCCTGGTTATTTGTGAGCGGAAATCCGCGGCTCACCCCCACAGTCGAAAGCATCGCACTTCCTTCAACCTCACATTGGAGATTCCCATGAAAATCCGCAGGCCGCACATCGTCAAGTGCATCGTCGCGTGTACCGGAGCGCTTCTGGCCGTTGTCCTTGTCCAACCGACCTCCGCCCAGGATGCAGCCAGCCAGCCCTGGATGAATCCCAAGCTGCCGGCCGAGCAGCGCGCCACCGACCTGGTGCACCGCATGACCCTTGCGGAGAAGGCCACGGAGATGCAGAACAACTCGGCGGCGGTACCGCGGCTGAACATTCCCGCCTACCAGTGGTGGAGCGAGGCGCTGCATGGGGTCATCAACGAAGGCGTCACCGAGTATCCCGAGCCGATCGGCCTGGCTGCGACGTTCGACGCGCCGGGCATTCACACCATGGCGGGGCAGATCGGCATCGAGGGGCGCATCAAGCACGTGCAGAATGTGCGCGAGGGCCACACGGGAATCATGGGCGGACTCGATTTCTGGTCTCCCAATCTGAACATCTTCCGCGATCCACGGTGGGGCCGCGGCCAGGAGACCTACGGGGAAGACCCCTTTCTCACCGGCCGCATGGGCGTTGCCTACGTGACCGGCCTACAGGGTGAGGACCCCAACTACTATCTGGCCATCGCCACCCCCAAGCACTTCGCCGTGCACAGCGGCCCCGAGCCGACGCGCCACTTTGCCGATGTGGACGTGAGCCGGCACGACGAACTGGACACCTACACGCCGGCCTTCCGCGCCGCCGTGGTGGACGGCAAGGCCGGATCGGTAATGTGCGCCTACAACGCCATCAACGGGGAGCCAGCCTGCGCCAACGAGTTCCTGCTGCAGGAACTGCTGCGTGGAAAATGGGGCTTTCAGGGTTATGTGGTCTCAGACTGCGACGCGGTGAAGGATGTAGCGGCCAACCACCGTTATCGGGCCAGCCAGGCGCAGGGCGCGGCCATCTCCGTGCTGCGCGGCATGGACAACGAGTGCGTCACCTTCACCCAGCGTTTTGGCGAGCCGGTGGAGAAGGCCTACATCGATGCGGTGCAGCAGGGCTATCTGCCTGAGAGCGTGCTCGACACATCGCTCATTCGACTCTTCACCGCGCGCATCAAGCTTGGCATGTTCGATCCGCCGGACATGGTTCCCTATACGAAGATTGACGAGAAGGAACTGGACAGCGCGGCCCACCGCGCCGAGGCGCGCAGGCTGGCGAACGAGGCCATGGTTCTGCTGAAGAACGACGGCCTGCTCCCGCTGAAGGCTGGAGTGAAGAAGATTGCGGTCGTGGGGCCGCTTGCCGACCAGACCCGCCCGCTGATTGGCAACTATGCCGGCCAGCCGACGCACATTGTTTCGGTGCTCGAGGGCCTGAAGGCGCAGTTTCCCGGAGCCGCGATTACGTTTGTTCCTGGCACGCAATTCTTGCGGACCGATGGAGTAGCGGTGCCCGACGCGCTGCTCAGCACGCCGGACGGAAAGCCTGGACTGAAGGCCGAATACAACGAAGGAATGATGCGCGGACGCCCCGCCCCAGGGGCGAGCACGACGCCGCTGGTGAGCCGCACGGAACCGAATGTGATGCTGGATGAAAAGAGTGTGCCGCCCGAGGTGGCAACGAGGAAGACCTTTGGCGTGCGCTGGTCGGGATCGCTTACGCCGGTTGAATCGGGTGACTATCTGCTGGGGATTCGCTGCATGGGTTTCGGCCGGTTGACGGCTGATGGCAAGCAAATAGCGGTAGCTTTTGGCGGTGGTTCAGCGCTGGCATCCGGCGTCGGACGCATTCATCTTGAGAAGGACCGCAAGGTCACGCTCGAAATCTCCTACGGCAGCAACAACGGCAAGGGCCACGCTGAGTTGATTTGGGCGAAGGTCGAGAACGATGTGTCACCCAAGGCGGTTGCAGCGGCGAGAGACGCTGACGTCGTGATTGCGGTGGTTGGCATCACGAGCCAGTTGGAGGGTGAAGAGATGCCGGTCACCGAACCCGGCTTTCTGGGTGGAGACCGCACCAGCATCGATCTTCCGCAACCAGAAGAGAACCTGGTGGAGGCGATGGCCGCCACCGGCAAGCCGCTCGCTGTAGTGCTGATGAACGGCAGCGCGCTGGCCGTCAACTGGATCAACGACCACGCCAACGCGGTTCTCGAAGCCTGGTATCCGGGCGAAGAGGGCGGCGCCTCGGTGGCCGAAACGCTGAGCGGAAAGAACAACCCGGCGGGGCGTCTGCCGGTGACCTTCTACAAGGGAGTCGACCAGTTGCCCAACTTTGAAGACTACGGGATGGGCAATCGGACTTACCGCTACTTCACTGGCAAGCCGCTTTATCCGTTCGGCTATGGGTTGAGCTATACAAAGTTTGACTACAGCGGACTGACGCTGCCCAACAAGCCCGTAGCGGCCGGACAGGATCTCAGCGCCGATGTGACCGTCACCAACAAGGGCGCGGTTGCCGGAGACGAGGTGGTGCAACTGTATCTCAAGTTCCCGGAGGTCAAGGGCGCGCCGTTGACCGCCCTGCGCGGCTTTCAGCGTATTCATCTGGAGCCCGGCGTCAGCCAGACGGTGCACTTCGATCTGAAGCCGCGCGATCTGGGCATGGTGACGGAGGAGGGCAATCCCATTGTCGCCGCGGGAGATTATTCCGTCAGCATCGGCGGCGGCCAGCCGGATACCGGCGCGCCGGGGGCGAGTGGCCATTTTCACATCGACGGCCAGTTTGCCTTGACCGAGTGAGCAGGCGCCGGGCTCGGCGAATCTGACACCAACAGCTATCATCCGGGCAGAGATCTTTGCCGGTCTCTGCCTGCCTTTCACAAAATCAGGATCACTCGCGGGCGATTCGATGTCCTGTCGAGCGCTGCCCTTGAGGTTCAAGCCATCATGTTCTCTCGTTCCTTCGCAACGTCTATCCGTTCCGTCGCCTTCATTCTCCTTCTGCTCATCTCGCTGCCGGCTTGCCGCGCCCAGTTTCAGATGCAGGTGACCGACAAGAACTACCTCGACACGCAAGGATTCAGCGTATTTCTTTACGACAGCACGTACCACCCCGTTTTCGTTGACCAGAAGAACACAGCGATGGAGATGATTCTCCACGGTCAGCGCATCGCCACCAACGGCGACGTGCGGCTGATGCCAACGCCCGAGCAGTGGGACCTGGTGGCAACACTCAAAGGACGCCACGCCGATAAGCAGAACAACCGGCTCACTGCCGACCTTGCTTTTCCGGCCTTTGATTTGAGCTACACCGTTGAAGTCGCTGCCGAACCAGGCGGAGTGAAGGTCAGCGTGAATCTGGACAAGCCGCTGGCGCAGAGACTGGTCGGGCGGGCGGGCTTCAACCTGGAGTTCCTGCCCTCGATCTACATGGGCAAAGCTTACCTGGTGGACGGAAACCGAGCAGGCATCTTCCCGCGAACGCCGAACGATCCAATGGTCAAGGTATTGCCGCTGGCTGACGAACCGAAAAAGGCGTACTACCTGGAGGACTGGGATAAGGCCAAGGGATACACTCAGCCGCTGCCGTTTGCCCAGGGCAGGAGCATCACCCTTGGGGTAGACGACGCGCTGGCCCGGGTCAACGTAAAGTCAGAAACGGCCGACCTCATGCTGTTCGATGGACGCAACCGCGCGCAGAACGGCTGGTTTGTGTTGCGGTCGCTGATTCCCGCGGGCAAGACGACAGGCGCAATCGTATGGCACATCCGGCCGGATGTGATTCCGAACTGGACGCGGCCGCCGATGATCGCGCACAGCCAGGTGGGTTATGCGCCGGGCTTCTCGAAGGTAGCCGTAATCGAACTCGACCCGAAATACGACGGTCCGAAGACTGCCAAAGTGCTGCGCCTGATGGAGGACGGATCCTACAAGCAGGCTTTTGAAGGCCCGATCACGCCTTCAACGCCGTGGCTGCGTTATGTCTATTCAAAGTTCGACTTCACCCCGGTCAAGGACCCTGGCCTTTACGTCATCGAGTACGCAGACCAGCGCACCGCGTCGTTCCCCATCTCCAACGATGTTTACGCGCACATCTGGCAGGACAGCCTGGACCATCATCTTGCGGAGCAGATGGATCACGTTTCCGTACGCGAAGGCTATCGCATCTGGCATGGGGCCTCGCACCTCGATGATGGCCGCATGGCGCCCGTGGTCGGAGAGCAATTTGACGGATGGAATCAGGCAACGGCAACCGACGGGAAGTATAAAGGCGGCGATCACATTCCGGGGATGAACGTGGGCGGCTGGTATGACGCCGGCGACTTCGACCTCGAGGAGCCTGCGCAACTGAGCGTGATTCAGAGCCTGGCCCTGGCCTATCGCGAGTTTCATCTCGACTACGACGAACTTTCCGTGGATGAAGTTGCCCGCACGGTCGAGATGCACCGTCCCGATGGCGTGCCCGATACGGTCGAGCAGGTCAAGCACGGCGCGCTTCTCATCCTGGCGCAGTTTCACAATATCGGTCACGCCATCCGCGGCACGCACGAGCCGGACCTGCGCCAATACACGCACCTGGGCGACGGTGCGTCGAAAACCGATGGCCGCATCTATGACCCGAAACTCGGTGCGAACGAAGTGAAGGGCGACTACTCCGGCAGGCCGGACGACCGCTGGATCTTCACGTCAAACAACCCATACTTCCAGTGGAACGCCATTGCGGCGCTGGCTGCGGCGGCCGATACGCTGAAAGGCTGGGACGATCCGTTAGCGAAAGACTGCCTTGAAACCGCGATCAAGGCATGGAACGACGAGAAGGCTCACCCAACGCCGAATCCAATGCGTGGCGGAGCCGGAACGGGAGCTGCTCCCGGAGGTGGCGTGCTGGCTGCCTCTCAGGGCGCGGTATCTGGCGCACCAGGCGGTCCTGGGTTACAAGGCAGCTCAGGCAATTCGGCAAGCCCTGCCTCAACGAGCGCACCCGCAGCTCCGGCGGCCGCCTTTGGCCGTGACGGGTTTGGTGTCGGACAGGACTGGGCTGCGGCTCTGGAACTCACCATCGCCACCCACGGCGCAGAGCCCTACAAGTCCCGTCTCCGGGAGTTGTTCCCCCAGATGATCACCCCTCAGCAGATGGGTTTTCGTGGCTGGACGGCGGTCCGGGCATTGCCTTATCTGGACCCCAGCGCGAAGGATCAAATGCGTGAAGCGGTGAAGACATATATGGCGGGCCTGGACAAGCAACTAAGCGCCACGCCGTTCGGTGTGCCCCCGAGCCTGGGCACATGGGGTGGATCGGGCGCCGTGGTGGACATGGCCGTCCGGATGTACTTCCTGCACAAGGCGTTTCCTGATCTTGTGGGCCCGGAATACACACTTCGCGCCGTCAATTACATCCTCGGCACTCATCCGGTCTCCAGCACTTCGTATGTAGCCGGCGTCGGAACGGTCTCGAAGACGAAGACCTACAGCAACAACCGCGCCGACAACTCTTACATTCCGGGCGCAGTGATTCCGGGATACATCATCATCAAGCCTGATTTTCCGGAGTGCATCGACGACTTCGGATTCCTCTGGTTCGAGGATGAAGCCGTTGTGGCCGGATCGGCAAACTGGGTTGTGGCCGGCAACGCCGCGGACGCGATTATCAAGGAATCGAAGTAGATCGCGTACTGCAGCGTCGCGGAGAATGTGCGGCGAGAATCCTTGTCGACAGTTTTGCTCTCTGCCATCAGCCCATTTCGTCCCGGACTGGTCAATGTGCCCAACCAACAGGCGACCCGATGCGGATCGGAAGTTAGCCATGCCCCTGGACCAATCGCAGGCGCTCTACCCGGGCTCCACGACGCGGAGTGACCGGCTGTTACCAGATTCACGCTCAGCGAGTCAGCCGTTGAAGCAGTCTCTACCGACGGGGACATAAGGACCGGGACAAATTGCCATTTGCCATTCACTGCGCGATACTGTTTCAGGTTGGCCTTGCGGCCGACCGATTTACCATCCATTTACTATCCACGCTTTCTGGACGGATTAAGGTCCTCGATGCTGGTGGATCAGGCTTAACCGGGAGTTTCCGCTTTTTGCATCGGTTTTTGTACGAGTTCCGGCCTGTATGGTTAGTAACCTGGATAGTAAGCCCAAGCCAATCGCGTAAGTGATTGACTTTAAAGGGCGGGAGTAGTTCAGTGGCAGAACGTCAGCTTCCCAAGCTGAATGTCGCCGGTTCGATCCCGGTCTCCCGCTCCATAAAATCAATGGTTTACGGAGAGACCACTAATTCTCTGCTCCATTCCTGCTCCGTTTGTTTTCAACTCCGTGCTAAATTATTGAAAACGAGCAATTTATCCGATGCTCAGCCTGCTCCGTTTAACGACAATGGCGTGCCTTGAGATAAAGCCGCAGGAATCAGGCTCCTACTCGGATTCTGAGCCCAATGAATGCCAGCGCGCGGTAGAAGCAGCGGCTCAATTTCGCCATGTAGATTTCCTACCTTTCTGGCGTCGGTGCGTTTTGCGATACACGGGATCTCGGCATTTGTGTTCTTGCAAGGAGCTAGAGCGCCATCGGGGGGGGCATGTAAGTTGTTTATTTGCTTAACATAAAAACCCATCGGACTTAAGAATCTCGCATTCCGGATGGTCCGTGGACTTAATTTGCGCCCCCGAGCAGCAAGGTTTCTTTACGACCTTGGCCACGCCGTTGTATCGAGTTCAAGATCGAGTCCGGTTGATAGAGCCGTCAGTTCGTACCCAATAGAGGCATAGCCCTTCCGGCGGCGTTCATACATCCGGGCAAGCATCGGCTCAGCAATATCGACGTAGTCGTAGACCTGAACAACTTGTTTTCCGTCGAGGAGGCGATGGAGCCGACCGACATACTGCTGGAGAGTTCCCTTCCAGAAGATCGGCATTGCCAGAAAAAGCGTATCGAGCCGCGAATCGTCGAATCCTTCTCCGATGTAACTTCCCGTAGCCAGAATTAGCCGTGGCGCGCCGACCGGGACTGCATTCATGGCTTCATCAATCGCCTTCCTCTGCTTCTTGCCCATGCCTCCCTTCAGGACATAGAGGTGCTCACTGGTTCCTCCTAATAGGTCAGCTAAGTGCAGCAGGTGATCGGTTCTCCCTGTAAGTAGAAGTGGGGAGCGGCCATCGCGCAGGGCGGCTCGAACATCGGACACGATCAACTCGTTGCGCGCCTCGTTTTGTGCCAACGCACGATAAATATCTTGAATGGTGGCATCGACAGTGCCAGTCTGCATTTGGAAGGTCGTCTGGCGCGGGAGCACGCGATGTTGAAGGGGCGAGGCTTCCGTCATAGCCTTGGCGGTCATGCCAAAACGAATTGAGCCGCATTGCATCTGAATGATCGGATGATGCCCATCTTTTCTCGTCGGTGTTGCCGTTAGGCCAGAGACAAATTTCGCCTTGATCGCACGCATTACCTGCTCAAAGGTAAATGCCGAAAGGTGATGGCATTCATCGACGATGACCTGGCCATACTCCGCAACATAATCCTGCACAGCATTTTTCTGACGAAGGCTCTGAATGACGGCGACATCTACGATGCCCGTCCTTCTGACCTTGCCGCCGCCAATTGAGCCAATCGACTCTGGCGGAAGGTCAAGAAACATCGCCAGCCGCGCTTGCCATTGATCTAGCAATTGACGGCGATGAACCAGAACGAGCGTGTTGACTTTGCGTTGTGCAATGAGCCATGCTGCAACGGCTGTCTTACCGAAGGCTGTCGGCGCACAGAGGATTCCGTCATCGTGCCTCAGCATCTGGGCAGCGGCCTCTTCCTGATCTGGGCGGAGCCGGCCACGAAACTCTGTGGCAACTGCGACGCCCGGATTGCGTTCATCGTGGACTTCTGGCTGTATGCCGTGCGATTTCAACAGTTCAAGAACTTCGCCAATGCAGCCGCGCGGCACTGCGATGTGTCTGGCGAAGTCCTCGCCACAGGAGATGATACGAGGCTTGCCAAAGGTGGAAAGCCGCATGGCCTGCGCCTTGTAGAACTCAGGGTTTTGAAATGCCGCAATCCGGAGAATGCGATTGATCATTGCCGGTGGCAATCCTTGCTTTTCTACGTATACGAGATTCGCGCGCGTGATCGTGACAGATTCAGGGAAAGGGCCTTCTATTGGGAGGTCTGCTCTGCTGCGTGATGGGGGAAGTGTCCACGGATCTTTCGACTCATCTTCGTCGCACAAGCTCATGCGCACACCAATCAGATCGCCTTTGCGCTGCGCTTCCTCGACGATTGCCATCGCTGTGGAAGCAGGCAGTCTCTTGACGGAGAACAAGTAGGCCCATTGGTCCGGGTATGGAGCGAAATTGGCATCGAGGAAAACGCTGTTGCTTTGTTTCCGCGGGCCAAATTGAAGAGGAAGGGCGATTAGATTTCCGAAACCACCTTTCGGCATTGTGTCCTGGTTCGGAAAGAATCGATCATAGGAGTCTAGGCCGAGTTGGTGTCGCCGATCCATGGTTCGGTAAGGATTGCGCTTCCCATCTTCCGCGCGGTTACCGCGGGCAGGGGCTGATCGAAGAAAATCCAGATGTGCCCGCCATTTCCCGAGCGCGAACGCTCCAGGGACACTGGAACTCCCATTGTCGCGCAAGTGTCAAGGTAAGCGCGAGCATCTTCCTGCCATGATTTCTTGTCAAAATCGACGGCAAGAAACCAGCAAGTCTCATCAGGCAGCAAGGGATACACGCCAATGGTCTCTTTGCCGAAGAGGTGGTTCTCAACAACCGCGTCGGAAAGTGGAAGAAAGGTTCGAGTCTGACGGGCGACCTTTTTACGGTCTTCTGGATTGCTCGAATGAATGGCGGTCCAGTCCATTAGAGCCGCAGGCGAATATCCTGAGCGACCGTCCGCACTGGTCCAGCGTTTTGCATAAACGTCATAGCGTCCACGAAACAAGCTTCTGAATAGAGCAATCCGCTGCTTGCCTCGTTCCTGGCGGTCTTCCGGCTGTTGAAGGAGCACTGGCGGAGCTGTGGGGCAAAATTGATAAGCGCCGAAGCGGCAGACAGGCCATGAGTAGCCAATATCTGTTTCAGACGCTCAACTTCCAAGCGAAGAAGTTGGTTTTCTTCTTCGAGACCGCGTTTTGGAAATTGCGTTTTCCCGCTTTCTGTCATCGTATTATCCGTAGCGCACCACACCAGCCCACTCTGCCTATCTAACGCCGGGCTTTCCTTTGCTCCACAATTGGCCTGGGATCCAGTTTGTCGAGAATCTCCATGAACTTGGGCCGGTTCTTGTAGCGCAAACGAATGTCCGCGAGCAATGCGTTCCACTCGACTTCGCGATGGAGCGCTTTCAGGATAGGCCGCATCTTGCGCAGGTAGCCCGCAACCGCTTCGTATGCTGAAGCACTCGCATGCGGCAGGTGATCGTCCACACGCTGTCGATAGATTGCGAGCGACCGCTCGGGATGCGATTCCGTCACCGCGGCCGCCACTTGATCTCCGTAGCCGCCAGAGCCATACCATGACATGCTTCCTCGATGCTTTTGTCCGGCCGACATGGCATCATACCAACGAAGCACGTCATCTTGCCGCCTGTCGGCAATAGCCATGTCGATAAGCACATCGAAATGCGGACCTGCTGTTGGGCGATATCTGGACTCATTCCCCAGCAGCGGCAGAAGATAAGCTGGCATTGGCAGCGGCCATTCTGCATTTTCTACGCTCTTCGCCGATACTTTGCCTGGCAAAGGCAATGGCGAAGCGCCGGTTTCGAGAAAGTTGAGCGCGATGCCGCGGATGCTGTCTTCGCAGCCTGCTTTGGCCGCAGCCTTGATCAAATTCTGAAAGCTATCGCGACTGGGACGTGAGAAGAACTCCAAAGCCGCGTCAGCCGCGGCAATCGGCCATTGCCTGCGCTGAATCGCCGTTTCGCCTAACAGGTTTTCAAGACTAGACGCAATACCAGGCAGCTTTGCAGCCGTTTTTTCGATACCCTCGGCTGCCCAGCGCTCGGCTTCCTCGTATTGCTTCCTCTCAATCAGTCGTTTGACCAGGCGCTCGTAGCTGCCGGATACGCGCGCTTCCTGTTCGCAAACAGCAAGGATCTCGTCTTCGCGGCCTGCATTTTCAAGGGCTAGGATCAACCAATCGGCAATGTGCTCATGCTGGTATTTGCGGTAGTAGGGATCATTGTCATTTACTGGCGAATTCGCGCGCTGTGCCAGAATATCTGAGACTTCGGACCATGCCGATTTAGCACCGGACATTTTGATAATGACGTCGGTGGCATTGTTGACAATGCCGTAATCATCCCGCAAATGCGCATCGATTGCGAAAAGCAGCTTGTGTGCGGGAGTGAGCGTCGATGCAGCGACTGCCTGAAAGATAACCGGCACGCATTCACCCACGGCTTCTGCGGTTTCGCCTTCGTCGTTCGATTGACCAATCTGCTCGTTGCCCAGCGTCATCAGTTCTTTTCCAAGGCGCACCACCGCATCAGGATGCCCAAGCTCCAATAATCGCTCCAGACGATGTTTGACGCGGCTATAGTTCGGAGTTTGTCCTTCCCCTGTCCAACTGTTCACCCAACCAGCCTCGGAAGAGACGCGCCTGATCTCCTTCCGCGCTTCTGTGACAAGGCGATCCACTTTGCCTTCGCCCAGCGCAATGCGATCACGAAACTCCTCGCGCAACTCGGGGAACCGTTCGGTCAGAGCCCAGACCAACTCCACCAATTCATCGTGACTCTTGGCTTCGATATGCTTGCGGATCTTTTCGCTTGACGCCTCGAGTGTCTTTCTTCCGGAAGCTTCCGGATGCCGATGCCGGTGGACATAATACACTTGCTCGACTTCATCGTCTCCGGTATCCATATCGAGATCGTCCGCGTCATCCTCACTTTCGTCGCCGGTCTCGTCTGCAAGCAACTCCCACCGATCATCGTCCTGGTTCGCCACGGGGGTATCTTCGCTCGCGCTCAATCTTTCGAGGTACTCGGCAACGACCGCCACAGCGTGTTTGCAGCCGCTGGAGCCAACCGGACATGTGCAGCGCGAATAGATCGCCCCTGCCTTTTTTGCGGATGATTCGTACCAGACTGTAACCGCGTAGCGTGCGCCGCCCGTGACAGTCGCTAACAGCCATCCGTCTTCTGATATCGCAAGATCATGGACGCGCCCTTGTTTTTGATACGTTCTGCCACGATCGACAGAACGAGAGCCTGCCCACTCGGCAAGATCGTCCCAACTCAGAACTGTCCAGCCGTCATCTCGTGCGGGCTTTTGCGCCCTGCTTTTTGCCGAAGTTTGTTGTTTGGGACTCATGCATTTCATCCTCGCAATAAATTTACAGTTTTGCGAGACCCTCAAGCCGTCTGAGAAGCAGGGGAATCCTGGATTGGCTGGCCGCGTCTGGCAACAAGTAACCGGGCAGAGCATCCTGAAAGCGCAGTTCTGTCACCAGTGCGCGGAGCGCATTGCCGATGAACATGCGCAAGTCCTCCGGTGCTGCGGCAACTTCATCGAGCAAAGCAGCCCGCCCATCAACGACGGCAATCAGATCCTCCAGGTCGTGACTGGCGAAATAGTCCAGGTGGCCGCGACCGTGAAACGCTTCGAGCTTTGTGCCAAGGAAGTACGGCGCTGTAATGGCCCGCACCTTCAGGTTTTCGGAGATCGTAACGGCGACTGCCGCCTGCATTGCATCCCCATACCAATGGTTAGAAAAGCCGAGGATTTTCTCGTCGAGCGGCATCACGTCCAGCGTCAACGATCCGCAGGTCCAACGGCAGACCGGCGCGCCTTCTCGTATGTCTTCTTGAAAGCCTAGCGCGCGAAGCCGTTCGGAGAATATTGCGTAGTCGGCGTAGGAACCGATCTCGGCGATGACGTCTACATCGTATGTGGCGCGGACCGGCGCAGCTCCCGGATCAGTGACCAGCAGGCCAGTTGCACAGCCGCCCACGAATACGATCTCCGGGAGCAATGGCCGCAGCTTTTCCGCGGTCAGCTTCAAAAGCTCAAGATTGGGATGCGGCATGGCCCGACGCCTCCAGTCGAAGCTTCAATTCCCGGCCGGCAAGTTCGCGCTCACGCGCCCGGCCTTCCCGCAGAGCGTCGACAAGCGCCAGCAGTTCGTAGAACCTCTGGTCTTCAAGAGCTGCCAGCGGCGCATTCTTGTGCAGAGGCGAGAAGCTGTATCCTCGGACCGTACCCTCGGCGTAAGGCCATACCGGAACCGGCTCGCCATCGGGCGCGATTTGCTCCTTAAGAGGAGATGCTGCATAGGCCGTCGGAACGCCACGCGTCAGAGCGCCCTTTTCCGCCGGGAAG
>Ga0302274_10000886_pt1 | contig 29697 bp, 34 predicted proteins | sample III_Bog_N2_1_FD_198755 | JGI IMG/M metagenome (GOLD analysis project Ga0302274, IMG submission 198755) | Peat permafrost microbial communities from Stordalen Mire near Abisko, Sweden - III_Bog_N2_1 | ecosystem: Environmental > Terrestrial > Soil > Wetlands > Peat | place: Sweden: Abisko...
GTGGGGATTATCAACATCATGCTCGTTTCGGTGACTGAGCGGACGCGCGAGATTGGGCTGCTGAAGGCGATTGGCGCGACCAAAAGCAGCATCCTGGCGCAGTTCTTCTGGGAGGGGCTGCTACTGACAGCGGTGAGCGGGATCATCGGAATTGTTGTGTCCGGCGGAGGCATGTGGGTTCTGCAGCAACTGCTGACCGGCAAGGTGCCGGGATTCGATCCGCCGCGGCTGGTGCCGTGGTCCGCGGCGCTGGCGCTGGGGTGCCTGGTATTGTGCGGGGTGGTTGCGGGGCTGTACCCGGCCAGCAAGGCGGCGGCGATGGATCCGATTGAGGCGCTGCGGAGAGAGTGAGGAAGACAGTTCTCAGTTCACAGTTCTTAGTTCTCAGTTTTGGATGTGCAGGTGTTTGCGGGGGCGTGGACGGTGTGATGGAATTGCGGTGAGTTTCTTAGCCCAAGTATTGAGGTTGGCTATTCGTAACTGAGAACTAAGAACTGCGAACTGCCGACCAAAGGGAGGCTCATGCTGAAGGACATTCTGGGGCAGGCTTGGGAGGCGATGGTCTATAACCGGCGCCGCACCGCCATCACCATGGTCGGCATGGCTTGGGGCATTGCGACGGTGGTGCTGCTGGTTGCCTATGGCGCCGGTTTCAGCAACGCCGTCGAGACCATCTTCTCCAAGTTTGGGACGAATACCATCATCTTCTGGGGCGGGCGCACAAGCGAACAGGCCGGCGGCGACAAGGCTGGGGCGAAGGTGCGCTTCACGCTGGAGGACGTGGATCGCGTTTCAAACAGCGTTCCGGAGATTTTGCATATTTCGCCCATGTCCTCGAAGAGCATTCCGGTGCAGAATGACCTGCATCTCTACACGTGGAGCGTCGACGGCGTGCGGCCCTCGTACCAGGAGATATGGAAGCTCAACCTGGAGCAGGGCCGTTTCTTTTCCGGGGCCGAGGACGAGCAGCGCGCGCATGTCTGCATCCTGGGGTCGGAGAACAAGACCAAGCTTTTCAGCGGCGGCTGGGCACTGGGCGAAACCATCCGTTTGAACGGCGAAGCATTTACCGTGATTGGCGTGATGGCGCCCAAGATGCAGGAGGGCGACAACGACGACAGCAACCGGAATATCTATATTCCGTTCAATACCAGCAGCGACTTTGTCGACACGAAGTACTTGGACAGCATCTGGCTCGATTATCGAGGCGACAACGAGATGGTGGAAAAGGCGCTGCGCGAAACAATGGCAGCGGCGCATCACTTTCGGCCGTCGGACCATAACGCGATGGGTGTAGCCAACCTGATGTCGCAAGTGAAGCAATTTCGCATGCTCTCGATTGCCCTGTCGATCCTGCTGACGCTGGTGGGCGCGTTGACACTGGGCATCGCCGGTATCGGGTTGATGAACATCATGCTGGTGGCGGTGCAGCAGCGCACGCGGGAGATCGGGATTGAGAAGGCGCTGGGCGCCCAGCGGCACCATATTCTCATCCAGTTTCTCGCCGAGGCGCTGGCGATTACCATGGTGGGCGGAGCGGCCGGCATTGCGCTGGCCTATCTTGTCTCCGCACTCGTGGGGCGGATTACGTTTTACAGCGCGCTGGCGAAGAATGCCGAGAGTGCGGACATTCGCCTGATTATTTCGCCAACGTCGGTTCTGGTGGCCACCGTGATCCTGATTATTACGGGACTGGTCAGCGGGATGATTCCTGCGATTCGCGCGGCGAATCTGGATCCGATCGAGGCTTTGCGCTACGAGTAGCGCAGTTGTCAGTGGTCAGTTTTCAGTTGCCCCTACCAACTGTCGTGCACTCCTTAGCCAAGTAAGCATTCCCAACGAGCAACTGAAGACTGACCATCGGTCACTCGGCAAATTGTGCTTCAATGGTGGCAAATGAAAATCCTTATCGCACTCGCGCTGGCAGTGTTCGCAGGCGGCGCTCCTCACCTCGCAGGCGGCCCTTCTCATGACGACCGGTTTGGCGGCTGGCCTGACTTGACCGGCGAAAAGACCGGTTTCTTTCACACGCAAAAGATTGACGGACGCTGGTGGCTGGTCACGCCTGATGGCAACGCCTTCTTCTCAAAAGGGGTGGATAACATCAGCTACCGGCCTGAGGCCGCATCGGCCCCCAGGGCTCCGTCCGATCCTGACGCATGGGCGGCGAACGCCGCGAAGCAGTTGCGAGGGTGGAACTTCAACACAGCTGGCGCATGGTCGGCAAATGAGATGAGCCGGCAGGGAATTGCCTACACCGTCATACTCGATATGGCCGCATCGACCCAAAAAGATCTTTGGCTCAAAGGCGGGGTCGTGGATTATTTCAGTCCCGAGTTTCGGGATGCCGCGGACCGTGCCGCAGCGCAGAAGTGTGCGCCGCACGCAAAGGATCCGTGGCTGCTTGGCTACTTCACCGATAACGAGCTGCGATGGGGCAAGGACTGGCGATCAAAAGACAGCCTGCTTGAGGACTATCTCAAAATGCCTCACGAGGCCCCCGGCTTCATCAAGGCAAGCGCATTCGTAAAGGCGCTTAATCACGACGTTACGGAAGAGGACAATGCGAAGTTCGAAGGTCTTGTTGCCGGGGAGTACGCGCGTGTAACCAGCCAGGCGATTCGGCGCCACGATCCCAACCACCTGGTACTCGGATGCCGGTTCGCCGTGTACCCCGGAGATGCGGTTCTGCGTGCGGTGGGCGAATACTTCGACGTGATTTCGTTTCACAGCTACAACTCGATTCCCCCTGTTGCCCAGCTCCGGCAGATTACGCAGATTACCGGCAAGCCCGCGATGCTTACGGAGTTCAGCTTCAAAGCGATGGATAGCGGACTACCGAATTCCAAGGGCGGCGGGAAACCCGTGGCGACGCAAGCGGACCGGGCGGATGGCTTCGAGGCGTATGCAAATGCTCTTGCAGACCTTCCCGGAGTTGTGGGCTACCACTGGTTCGAGTATCGCGACGAGCCCAAGGAGGGCAGGTTCGACGGGGAAGATTGTAACTACGGTGTCGTGAAGATCGACCTTACTCCGTGGGAGGTTCTGACCGGGCGCATGACTACCGTCAACAGCGATATAGAGGCCCGTCACGCCACGTCGAAGAATGAAACCGACGCCACCCATTGAACAATGACAACTGCTCTCACACCGGCGGCAGCGAGTCCACCACAGGCACGCCTGGGGGTGGGGTGAAGCGGAAGGTTTCGGGCGGGATTGGTGCGTTCGGTACTTCGTTGGTGAACGTAAAATGCGTCAGCGCGCCGTCTGTTTCTTCAACTTCGATGCCGGTGATGGTTCCTTCGGCCGTTACGGTGAGCGTAAGACGCGCGACGCGGTTCTCCTGGCCTTTGGGCACGCCGCTCAGGGTGAACTGGCCGTTGGCCGCAGGGGCCAGGGTTAGGCTGTTCATTTCCTTTTGGAGCTCGGTGTGACCGAGCAGAAAACGCAGTGGCGAGCGCAGGTCGTCCAGGTCTTTTGCTGGAATGCGCTGAACCTGCGAATCGCCGCGGGCGTAAAACCATGCGGATTTGCCGTCGAGAAGGAAGAACTTGCCTGGGGGGGTGATGTACTCCCACTTCATGCGGCCCGGCTTGAGCAACAGGAGTTTGCCGCCCTCGGTGCGCGCGATGCCGAGGCCCTGGAAGCTCTCAGTAAATCCGGCGGTGAGCGAATGAAGCTGGTTGTAGTGGCGGTCGACGCGCTGCGCCAGGTCCTTCGCGGACTGCGAACGTTCTTGAGATCTGAGGCCGGTAGAAATCGATAGAACGGCGACCAGGAGACCTAAGCTCCGGAGGAATGAGCCCGCGCTCATTGGCCCAGGGGCTGGGTGCAGTTGGTGGTGCCTGCCGGGTCAAATTTGATGGCGCCGGACTGGTCGCTGCAGAATCCACGATCGCCGGATTTTCCCACCGTCTGCGGGATCGCGGTGACCACGTAGCTGTTGTACCGGTCAATGCTGTTCACGGTCACCTTGTCTTTGCAGGTGATGGCGAAGATATAGCCGGACTTGTAGCCCGAGGTCAGGTCGCCCTGCAGGATTTGCGCTCCAGTTGCCGAGGGAGCGCCGGTGTTGGGATCTCCGCCAAGGGCAGGGAGCGTGCAGGCGAACCCGTTGGATGGATAGTTGGATGAGTACTGAATCTCAGCCTGTTGGATGGCCCGAATGGACTGGACCGCCGACAAGTCGTTGGCGCGCTTGGTGAGGCTGCCGACGGTGGGAATCGCGATCAGCATGAGGATGGCGATGATGGCCATGACGATGAGCAATTCCATCAGCGTGAAGCCATTGGGCAGCATCGTTCGGCGGCTTTTTGCGTCGACCTTGTTCAAAGAGAGCCGCAATGCGCCACGGCAAAACGAGAAATTCAATTTCATGGGATTCCAAAGCCTCGCGGAGTGAGCGGGAAGAAGACCGACCCCTTCCGACAAAATGCTACAACGTACAGACGCGGAAGGGAAATGAGACGCTCGGAAAAGCAGTGGTCAGTGATTAGTGGGTAGTGGTTAGTGACGGTCTGCCGCCGCGACCTGCATTCGAGAATCGTTAGAAAAAGTGCACCTAGCGACCAGAAAGAGCCTATTGCTCATTCGGGTGCTAACCACTATTCACTAATCACTAATCACTGCTTCTAACACACCAGCCGGTCGCGCTTGAGTTTTACGCCGTCCAGGCGGCCGAGGAGGGTTACAGCGATGCGGTCGGGGTCGAAAAGGCGCTGGGCCATGGCCTGGACCTGCGCGGCTTCCACCTCGTCGATGCGGGCAATGACTTCGTCCACGCTGAAGAATTGCTGGAAGTACATTTCCTGGCGGGCTAGGTTGGCCATGCGGGCGCTGGAGCTTTCCAGGCCGAGCAGAATGTTTCCTTTCACCTGGTCCTTGGCGCGGGTCAATTCTTCCGCGCTCAGCAATTCCTGCTTGAGTTTTTGGAACTCAGCCAGGATCAGGTCGACGACTTCGACGGCCTTGCTTGCGGAAGTGCCGGCGTAGACGCAGAGGGTGCCTGTGTCACGGTAGGGGCTGAGGTCAGAGTAGATGGAGTAGACCATGCCGCGGTCTTCGCGGATGGTCTGGAAGAGGCGCGAGCTCATTCCGCCGCCCAATACGGTATTCAGGATGAGCGTGGCGTAGCGGCTTTCGTCGGTGATGGGGGGAGCGGGGACGCCGAGACAGATCTGGACCTGCTCCAGTGACTTCTTGTTGCGCAGAACGATGCGCGCGGTGGCCTCGGGGGCGGGGAGCTCATGGAGTGTGGCTCCGCCGGCCAAGCCGGAGAACTTGCCGGTGATAGCTTCGACGAATTGATCGTGGTCGAGGTTGCCGGCGGCGGAGAAGACCATGTTGCCGCCGTGGAAGCGGTCGTTGTGGTAGTCGAACAGGCTTTTCTGGTCGAGGCCGGCCACGGTTTTGGTGGTGCCGAGGATGGGCCAGCCAAGGGGGTGGTCTTTCCAGAAGCTTTGCGTGAAGAGCTCGTGGACCAGGACGTCGGGGTTATCTTCGTCGATTTTGATCTCTTCCAGAATGACGCCCCGCTCGCGCTCGATGTCAGGCGCGGCAAAGACCGGGTTCAGGACCAGGTCACTGAGGACGTCGAGGGCGATGGGGACGTGGTCGGAGAGGGATTTGACGTTGAAACAGATGGTCTCTTTGCCGGTGAAGGCGTCGAGATTGCCGCCGATGGAATCCATTTCACGAGCGATGAGCTGTGCGGTACGGGAGCGGGTTCCCTTGAAGAGCATGTGCTCCACGAAGTGGGAGATGCCGTTGGTTTCTGCGGGTTCGCAGCGGGATCCGGATTTGATCCAGACGCCCATGGCGACGGAGCGGAGGTGTTCCATGCGCTCGGTTAAGATGGTCAAGCCGTTTGGCAAGACAGTGCGACGGAGATTTCTTTCAGTTGTTGTCATCATTCAGTCAGATTCGATTGTAGGGTAATTTGGCTCAGGGGCGCTTTTGACAGCAAGCGGAGCGGAAATGCCTTATGCTGAGCCAAGCCATGAACGGGGAAAACAAACTCGTATCGTTAGACGCAGCCGGGACTTCCAAAGGCAGCCTTACGGTGCTATTTGGCCTGGACAGCGAGGCGCTGACCGCGCAAATGGCTGCGATTGGAGAACCGGGATGGCGCGGAAAACAGTTGGCGGATGCTATTTATCGTCAGCGAGTTACGGATGTTTCAGCAATTACCACATTACCTAAAGCCTTGCGAGAACGGCTGGCGGCCATTGGTTGGACGGTGGATCGGCCGGCGATTGACCAGGTGTTTACGTCGGTGGACGGGACGGAGCGCTACCTGGTCAAGGCTGGCCTGGAAACCGTGGAGACGGTGTGGATGCCGGAGGGGGATGACGGCGAAGCTGGAGACGGGAGCGAGGGGGACTCAGGCGGCGACGGCGAGCGCGAGAGGCGAAGGCACCGGGCCACGATCTGCGTTTCAAGCCAGGTGGGCTGCGCGGTTAATTGCCAGTTCTGCCTGACGGCCAAACTTGGATTGCAGCGCAACCTGACCGCGGGAGAGATTGCGGGACAGGTGGTTTCAGTGTTTGAGCGCCACGCGGTGGAGGTGGGGAAGGAACGCGTGAACCTGGTGTTTATGGGCATGGGCGAGCCGTTCCTGAACTACGACAGTTTCATTGCGGCGGTGCGGTTGCTGGTGAAGGAAGTCGGGCTGAGCCCGCAGCGAATGACGGTGTCTACGTCAGGGATTGTGCCGGGGATCGAGAGATTCGCGCAGGAACCGACGGAGTTCAGGCCCAAGCTGGCTATCAGCTTGAATGCTCCGAACAATGTTATCCGTCAAGAACTTATGCCGATAAACCGCAAGTGGAACATTGAGTCTGTTATGGACGCGGTGCGGTTGGTGAAACTGAGACCGAAGGAACGGATCACGTTTGAATATGTGCTTCTCGGCGGGGTTACGGATCGGCCGGAGCATGCGGCCGAGGTGGCGCGCCTGGTGAAGCGGACCGGATTGCCCGCCAAGGTGAACCTGATCGCCTGGAACCCGGGGCCGGGGATTGCCTACACCATGCCTCAGGCCGAAGCGGTGGAGGGGTTCAAGCGGACACTTTTTGCCGCAGGCATTCCGGTTTATTTGCGCAGGCCGCGGGGGCGTGACATTTATGCGGCATGCGGGCAGTTAAAGCGGACGGTGGAAGGGTAGATTCGCCATGGGAGTCGTCCGTAATGATTGAATTTTGACTGGATTTGGTTCGCTTAAGTTTTGCGCACCTCGCGTTTCGCCGATTTCTTATCCAATCGTCCAGTCTCCTTTGCGTTGGCACGGCCCGCAGGTCGCTTGTGACGGCCTGCGGACCGACGGCTCACTCTTCCGAGCCGATCTTTCCGCCGCCGCTCCTACACACGCAAACGAAGCGCATTCAGTCTACTGCTTGGTAGCCGAGGTGCCAGAGACGCGCATCACAGCCGCGCAATCTGGTGCTGTATATATGAATTTGGGCCAGGAAGCCCACTCGACCGGCCAGGACATCAGCAAGGTGTATCTTGGTTTCCTATGCTCAGGCGGGTCCGCACCACGATTGTGCCCTCGTGCCTTATGACTTGCCTCCTGTACGTCGCGATGGGAATCGCGCAAGCGCCCCCGGCTGGCCAGGACAATCCCGGTTCTTATACGCTCCGTGTTCCGGTCAACGAGATCAGTCTCACTTTCCATGCGTTTGACTCGCACGGCGCGCCGCTTATCCAGTTGCAGAAGAGTGACCTTCGCTTGTCCGATGACGGAAAACCGCAGAATCAGATCGTGATGCTGGAGTCGTTTGCCGACCTCCCGATCCGGGCGGGGTTCCTGTTCGACGCCAGCGCTTCAATGATGGACGACCTGGGGATGAATCGGTCCATCATTCGCCTCTATGCATCGCGACTTCTTCGCAAGGGGATTGATCGCGCCTTCGTGATGCAATTTGCCGCGGATACGCTCATGACTCAAGGCTGGACGGACGATGATGCGCTGATTGCCGCGGGAGCGGCCAAGGTGGGAATGCGGAAGGACCGCCTGCCGATTACCTCGATATTCGACTCGCTGTATACCGCGTGCCGGGACCAGTGGTCGGCAGACCAGGGCGAAGCAACGGGGAACTTCATTCTGCTATTCAGCGACGGAATGGACGATGACAGTCATGTCTACCTGAGCGAGGCCGTGGACATGTGTCAGAGGACGCGGACGGCGATCTATGCAATCGCCAACAATCCAAAGACCCCTTTCTCCGCAGGGCAGAGGACACTGGAAGAACTGACCAGCAAGACGGGCGGCCGGACGTTCTATCAGCCGGTGGGGGAACAAATCTGGGAGGATCTCAAGCTGATTGAGGCGGAGCAGAGGAACCAGTACCGGTTGGATTACCGACCGGAGGAGTTCAAGGCCAATGGGGAGTTTCACCGCATCAAGTTGGGGTGCACGGTGAAGGGAGCGAAGATTGTCGCTCGGTCGGGGTACTATGCTTTCTCCCGGAGATAGTTCCAGTTTTGCTATACTTTGGTTAATCCAGGAAGGGTGAAGGTCCTCCCGGGAGTTTGGCTACCTCAGCAGTAGCGCCAGGACTAGGATCACGAGTGCAAATACAAACCGCCAGTCGATGGCGATCGTGATTGCAACCCGCATCCAGGACGATTTCTCATCCAATCGTCCTCACCTCCTTCGCGTTGGCACGGCCCGCAGGTCGCTCGTTACGGCCTGCGGACCGACGGCTCACTCTTCCGAGCCGATCTTTCCGCCGCCGCTCCCACACACGCAAAAGAAGCGCAATCAGTCTACTGCCATAATCTCGCCCAGTCGGCGACATCCATCACAATTCAATCAATGTTTTGAAGACAATCCAGCTGATTTCCCGCGATCCTCCTCCAGGTTGCTCAGGAGGAGGATCGCGACGAGAGATTACTTCAATTATTATCCTGGAAGTTATTGATAAATTATTACTTATCGGCAGGAATTGGCAGCGGCTTTACGCTTCCGCAGTCTGGTCCCTTGTAGACGGATTCGGACTCGGATGTCCACTCGACTGGCTTGGTGTTCGGACCCATGGTCAATGTTCCTGTGAAGTGAACTTTGCCTTTGGCGTGGTCGGGGATTGTCCAGCTTGATTCCACGGTTCCGGTGCCGTTCATTTGGCCGGAGCAGACCAGGGTGGCGGACATGCCGGTGAGCTTCAGCGATACATTTGTGACCTGGCAACTGCCGCGGGACGTACCGGGAACCGGCGCGCCATATTTGTCGATCATCTCTTGTGTGAGGCAGACCTGCGTTGTGTGCGGGCCGCCGCCAAAGGGCGATCCGGGCGGCGCCTGCATTCCGGGGGGCATGGGGGATTGCTGCCATGTCATGGAGCTGGTGGTTTCCCACAGGCCTGGCTTTCTGGTGGACTGCGCCGCAGCGCTTACGGCCAGCGCGAACAGGCAACAACCTATCGTGATCGAGGTTCGAGTCGAACGCATCTTTCCTCCTGCATCTTTACTCCTGATTGTTCGCGCAGGGCGTAGGCCCGCGCCGCTTTACTTTACTTCAACGCGGGAGTGCCGGGAAAGGAAAATCTCTTCAGGCGCGCTCGGCCATTGCGACTCGTCCCAGAGCGAGAAGGGCGCCGGTAACGCGGCCGGCAGCATGGCGGACGACATTCTCTTCGCTTGCGAAGTCTCCGGCGATGCAGCGAACACCCAGAGCCTCGATTCGCTCAATATCGGAAATGATCGGCGATGAGCCTTCTGCAGCATACCGGGCGAGCGTTTCGGGTGAAAACGAGGCCGTGTTAACCAGCGCGCAGTCGAAGATGGGCGCGCGGGTATGCTCATAAATCCGCTCAATATGCTCTGAAGCGGTGAGGCCCAGGCTCTCGTTCGCCTGAGTCATCAGGTTGCAGACGTAGACGCGCAGGGCGTGCGCGTTGGCGAGGGCGGCAGGGATGCCATCGACCAGCAGGTTGGTGATCAGCGACGTGTAGAGCGACCCGGGGCCCACGGTGATCATGTCCGCGCGCTGGATCGCTTCCAGGGTTTCTGGGAGGGGGGCTGGGTTGGGTGGGTCCAGCTTCAGTTCGGCAATCCGGCTGCGGCTCGCAGTGATGTTGGTTTCGCCGCGGACTTCCGAGCCGTCAACCATTTGCGCAACCAGGGTGGCATTGGCCATGGTGGCGGGGTAAATTCGCCCGCGCGTTGCCAGAATCCTTGAAGCCTGTTGGATGGCCTGTCCAAAGTCGCCTGTGATTTCAGTAAGGGCGGCGACAAAAAGATTGCCGAAGCTGTGCCCTTTCAAACCATCTCCGCTGCGAAAGCGGTGATTGAAGAGCTGGGCCAGGAGATCTTCCTCCTCGCTGAGCGCGACCATGCAGTTGCGCAGGTCGCCGGGGGGGAGCATGTTGAAGTCCTTGCGCAGCCGGCCTGACGACCCCCCGTCGTCGGTGACGGTAACTACCGCGGCCAGATCGGAGATGGCGCCAGGCTCGACACCCGGCTGCCCGGCCGCGGCAACGTGCCGGCGTAGCCCACGCAACAAGGTGGAGAGCCCTGTGCCGCCGCCAATGGCCACTACGCGCATAGGCCGGATCGGCGCTGATTCCACGTTATTCGCATCAAGCTGGGCGAACGAATCCCGGTTGGGAGTCATAGTAAGTGGCATAAACAAGGATAACGCGCTGGGAGACGGTAGAGACTGCCCCCTCGCCTTCTTGGCAGTAATCCCGTTTATAGAACGTTCGCAGAGGCAAGCTCATCCACTGGATCTGGCGTGCGGTCGGGGGCGTTGCGCAGAATCTCCAGGAAATCCACTTGAGTCGCGCCTTGCGATCTCCGCTTGAAGAATGCATCGGCGGTTTCCACCGAACTGATCTTCTGCGCTACCGCGAGGGAAACCCACTGGTTCAGCGAAACGCCATCTTCTTCGGCGAGCTTTCGAGCTGCATTTCCCAATGAGGGAGGCAGCTTGACTGGAATCGTTGTTCTGTTCATTTCAGCACCTCCCTTAGAAAACTCGCGGGACTCACAACACGCAAGCTAAACCGTGAAGCGGCGATGAGAAAATCCCTGAGATTGTGTGTGAAGATCACGTCCGCACCTCCGTTGATCGCCGCATCGAGGACCATCTCGTTGTCCACGTCCTGCATCTGCGGTCTCCAGCGGTAGTAGACCTAGACTGGTTCAATGATAGCTGCAATTTCAGTCAGGAAAGCGATGGTGCTTTCCTGCGACATACCATGGACGGCGCGCTGTTCTTCACGCCCCAGCACGTCCTCATATTCCAGGAAAAGAGCCGGCGTCGCCAACATCTGAAACGAGCGGGCATATGCCAACTGGAGCAGCCGGTTACTGGCGCCATGCCGGCTGCGCATTGCCGAGACAATGACCGAGGTGTCGAGGACCGCCCTCATCGTGGCTTTTTGACCAAGGTCGTATCACCAACATAACCGATTGAGATCCAAGGGATCCCATCCTTCGCCAAGTTCCAATAACTCCCCACGCGTCCCAACTCATCGCCGCCTCCAGGGAAAAACGAGACTACTTTCCACCTCACGGGATTTCCGGATACAGCAGCTCGGTAAAGCGGGGATCATCGACCATGCTCTGGAAATCGTTGTCGGCGCGCGCCTGTAACCGGTTTTTGGGGTTCAGTTCGATGGCGCGAGCGAGGTTGGCGAGACAGTCCTGAGTACGCCCGGTGATGGAATCGAGGAGCGCGAGCCCGTAGAACGCGTAGTCGGCGGTGGGATAGCCGGCAAGAATCCTGCCGAACTGATCGCGAGCCTCATCGTAGTATCCGGTGTTCAGCTGAGAGACGGCGTAGTCATAGTGTTCGCCGGGAGTTGCGAAGACCAGAATTGGCCGTTCAAGCTGTCGCCGGCAGGTACTGATATACATCCGGCAACGCTCTTTGATGGCCAAAGGAGCATCCGGGAGCAGCTTTTCAAATGCGGACAGGGCCTTATCGAACTTGCCCTGCTGCAGCAATTGAACAGCAGTTTGGTAGAGCTGGAAGGCAGGTCCTGTGCCCGTGCCCGAGTGACTGCCCTGGTGGGCATCAGGGGAAGGTGATTTCTTGCGGCTCGGAGCCGTGGATCGGGCCTCTTGCATCATGGTTTCGCCGGTATCGCATCCTCTTTCAGAATCCGGTGCGTCGCTGATTCGCCAAACCGGAAGCTGCTTTTGAGGAATGCGCTGCTTAGGCACTCTTTATACGCAGAACCCCGGCTCTCGTCAATGGGTAGCAGGAAGGTGTGGGCTACCGGTTCGGGAGTTCTGTGGATTTGCGGTAGATTGCCGGGTTGAGAAGCGGGTCGTTGTACATCTTGAGCTGGCGGTAAAGCTTAAAGCGCCGCGTACCGTCAAGGGTATCGCGCCAGAGCGCATCGAGGCATGCGGCAAGGTCGGCGCGCTGCTCCTCGAGGATGCTGAGCCGCTCACGATTGCGCTCGGCATGGCCCTCTGGGGCGTCCGCGCGCTCCGCCTCTTCGCGCGTGTGATAGATCTTGAGCGCCAGGATCGAGAGACGGTCGATGATGAGGCCGGGCGACTCGGAATGAAGGGGGGACTCGGGGTTGGGCAGGCCGCGCACTTCAAGCCATGCAACAAGCGTGCGGTCCAATTCCTCGGCCAGGTCGTTGCGCTGCTGGTTGACTCGGTCGACGCGGCGCTTGACGTTTGCCAATTCGGAGTCCGTAGCGGCGGGAATGCGGGCTTCGTCCTCGACATGCCAAAGATGGAAGTTTGCCTGATGCTGGCGGGCAACGAGGTCGAGCCATTCTCCCGTTGATTCACTGATGGGAGTAACGCCGGTATCGGGTAGGGCATCGATATGCGCATGGTGCCAGGTGCGGGTTTTCCCGTCGTGAAGCTCCACGATTGCCTCGGCGGAAAGCATCTTGTCTGTTCCTCGTTCGCAACCAACTAGCCGGGTTGAACCAGCCGGGTTGGCATATCTATGGTAGAACTATCCTAATTCGGTGTACCCACGGGGGTTCTATGGACGCAAGCGTAGAGCGGTTTCTCTGTCTCGCCAGCTACGAAAAGGGACACGATTTTATGCGCCAGTGCGCTGAGATGGGAGTCCGGCCCACACTGCTGACGTTGGAAGGCCTTGAGGACGCCGATTGGCCTCGGGACTCCCTTGAGGAAGTGGTTACCATGCCTTCGGGCCTCACGCGCGAGCAGATCATCAACACCGTTACGTGGATGGCACGCGAGCGGCGCTTCGACCGAATTATCGCGCTCGACGAATTCGACCAGGAAACGGCGGGCCAGCTTCGCGAACATACCCGCGTGCCGGGCATGGGCATTACGACGACTGCCTTCTACCGGGACAAACTGGCGATGCGTATCGGCGCACGGGAGCACGGGTTTCTGGTGCCGCCGTTCTGCCGGGTGCTGAACTATGACCAACTGCGTGCCTACATGGACGAGGTGTCGCCCCCGTGGCTGCTGAAACCGCGGTCCGAAGCATCGGCCGTTGGAATCCGCAAGATTGAAGAGGCGGAACAGTTGTGGCGGGCGCTCGACGAGCTTGGCGACCGGCAGAGCTACTCCATCCTGGAGCAGTTTGTTCCGGGAGAGATATTTCATGTGGATTCGATTGTGAGCGAGCGCAAGGTCGTTTTTTCAGTGGTGCATCAGTACGGACGTCCGCCGATGCAGCTGATGCAGTCGGGCGGCGTGTTTACGACGCGCACCGTGGACCGCGGCAGCCACGACTGGAAAGAACTGACGGCCCTGAATGCGGCGCTGGCGCCGGCGCTGGGCATGGTGCGCGGCGTTACTCATGCGGAATACATTCGAGCCCACTCGGATGGACGCTATTACTTTCTTGAGATTGCCGCGCGCGTGGGCGGAGCATTCATCGCCGACCTGGTGGAGGTGGCAACGGGCGTGAATCTCTGGCGCGAGTGGGCCAGGATGGAAGTGGGGAATCTTCGCGGCGAGAAATATGCGGCGCCTGCGGTTCGCGAAGAGTATGCCGGAAGCGTGCTGTGCCTGGCGCAGACCGCGGAGCCCGACACCTCGGCATTCAATGATCCGGAGATCGTTGTGCGTGTGAAGAAGCACCATCACGCGGGGATGATTGTGCGGTCGGAAAATCCGGAGCGGGTGAGGGAGTTGCTGGAGCACTACAGCGCCGAGTTTGCGCGGGTGTTTCTGGCGTCCATGCCGCCAATGGACCGGTTGACGCCGGCATAAAGCGCTCTTGCCTGATTCAGTCAGATTGCGTCCGATCGCCGGAAGACCGTCCCCAAGCGGTATTGGGGACGGATCGGCAACGAACCACGAGCGGTCCGCTTAAAGTCGGTCTTTCGATGTGAGTAATCCAACGTGGTCCACACCTGCGCCTTTTCCTATATTCATGACCTGCGCAACGGTTGAGAAATCAACCTGGTCGTCCGCTTTGATGCACATGACTCGGTTCGCCCTGGGCGAAAAAATGGTGGTCAAACGGCTACCAAGGTCATTGATGCTCACATCCTCTTGATTGATCTTGTAGCTCACCAGGCCATCGCGGGCGCTGAGGATCTGCACCACTACGGCAATTTCGGGACTCTGGGCCGGGTTCGTAGACCGCTTTGGGAGTGCCGCATCAAGGCCGTGAGGCATCGCCGGGACGATCACCATGAAGATGATCAACAGGACCAACAGAACATCGATCATCGGAGTCACATTGATTTCGCCCCGTAGCTGACTTGAGGCATGACCATTGTCGATTGTCATCGGACAATTTCCTCCTTGGCTTTTGAGTGTCGAAGAAGCATTTGAAGCATTCACGGCATTCGGATCTGAGACTTCTAATGACTTAGACACCGCAGCAAGGCAGGGAGTTCCCGATGAATGGTTGTGGGTTTTGAGGACTGGCAACGCGGCACTAACTGGTGACTTACTGACGGATAGGCGACAATCCGATCGGAATCCACTCCCTGACATCAATGAGTTGGCGCGAAAACGACATCGATGGTGGTTTCGAATCTGACTGGCCTTTCGTTTAACAGGTATGGCCGGTAGGTCCACCGCCGGACGGAGTCTATCGCGGCTTGTTGCAGCAGTGCGGGGCCGCTGATAACGCGGAGGGCTTCCACAACGCCATTGGCGCTAATCGTGGCATGAAGAACGACCGGGCCGGAGACATGATTCTTAAGCGCCTCGGCCGGATAAACGGGATCGATCTTCGAATTAAGCAAACTCACAGCCACCCCAGCGGAGAGGATGACTGCCTGCGGCGTCGGCATGAAGCAGGGCAGCCGTGCGATGCTCTGACCTTCTCGCCATTCTCTGAAGTCGTCGATCACACGCTGAACCTCAACTTCGATGGGAGGACCCTCATCCCATATCTGATGAATTCGCAGGTGTGCGTTCATTGCACACTCGACATATCTTTTCGCATCCGTCACCGGTCGACCCGTCGGGTCTGTACCTGGCGTCCTCTCAAATGCGGCGAGGTATTGATCGCGGGTTTCCCAATCGTCCTTGAGTCCTCGCTTCAGGACGGCGATGGCCCGATCCAACTCCACCACCAGCGACTCGCGGTTTGGTTCTACCGCACTTGGCGAAGTTTGAGCCCCCACCTCAGGACCTTGAAAAGCTCCAGCCTGGCAGGCTACGAAACTAGCGGGGAGAAAAATAAAGCTCGCCAGAACCGCGTTCGGACGCAACATCGAAACCTCCACGCTGGATAGCGGAGCCATTGCAAATTCGATTATGAAACGTCGGGCAGGCGGCAGCAGTTTCCAGCCATGGCAATGATTCCCGTGATCAGAAGGCTTAGTAATGTTAGACACCGACGATGTCGAAAAAGTGCCTGTGATGCGGCAGCTGCGATGATTCATGACCATTCCGGATGGGTGACCGGCAACTCGGAACCAACTCAGAATACGAAATCCCTTTACAACATACCAACCAGTCGGTATGTTAGATACCAACTGGTTGGTATCCATGATTTCCCCTCTGCCACAACACGAATCGAAGACTCGACTGCTCGATGCGGCGCTGCACGTGATCCGCGCCAAGGGCTACTCAGCTACACGCATTGAAGACGTGTGCGAAGTTGCCGGGCTGACGAAGGGCAGCTTCTTTTATCACTTCAAGGGCAAAGAGGATCTGGCCCTTGCAGCCGCCGATTACTGGAGTTATCGGACCTCAGCGCTGTTCGCTGCCGCTGAGTATCACGACCTTGCCCGGCTGCCAGACCCGGTTGATCGCCTGCTCGCATATATCGATTTGCGGAAGGCACTGATTCAGGGTGATTTGCCGGATTTTACCTGCCTGGTGGGAACCATGGTGCAGGAGATTTATGACACGCAACCGGCCATTCGCGAGGCCTGTAACCAGAGCATCAGCGGACATGCGGCCACTCTCGTCCCGGACATCGAGGAAGCCATGCGCCAGCGCGGCATCCGGGACAACTGGACCGCGGAGAGCCTGGCTCTCTATACCCAGGCATCCATCCAGGGAGCGTTCATTCTGGCCAAGGCTAAACAGAATCCTGAGGTTGCCGTGGCTCTAATCGACCATTTGCGCCGCTACTTCGAACTGCTGTTCAACCAACCGCAATCATCTCCATCCTGAACCCGGAAAAACTGCAGCCCAAGGAGAGAAATATGAGCACAAAAATCGTCCAGGGAATGGTTCTTGCAGCTTCAATGCTGCTGGTTCGGCCGTCCAGCCCCAAGCTTGCGCAAGCCCAGGAGGCCAAGGCTCCTTATCCGGCCATGGCCCCTCTTGACCAATACCTCATTGCCGATCGCGACGCTGAGATCGCGCTGGCAAAAAGCGCGGCTCCTCCGGCGCTGTCTAACGACGCCACTGTCGTGGTTCTCGAAAAGGACGGCTACCACACAGCGATTGAGGGCAAGAACGGCTTCACCTGCATCGTGGAGCGGGGGTGGATGTCGCCCCTGGACAGCACGGATTTTTGGAATCCCAGATTGCGTGGCCCCATCTGTTACAACCCGGCAGCCGTGCGCACGATCCTCCCCTACACCCTTCTCAGAACAAAGCTGATTCTAAGCGGGCTCACGAAAGCCCAGATGGCGGAGAACATCCGGTCGTCGGTTGCCGCAAGCCGGCTTCCCCTGCCGGAAGCAGGAGCGATGTCGTACATGTTGTCGAAAAGCCAGTATCTCGGCGACGGCCCCCAGCACTGGCATCCGCATTTGATGTTTCATGTGCCCCGCGTGGACAATGCGAGCTGGGGAGCGGACTTGCCGGACTCGCCAGTTCTTCAGGACTCGGATCATGTCCAGGGGCCGGAGCCGGAAACCATTTTCATGGTGCCTGTGGATCACTGGTCAGACGGATCGCCGGCGGAAACTCATCAACACTGAGGCGCGCACGCAAGATGGGTGGAGATCGAAACCGAACATTCTTCAATCTCAAAGGAGCGGACGATGAACCTGACTGAACAGCCTGAAATCGTGGAATGGCCCGAGACTCACTATGTATTCGTGGAGAGGACCGGCCCGTTTCAGAAGATTGCCCCCGAGGCCTGGCAACTGGCATACAGTCTTCGCCCGCTCCTGGCCGAGAATAACCAGATCACCGGCTCCATGAGCCTTTACAGGATGAGCCCGAACGTCTATCGCGCAGGGTTTGTTGTGCCGGAACGGCCGCTCAAGCTGCCATTGGGACTGACGTACGAATTGTTTGAAGGCGGACAATACAGCAAGTTCGTGCTGACCGGGTCTTACTCCAATCTGGGTCCGGCGACGGCGCGCGTGTTTGAGATTGTTGCAAAGAACAACATGATGCTCCGCATGGATTTTTGCATTGAGCATTACGTGAACAATCCGCAGACGACGCCGGAAGACAGATTGATTACAGAGATTCTTGTTCCCACCGCATGAGGAGGCTCGCCGATGTCAACTGCAACATTGGACACACTGAACACGCTGAGCACATTGAACAAGGCAGCCTCAAAGGATGAGGCCGATATTCTCGCCCTCGTCGAGTCCATGCTCAGGGCCAACCATGACAAGGATGCCGCTGCGTTTGCCGCGCCCTTCGCGCCCGATGCAGCCGTCTTCAACCTTGCTCCGCCGCTGGTTCATCACGGAATCAGCTTGCAGCAGAAGCAGGCCTGGTACGACAGTTGGTCAACGCCGGTCGACCTGGAGGCACACGATTTCAAGGTTTCTGTTAGCGGAGATTTGGCTTTCTGTTTTGGATTTCTGCGTCTGAGCGGGACCAAGAAGGGACCCGAAGGAAGCGTCAGCTTCTGGATGCGTCAGACGCTGTGCTTTGAGCGGCAGGGAAGCGAGTGGAAGATTGTCCATGAGCACGCATCGGTTCCGTTCTACATGGACGGAACGCTGCGGCCGGCGTTCGATTTGAAGCTCTGAATGTATGCATCCGGTACAAAGACTTTACAATCGATGCGGGAGCAAGCATGGACTTGAAGAGTCAGTCTCCGCATCGTCGGTGGAATCCGCTTCGTCAATCGTGGGTGCTGGTTTCGCCGCACAGGACCCAGCGGCCCTGGCAAGGGGAAGTGGGACAAAAGGCAGCGCCTTCCGGCGTCTCCTACGATCCGCAGTGCTACCTGTGTCCGGGCAACCATCGTGCGGGCGGGGCGGTGAATCCGGTTTATGAAAGCGTGTTCTCGTTTGTAAACGATTACGCGGCCTTGCTGCCCGAAAAGCTCGATTCCGCGGACACAGTGAGCTCCCCATTGCTGGTTGCGGAGCCGGCCCGCGGGCTTTGCAAAGTGCTTTGCTACCACCCCGACCACAGCCTGACCCTGGCGCGCATGACGCGCGAGGAGATTCGCCCGGTGGTGGACGCCTGGACCCAGCAGTACAAGGAGATTGGCGGCCTGGAGTGGATCAAGTACGTGCAGATTTTTGAGAATCGCGGAGCCATGATGGGCGCCAGCAACCCGCATCCGCATGGGCAAATCTGGTCAACGGACTTTGTGCCGGACGAGCCTGCCGCCGAAACCGTGGCACAGCGTGAGCACCTTGCGCGGACGGGCCATTGCCTGTTGTGCGATTACACCGCGACCGAACTTGCAATCGCGGCTGAACAGGGACGCGTTGTCTTCCAAAATGCGCATTTTGCCGCGATTGTCCCGTGGTGGGCTGTGTGGCCATTTGAGGTGATGCTGGTTTCGCGACGCCATGTTGGCGCGCTACCGGAGTTCACGGGCGAGGAGCGCGAGGGACTGGCGGACGCATTGAAGCGGTTGACCACACGGTTCGACAATCTTTTTGACACCAGCTTTCCGTACACAATGGGGTTTCACCAGTCGCCTACAGATGGCAAGGAGCATCCGGAGTGGCATTTCCATGCACACTTTTACCCCCCGCTGCTGCGCTCGGCGACGGTGCGTAAATTCATGGTGGGATTTGAGATGCTGGGCATGCCGCAGCGGGATATTACGCCGGAGGACGCGGCCGAGCGGCTGCGGGCCTGCCCGGAAGAGCATTTCTTGCCGCGGGCGTAGATCCGATTCAATGCGGCAATTGTGGTTGCAACAATCCGTAGACCCAGGTTCCCAGGAGCGCGCTCAGGATGGCCAGGATCATCACTGAAACCCCATTACCGACGAGCGCAAAGAGGGGGCCTGGGCAGGCTCCTGTGAGGGCCCATCCCAAACCGAATATCGTACCGCCGACCGCATATCGCACTCCACTGCCCAACGTCTTTCTGGGAATTGAAATGGCTTCTCCGGAAGCAGATTTGAGCGCCAGCTTCTTGATGAGCGCGACCGATGCAGCAGCCGTTGCAATGGCCGATCCGATGATGCCGTACATACGGAACGACTGAAATCGAAACATCTCCTGGATGCGGAACCAGGACAACACTTCGGACCTGGTGAGCACAATGCCAAAAGCAATACCGAGTGAGAGATAAACCAAAAGTGACACAAGCTTGCCGTCCTGTTCGCCGGCAGTCTCAATCTCGGGATGTGGTTTCGCAGTCATGGTCGTTAGAACAGGTGCGGCAGGATGAAATACGTTGCGGCGAGGCCTCCCGCAAAGAAGCCGAGAACCGCGATCAAAGAGGGCAACTCAAAATTGGCAAGGCCTGAGATAGCGTGGCCCGAAGTGCACCCTCCGGCATACGCTGTGCCGAAACCCACCAGGAATCCTCCCAACACAATGGACACAAATCCGCGCAGAGTGAACACGGCATGCCAACTGAAGATTTCATGTGGCGCCACGCCAGAAAGATTGTGTAGACCCACCTGAGTCAGAGCAGCTTTTGTCGCAGGCGAAATCGCAATGTCGTGCGGCGTTCCCACGTGAGCGGCGAGAGAGCCGCCGGCTAAGACTCCCGACAGGAACACAAGATTCCACAGTCCGGCGTTCTTCCAGTCATAGCGGAAATACTCGAGCTTCCACGGTGCGAACGCTGAACAAAGATGGCGCAGATTACTCGAGATTCCAAACACCTTGTTGCCGGCGAGTAAGAGCGCCGGAACGAAGAGCCCGATAATTGGCCCCGCAACATACCAGGGCCATGTTTCCGTAAGCCAGGCGCTCATGTCGTATCAGGCGATTCCCGGATGACGCCCCTGGCGCAGGTCCCACAACGCAGCCACGAGCGCATCGATTTCCTCGCAGGTGTTGTAAAGAGCGAGCGTTGCGCGGAGCGTGGTCTCCAAGCCAAAGCGGCGCAAGATCGGTTGCGCGCAGTGATGACCGCCGCGAACGGCGATGCCCTTGCGGTTGAGGTAGTCGCCGATCTCCTCCGTTCTGAAGCCGTCCATCACGAAGGAGAGGACTCCAGCCTTTTCTTTTGCTGTGCCGATGATGCGGAGCCCTGGGATGCGTTGAAGTGCGTCAGTGGCATACACCAGCAACGTGTGCTCGTGGCGCGAAACATTGGCGATGCCGACGCGATCGAGATAGTCGATGGCGGCGCCGAGGCCGACGGCATCGGCTATGTTGCCCGTGCCGGCCTCAAACCGCTGCGGGGGCGGCTGGTACAGCGTCTTCTCGAAGGTGACGTCCTGAATCATGTTGCCGCCCCCTTGCCACGGAGGCATGTTATCCAGCACCTCGGACTTTCCATACACCACACCGATGCCGGTTGGCGCGAAAACCTTATGCCCCGAGAAAACGTAGAAGTCGCAGTTGATGGCTTGCACATCGACACGCATGTGCGACACCGCCTGCGCACCATCCACCAGCACGCGCGCGCCGTGACGGTGAGCGGCCTCGACCATTGCATTTACAGGAACCACCGTGCCGAGCGCGTTTGAGACATGTGTGATGGATACAAGACGCGTCTTTGGCCCAAGCAGCTTTTCATATTCGTCAAGCAGCACCTGTCCGGAATCGTCTACCGGGGCAACGCGAAGCCGCGCGCCCTTTTCCGCGCACAGCATCTGCCACGGAACGATGTTGGCGTGATGCTCCAGCCAGGTAATGACAATCTCGTCGTCCTTTTGAACATTGCGACGGCCCCAGCTTTGGGCCACAAGATTGATGGCTTCCGTGGCCCCGCGGACAAAAACAATCTCGCGCGTGGCGCCGGCATTGAGAAAACGACGCGTCTTTTCGCGGGCCGATTCGTACGCATCGGTCGCCCGTGCAGCCAACTCATGCGCGGCGCGATGCACATTCGAGTTTTCGTGTTCGTAGAAGTACGTGAGCCGATCGATCACCGACTGCGGCTTCTGGGTAGTCGCCCCGTTGTCGAGCCAGATCAATGGATGACCGTTGACTATCTCACGCAGGATGGGAAAATCGCGGCGAATTGCCTCCACATCGAACGAATAGGAAGAGAGACCGAGATCGTCGAGAAGCTCGGGCTGCCCCGCACCGGGAACCACCACCGGCACGCCATCCACCGGATAGAGCGGGCGGGGTTTGCTCAGCGCATCCTCGGAAGCAGGAGCGCGAAAGGCGGGCGCGTGGGCCACTGTTCCGGGGAACTGCGGGGTGTTCAGGTCAAGCGGCGATGCAAATGGATTGCCCGCCGAGCTTCTTCCTGCGTCGGCTGGCTTCTCCGGTGCGCCGGCAGCCGGAATGGGACCGGGCACCGAAGGCGGAGTCGAGAACAGCGGACGCGCTTCTTCAAGAAATGAGAATGCCGGGATTGGCGAGGAGTCCAAGACACCGAAAGCGCCGGGAACCACCGGCGCCGGAGGCTGAGGAGGTGCGGGCAGAGTGGACGGATGAATATCGGTGAATAGCGATGCGGGGATTGCAGCAAATCCCTCATCGCTGGGCACAGCGCTTCCAAACGCCTGTGCTGGAGAGTGCTGGGAGGCTGGCTCCGCGGCGGGTTCAGCAAAAAGCGGCCGCGCATCGGCAAGAAACGCAAAGGCCGGGTCAGCCGGTGGAGCAACGTTGGCGCCCGGTCCTCCACGAGGAGTGACAGGAGCCGATGCATTGGAACGCATGTCCGGTGGAACGCTTCGATCCGAAGGCGTGACAAATGACCCCGTTTGCCCTGAGCTGGCCGGCGATTGCACCAGGTCCGCCGCGATGCCCGGAAACGAAGGCGCAGTGGGAGCGGGGACAGCCGCATAGGGGTTGCCTGTAAAGGCGGAGTTCGGGGGCAGTGAGGCGCGAGCCGCGGTGAGGGCCGGCTGTTGCAGCGTCTCCGGAAGCGCATTGAAAATCTCATTGGCCATGCGCGCTAACTCGGCGGGAGAGAGAATGCCGGGAGCGAGACCCTGGCTCGCATTTGGACCCGCTCCCTGAGCGCTCACATCTGGGGTCGGCCTGACAAGCGCCGGCTCACTGGTACTCATGGTATTGTCCTACGTCCACACCCTCGAGCACTGCAATGGCATCGTCTGTCAACACGGCAGCCGAGCAGTAGAGCGAGATCAGGTAGGAAGCAAGCGCCCGCTGGTCGATGCCCATGAAGCGCACCGACAGCCCCGGGCTCTGCTCTCCCGGAAGCCCCGGCTGGAACAGTCCGATGACACCCTGCTTCTTCTCGCCCACACGCAGCAGAAGAATCTTCGAGGTGTGGTCCTTGCTTCGCACCGCAATCTTGTCCGAGGGGATGAGTGGAACGCCACGCCAGGTAAGGAACGGCGTGCCAAACAACGATACCGTGGGCGGAGGAACTCCGCGGCGCGTGCACTCCCGCCCGAAGGCTGCAATGGCGCGCGGGTGGGCCAGGAACAAAGAAGGCTCTTTCCAGACTTTGACCAGCAACTCGTCAAGATCGTCCGGCGTAGGCGCGCCCTTGCGCGTCTTGATCTTCTGCGAATCGGCGACGTTGTTGAGCAGGCCGTACTCCGCATTGTTCAGCAGTTCGCTCTCCTGCTTCTCCTTCACGCTCTCAATCAGGAGCCGCAACTGCTCGCGAACCTGGTCATACGGATTGCTGTAAAGATCGGAAACGCGCGTGTGAACATTGAGCACCGAATTGATGCTGCTTAAAATATACTGGCGAGGATTTTCCTCGTACTTGATGTACGTAGTGGCAACGGGCGACTCGTCCTCATGGCTGCAAATGGACTCGATCGGTTTAGTCTCGTCCACTTTGTTCAGCCGGAAGATTCCCGCCTCAAGCGGCTTCCAGTCCAGAAGGCGTACCAGCCATCGCGGTGTGATTGCTCCAAATTGCGGAGCAGTCTTGGTGACATTGGCAAGTTGATATGCCGCTTCTTCGCTCAATGAGGCGCGGACGACTTCTTCAGCCACAGGTTTATCTCCTAGTACGATTCAATGGGAATTCTAGAGCCTGCGGGTGAACTCCGCAAGAAAACAGACAGCCATGGAAACCGGACTTCCGTACTGGTTGCTGAGCCGCGACCGGAGACCTTCCACGATGCAGATCCCTTTGGGCAGCCGGCTCCGCGTGTTCTAGTATTTGCGGATGCCGTGATCGACCCGATCAGACCAGGCATGGATTCCGCCTGTCAGGTTCCACACCTGGTTAAAGCCTGCATTATTCAGTAGTTGCACAGCCTTGGCGCCGCGCGGTCCCATCTTGCAAACTGCCACAATCTTCTGTCCGGGATCGAGTTCGCTCACCCGTCGGGGAAGTTCGGCCAGCGGAATGAGATGACCGCCAATGTTGGAGGTCTCAAATTCAAATTCATCGCGCACGTCGAGCAGAAATAGATTCTCACCGGCATCGAGCCGTTTCTTCAGGTCTTCGGCTCGAATCTCAGGAACGCCCATTGCTTCTTCTCCCTATGAGGAGGCGGTTTGGCATCATTCTTTCCGGCCGCACCCGCCTCGATTTCAATCCAAAACAGAAAACCCACCTGCCAGCTGAATTCTGGCGGTGGGTCCGATTGAGGTGCCGGCTTGTAGCTAAACTTTAGCTCTGCCCATCCCTCGCGCCAGAAGACATGCGTACGCAACACATCGCGCAACAACAGGCTCCAGCGTTCTTGAGGGTCAGATCAGTCACAAAAGCAGCATACCATCCGCGCCTCATAACCACAAACTTCTGTCTGGAATCCTAGGGCCGCTTCAGCTTCATTGCTTCGGCTGTCACATCGGTGTACTTCAGACCTGCTCCCGTATTGAAGATCACAACCCGATCGGATGTCTTGAGCGTTCCATCCGCCAGCAGCTTATCGTACGCGGCTGTTACCGATGCGCCTTCCGGAGACAGGAAGATGCCTTCGTTTCGAGCCCAATCAAGGATGGAGGCAAGAATCTCTTCATCGGTTACGGCAAGCGCGATTCCGTCTGAAGCTCGAAGGATATCGAGGATGATTGAGTCTCCGTATGGTTTAGGCACGCGCAGCCCCGATGCGAACGTGGATGCATTCTGCCACATCTGGCACACGTTCGCTCCCGCATGGAACGCGCGGGCGACGGGCGCGCATCCAGCAGCCTGCACAGCGATCATGCGAGGCCGCTTGCCGGGCTTGACCCAGCCCAGTTCTTCCAGCTCTTCAAATGCCTTCCACATGCCGATCAGGCCGACTCCGCCGCCAGTGGGATAGAAAACCGCATACGGATATTCCCAGCCCAACTGCTCAACCAATTCGTAGCCCATCGTCTTCTTGCCTTCGACACGAAAAGGCTCTTTCAGTGTGGAGATATCGAACCATCCCTCCTGCAGCTTGCGCTCACCCACAATGCGGGCGCAGTCGGAGATCAATCCATCGACGAGCGTGACGTTGGCTCCGTAGGCAATCGCTTCCACATAGTTGGCGAAGGGCACATCGCGCGGCATAAAGATGTGCGCCTCGATTCCGGCCGCTGCCGCATAGGCTGCCAGTGCGCCCGCCGCATTCCCGGCGGAAGGAACAGCAAGCTTCTTCAAGCCATAGTGCCGGGCCATGGTGACAGCCATCGCAAGACCGCGCGCTTTGAACGTGCCCGTTGGATTGGCGCCTTCCTCTTTGACAAAGACCCCTGGATACCGCTTGCTATGCAGCATCGGCGTCCAACCCTCGCCCAATGTAACGGGGGGAACGTCAGGCAAGACTGCTCGATAACGCCACATGCCGGCCCAGGGCGAAGCGGTGTCCTCGGCAATCCGATCGCGAGCCGATGTGCCTCGCAAAGCTGTGAGGTCATAGCGGACAAAGAGCGAGCCGACAGGCTGATCTGTGCATTGCGTGCAGACTGTCTGCGGGGATGCTGCCGAAATTCGTGCGCGGCAGCGAGAGCATTCAAGATAAGCAATTGGTGGCATGGGATCCGTCGGGGCGCTGTTGATATTTCATATACTACGCAGCAGAATCTTGATTGCGTAGCCAGCTTTGCATGCGCTCGCCCCGATCTGGTCCGAGGCATACAACCTAGCGGCCAGCTATTGCTTTACGAGCGGTATAGATAAGTTGTTTCTTTAACGTGGTGAGCTCGCTGGGGCTCGAACCCAGGACCCACGCCTTAAAAGGGCGATGCTCTACCAACTGAGCTACGAGCTCGTTCACAAACCACTCTTTCAAAACTACCACAGGGACGTGTTTTCCGCTCTGTGGCGGGACGGTGCGCGAGAGATTTGCTCCGTCGCTGAGAACTCTTACCCTGGCCGCCCGGGTGAGCGGGCGGAAAACCGGGAATCGGTTAGCGCACCTCTTAATTGAGTTTTTGAGAGAGAGTCGAAATTAGATTAAGAAAGTCAATATTATCTATTGACAAAATTAATGAAATTTATCATGATTCTTCTTGTAATCAAGAAACGAGAGTTCTTCTGATGGCTCCGCACCCTAAACCGGCTTCCGATTGGCAGGACCTGCTTCGCATGGCGGACGGCTCTTCGCTGGTGGTGGAACGCGTCCGCTTTGTTGAAAAGCAGGTATCAATCGAAGGCGAGTTTGTACTGCCTGAGTTGGCTCGTCTCAGCATGGAAGACCAGGTGTTTATCACGTCTTTTGTGCGCGCCCACGGCTCCATCAAGGAGATGGAGCAGGTCTTCGGGGTAAGCTACCCGACGATCAAGGCGAGGCTCAACCGCATCGGCGGGCTGCTGCAGTTTGTTGATGTGAATCCGTCTCCCTCCCGCGCGGAAGTGTTGGAGCGGCTCAAAACTGGGGAGATCGGCGCCGAGGAGGCCATCCGCGCCCTGGAGGCTTTGAAATGACTCCGAACTTTGCCGTTATCGGCATCGATACGCCCGGCTTCCGTATGCCGCGGCTCTGGTTACCCTTGTTCCTCTTGTGGCTTCCCGCCATTCTGTTGTCGCCGCTTATTCTGCTGGTGGTGTTGGCGGTCTGGTTGGCTGGCCGGATTACTGTGGGTGGGGTTCGTTTGGACGGCGGTGTCAATCCGTGGCGCGCCATCGCAGTTCTCTGGGGCATTCTGTGCGCACTGCCGGGAACCCATATTCGCGTGGCCACGCACGACGCCCACGTTCAGGTTCGCATTCTGTAGAGGTGATTATGCCAAACAGTCGCCGCACCATTCTTTCGCTCGTCGCCCTCGGACGCATCAGCCCCGCCGAAGCGGAACGCCTGCTGATTGCCTGGAATGAAGGCCGGGAGAGCTTCTGGCTATGCTTTGCGCTTGTCGCAGCCACGCTTCTGGCGCAACTGGATCCGCATCAGGCGTTCCCGAGTCTTGTGCATCTTTGGCAGCCGCTTCTGTCTTTGAAAACAATGCCGCTGCATCATGCCGCGGCGGTGGTTCACCGTCTTTTTGGAGGAACGTTATGAACGAGAATCGCCGACAGATTCTGGAAATGCTGGCCGCGGGCAAAATCACCGCGGATGAGGCGGAGCGACTGCTTTCCGCTATTGAATCGGGCCCGAGCGGAAACTCCGGCGAGTTTGCCGCTGGCGGATCCTCGGCCAACGGAACCAAAGCCACGGCCGTGAAGACGCGCGCGAAGTACCTGCGCGTGCTGGTGGAAGCCGATGAATCGATGAGCGGTCTGAAGGGCGGAACCACGGTGAACGTTCGCGTGCCGCTCGAGTTTCTGCGCGCCGGCGTGCGGCTGGCCGCTCTCATTCCCGCCCAGGCGCACAACCAACTGGACGAGGCGTTCACCAAGCACGGCGTTCCGCTGACGCTTTCGCAGATCAAGCCGGAGAACCTGGAAGAACTGATCGACCACCTGGATGACCTGACCGTCGACGTCCAGGGCAATGAGGGAAAGACCGTGAAGGTGCGGGTGTTTTGCGAGTAGGCTCGCAACTTCAGTTTGAATGAATCCCTTACCCCTTGCGCTGCGGCTTCTGCATAGGCACCACCTGGACGGTCACGTCGCGCACCTCGGAAAGAAAGCGATTGAGGACAGAGCCGCGCAGCAGAATATCCCAGCGCGAGCGCACGGATTGTCCAAAGACCACATGGGAGATGTTTTCCTGCTGCGCAAAACGGATGAGCGCGTCCGAGACGTTGCGGTCGACGAGCGAGACGACCTGGGCGCCTAATTCGCGGGCCATGCGCTGGTACTCTTCCAGGCGGTGAAAGGCTTCGGGGTCGCCGTGGCCCTTGTCGTCGGGTCGAGTGACATAGACCGCATACCAGTTGCTGGCGAGGCGGCCGGCAATGCGGGCGCCGACCCGGAGCAGCCGATCCGTACCGGGCCGGGTACTAAGGCAGACCATGACCTTCTCCGGGATCGGCGCTTGTTCCAGTCCCTGCGTGCGGCGGTACTCTGAAGCGCGGCTGCTTACCTGCTCGGCGGTGGTGCGCAGCGCAAGTTCGCGCAGCATATTCAGGTTGCCCTTGCGGAAGAAGTTGGCCAGTGATTGCTCCACTTTTTCCGCCGCATAGATCTTGCCCAGGCGCAGGCGGGACCGCAATTCGTCCACGGTCACGTCCACGTTCACAACTTCGTCGGCGCGCTTGAGAAAGTTGTCGGGGATGGTTTCGCGGATGGTGGTATTGGCAGAGCGGCTGACCGCGTCGTTCAGCGTTTCAAGGTGCTGAATATTCACCGCCGTCATCACATTGATGCCGGCGTCCAGGAGCTCCAGCACATCCTCGTAGCGCTTGCGGTTTTTGCTGCCGGGCACGTTGGTGTGTGCCAGCTCGTCCACCACGACGGTTTGCGGATGGCGAGCGATGATCGCGTCCACGTCCATCTCTTTCAAATGCACGCCGTGGTAGGGAATGACCCGCTGAGGCACGATCTCCAGATCGCGAATCTGGTTTTCGGTGTCCTGGCGCCCATGTGTTTCAACCAGACCGATGACCACATCCACGCCTTGCTGGCGCAGGAGATGGGCGTCGTTGAGCATATGGTAGGTTTTGCCCACACCGGGCGCCGCACCGATGTAGATGCGAAGCCTGGCTTGTTCCTGCTGTTTCTCTAGAACGATCTCAGCCATGAGCTAGCCCACCTCGACCGGGTGACGGATTTCAGTCGTGACCGCCACAGGAAGAAGGAAGCGGAAGGTGGTGCCGTTCCCGAGCCTGCTTTCAACAGCAATCTGCCCGCCAAGCGACTCAACCAGGCGCCGAACCAGAGCCAGCCCGAGTCCCGAGCCGCTCTCAGAGAATGGATTGAAGCGATCGAAGATGGTGCTGAGGCGTTCGGCCTCAATGCCGCGTCCGGTGTCCCTGACCGTGAACTGGACAAAATCCTTGATCTCCTCGGCAGCCAGAAGGATCTCACCGTCGGGCGGCGTGTAGCGAAGCGCATTAGCCAGCAGGTTGTCTAAAATGGAGCGCAACGCCCTGCGGTCAGCCTTGACGACAGACAGGTCGGCATAGGCCTTCACGATCACGCGCACCTGCTTCCGAGAGGCCTCGTCGCAGTACCGGTCCCTGGCTCCGCCCAGTTCCTGCAATGGGCGCAGCTTTTCGAGTTTGAGTTCGCGCTTGCCGGTGTCGAGCTCGGCTACTTCGATTAGATCGCCCATGATGTCGTCGAGCTTTTCAGCCTCATAACTGGCCGAGCCTGCCAACTCCACCTGCAGCGGCTGCAGTTCTCCGCCAAATCCCTGGGTCAATGCATACAAGCCGCGGCGCAAACGAAGGAGAGGGTCGCGCAGTTTGCGGCTGGCCACGGTGATGAACTGGGTTTTGAAGCGGTCGGTGTCCTGGAGGCTGGTGACGTCTTCGAGCGTAGTCACAGTGCCCAGGAGTCTGCCTTCGGAATCGCGCATGGGCGTGGTGCGGAGGCGGTAGCTGCGCTCCTGCTTGCCGATACGCATGGGCAACATGGAGGCCTCGTCCTCGGCCGCCACGGCTTTCTGCATTTGCACCGCGGCGCGGATGGCTTCGAGAATCTTGTCGCCGCCGGGAGTATTGGCGAGGGCCATCCGGTCAGAGGCCGCTTCACCCAGCAATTCCGCCGCAGCCTGGTTCACTTTCAGTACGTGTCCCTTGCCATCGGTCACAATAATTGGCTCGAAGATGGACTGCAGCACGGCGTCGGAGAGTTGAA
>Ga0302274_10000888_pt1 | contig 29686 bp, 30 predicted proteins | sample III_Bog_N2_1_FD_198755 | JGI IMG/M metagenome (GOLD analysis project Ga0302274, IMG submission 198755) | Peat permafrost microbial communities from Stordalen Mire near Abisko, Sweden - III_Bog_N2_1 | ecosystem: Environmental > Terrestrial > Soil > Wetlands > Peat | place: Sweden: Abisko...
TGGAGAGATGAAACGCAACCCCTCCTTGAGAACAAAATCTGACACCGGGCTCAAAATGCACATTTTCAGCCGCCCAGACCATCAATATGCCTGCGCTCAGACAGATTCACGAATGATGCAGGCTAGCCGCCTTCGCTGTGGCTTGCTCGCGGCCGGCTCCGCACTATGCAGCGCCTCTCGCACCATCCGTCGGTGCACTCCCAACTTGCGCGACACCCCGGCGATCGTTCCGACGCCGAACTCCAACTCACGGCGTATCTGCTCAAAAAGTTCCACTTTATCCCTCCTGGTCAGCCAGCTACGCTTCTGTCGCTCCATCCATGAAGCCTAGCCAGTGCCGCCCAAGTGGGCCAAACTTAACTGCCGTTGGTGGGCCAAACCAGAATGCCAGAATCACCAGTCTGATGTAGAAGCAGAGACCTTTGATATGCGGCCAACCTGCATGGTTCTCCCATCCTATTCGAAAGTGAATCTTCTTTCTATCGTCTATCGGCAGGTACTGCTTATCCGTTCAATTCTTCTCCCGAATTGCTCATGACCTTCGGAAATGCTGTTCTGCAGAATGTCAGAACCTCGTCCAAGTGCACTCTCGGGCGATACGGCATGGTCCGCCTTGACGCGGACCATGCCTCAGAGTGCACGTTCTAGAGAAGCTCCGGCAATTTCCTCATTAGTGCATTTAGCAAGCGCATCTCGCTAAGCACCCCAAAAGACCATTCCGCATCTTGCCCAAAACTTCGGAGGAAAGGCATGGAACGTAAACCTCCTCCAGGAATCACTTACTCCTTGGTGGCGACCACTGTCACCCAGAAGTGGCCATAGTCGCATTGAAAGGCAAGCCTCTCCTTGACTTCAGATCCGCAGACCCTGACGTCGTAGTCCCTGCCAATCATGACAGACGGCATGGATAGGCGAACCCCTGTCGACATTCCGCTCTTCATGTTTCCACCGATCATGTTGGCCAGTTCTCCCATCACATCGCGCACGTCGTCGTCTGCGGTTTCTGGCGGCTCCATGCAGAGAATCAAGCCCGCGAATCGGCAGGCCTGTTGCGGATTGCACTCCAGCATTATCGCTCCATTCCAATCCCCTGTCAGATATACCAGGGAGGTCATTCGCTCCCCTGAATGATTCCAGGGAACATTACAGGTGGAAACCTCAAGACCCATCATGGTTGCGAATACGGACTGCACGATCTGCGCCAGTATCTCCACACTCACTTCAGCTTGCATAACTTTCCTTTCATCGGGCAACGTAGACAGTTGTGTTTTCTACGGTTTGCCGGTCGAACCATTCATCGAGGCCGAAAGCCGTTTCGGCACCGCCTAAGAGCAGCCAACCGCCTCGAAATAAGGTACTGTGGAGTTCTTTCATGATTTTCCGCTTGGTCTCATTGTCAAAATAGATCATGACATTGCGGCAGAATACTAAATCGAAAGATCCAAGGGAGTGCATGCTTTTGCGCAGGTCAATGGTCTCAAAATGCGCCATCTGCCGCACCGGTTCACTCAACTGCCAGTCCAGGCCGGAACGGTGAAAGTGCTTGATCAACAGGGCCGTCGGCAGGCCTCGATTCACTTCAATCTGCTGATAAGTGCCAGAACGGGCGCGCTTCACGACCTTCGAGCAAAAATCAGTGCCAAGGAGTTCAATGTTCCAGCCCTTCAATCCCTCTGCCAAGAGCAGCATGGCCAGGCTGTAGGCCTCCTGCCCAGTGGATGCGGCAGCTGACCAGAAGCGCAGTTTCCTGGTAGTCTTCCGTTCCTCCATGAGCCTCGGCAAGAGAGCCGTTCGAATAGCCTCGTACTGAGCGGGATCGCGGAAGAAGTAGGTTTCGTTGGTGGTCATGGCTTCTACGACTTGCTGGCCAATCTCCGCATTGTCTCGGCCATGCAGAAGAGCACACAAGTCGTTGATCGAGCCAAGCCTGAGTTGTTTGACAATGGGAGCTAGCCGGCTTTGAAAAAGGTAGTGCTTGTTGTCTTCAAGCACTATGCCAACCCGGGAATAAATATGCTCTTGGAGAAACCGATAGTTCTCCGGGAGAATATCAACAGCTAAAGTTTGAGTTGCCATCTAGACTCCTCTTAATTACTGGCTGCAATTCGAAGAATCTGCGGCACAACTTGATCGAGTGGAAGCACGCGGTCGGCAAGACCTGCGCTAACTACGGCTCCGGGCATACCCCAGACGACGCTGGTGGCCTCGTCCTGTGCGAGGACGTTGGCCCCTTGCGCCTGGAGAATCTCCACGCCATGCAGCCCATCCTGGCCCATACCTGTCAAGATGGCGGCGAGCACCGCACCGCCAAAGACCTCTCCGGCGGAAGCAAAGAGCGCGTCGACTGCGGGGCGGCAGGAGTTGAGGCGCGGCGACTGATCCAGACGCACCTCCACATGCTCCCCGGCAGCGGCCAACTTCATGTGAAAATCTCCCGGTGCGATCAGAATCTTGCCAGGCGCAACAAGGCAGCCTTCAGTTGCTTCTTCGACAGACAACTTACAGGTTGAGTTAAGGCGCTCGGCGAGCAGCCGGGTAAACAAAGGCGGCATGTGCTGCACCACCAGGATGGGCAACCGAAAGTCAGCCGGAAACATGGGCAGTATTGTCCCAAGGGCGGTAGGCCCTCCGGTGGAAACTCCAATGACAACCACTCTGGGCCGCACCTTCATACCCTTCGCAGCAGGCATGGACCGCGGGGCAGAAGGAGCCAGATATTGTGGAACAGCGCCTGTCCGGGGCGCGGGCTTGCTTTGCGCTCCCACGCGGAAGAATTGCTTGATCTTGGGGATCATCTCATCCCGCAGACGCGCCATGGAGAGGTCAAGCGACCCTCCGTTGGAGACCTTGGCGACATAGTCGTCGGCGCCCAGACTGAGCGCCTCCAGGGTCGTTGCCGCACCGCGTTCGGTGAGGGTGCTGAACATGATGACGCGGACACGGGAAAATTCCCGGCGAATGCGCCGCAGCATCTCCAGACCGTCCATGTCTGGCATTTCGATATCCAGTGTGATGACGTCGGGATTGAACTGCGGAATCCGTTGCAATCCTATCGAGCCGTTCGAAGCGGTTCCCACCATTTCGAGCATGGGATCCTGTTCGAGCGCCAGAGTGACCAGCCGACGTATGACGACCGAGTCATCCACGACCATCACGCGGATTCTTTCACCGGGTTGGAGAAAACGTGTGTTCACTGCAATCATGGCTACACCGTTGCGATCGAAGTGATCCCAATCAGCTCAAGCTTTTCCTTGAGGATGTCTTTCGTGAAAGGCTTCATCACATATTCGTCGGCCCCTGCCTCAAGGGCTGAAGACATCTGGCTCATCTCGGTCTCGGTGGTGACCATGATGATCTTCAATGAAGGAAGCTCCGGGTCCTGGCGCAACTTCTTCACCAGTTCCAGGCCGTTCATCTCGGGCATATTCCAGTCCGCGAGAACCAGCTTCACCACGGCCTTATGCGGCGCGATGACTTCCAGGGCATTGACGCCATTTACCGCTTCGAGGACCTCAAACCCAAGCTCAATCAGTATCCTCTTGATGATGATGCGAATTGTCTTGGAGTCGTCCACTACTAAAGCCTTGCTCATGATTCATCCGCTTTCGTATGTTGGAGTGTGACCCGGCGGTTGGCACCCCATCCGCCGGGTTGTGATTCAAACCATCGATCCGGTTAGAAAGTGAACTTCGAAACCGTCGCCTGCAGCCGCGCCGCCATCTCGCTCAGTTCCAGGGAAGCCGACTTGGTGTCATTCGCTCCCTGGGTTGTGTTCTTGGCCGCCGTTGCGACGCCGCCGATGTTCTTGGCGATGTCGTTGACTCCCTGGGCAGCTTCGGTCACGCTGCGGCCGATCTCATTGGTAGTGACCGTCTGCTCTTCCACTGCCGAAGCGATGCTGTTGGAAATATCGTTGATCTGGTTGATGATTGCGCCAATTTCCTCGATGGCGGTGACGGCTCCCTTGGTGACATCCTGAGTAGCCTCGATCTTCTGGCTGATCTCTTCGGTCGCCTTGGCCGTCTGCTTGGCGAGTTCCTTCACCTCGTTGGCTACAACCGCGAAGCCCTTGCCCGCTTCTCCAGCACGCGCGGCCTCGATGGTTGCGTTAAGAGCCAGCAGGTTGGTCTGTTGCGCGATCGAGGTAATGACCTTGATCACGTTGCCGATCTCCTGACTCGATTCGCCCAGCTTCTTCATGGTTTCATTGGTCGACTGCGCCATGGTGACCGCGTTCTTGGCCACACGCGCCGAGTCGTTGGCGTTCTTTGAAATCTCGCGGATTGAAGCCTGCATCTCTTCGGCAGCGGTAGCCACTGAGGCAACATTCCGTGAGACCTGTTCGCTGGCCGCGGAGACGACATTGGCCTGCACCGCGGTCTCTTCGGCCGTGCTGGCCATTGCCTGGCTGACGGCGGTGAGCTCCTCGGAGGAGGTGGCGAGAGCGTTGGCGTTCTCGGAGGTGGACTTCAGAGGCTCAACTACCGACTGCAGAATCTGGTTCACGCCCGCGATGATCTTGCGATAGTCTCCCTGGTGTCTGCTGGCATCGGCGCGCACGCTCACCCGACCACTAGCGGCCGCTTCGACCAAGGTTCCGGTGTCGGCAATCAGCGCCTTCAAGTTTGACCGAACCTGCTCAATGGTTTCATTGATGAATGCCTTCTTGCCGGGGAACTTCTCCAATGGAGCATCGAAGTTTCCCTTGCCGAACTCGGCCACACAAGCCATGGCCTTCCTCTTGACGGAAATATGTCCGGCCACCATGTCGTTGACACCCTGGGCCATCGTCCGGTAGGCGCCTTCAAACTTGTCGGTGGGGATCACCTTGTCGATTTCGCCCAGGTTGTGCTCGTCCGACATCTGCTTCATCTCGGCGATCAATCCACTGAGGGAGTCGATGCAGCTGTTCAGGTTGTTCTTGATCTCGTTGAAGTCGCCGTTGTAGTTGCCGGTGATCTTCGGCGGAATCGAGCCCTTGGATATCTTGTCCACATAGTCGGCTGCCACGCGCAGGGGACCGACGACCGCATCGAGGGCATGGTTTACCCCTTCGATGATTTTGCGGTAATCGCCCCGGTGCTTACTGGCGTCGGCGCGGGCTGTCAGTTTGCCTTCCACCGCCGCTTCAGTGAGCATGTCGGCATCCGCTACCAGTTCTTGCAGCGACTGTGTAATCCGGAGCAGACTCTTGGCGACCACATCGGTCTCGCAACGAACATTGATCGAAACCGACAGATCTCCATCCGCGATTCCCTGCGCCGCGGCGGCCTGCTGATTGATGGCTTCGATGCACGCATTCAGGTTGTGTATGAGCGTGTTGAAGTCACCGTTATAGGTGTCGGTGATCTTCGCGGGGGTGTCTCCCTTGGAGATGCGGTCCACATAGTCGGCGGCGACATTCAGCGGGCCTACCACCGCGTCGAGCACGTTGTTGAACCCCTGGACGATAGTGCCCCAGCCTCCCGGATATTGGGCAACCTCCGCCCGCACATGCAGTTGGCCATTGACGCCCGCCTGAATCAGATGCTCAGCTTCGCCGAGGACGCCACTCAGCATGACAGCGACGCCATTGATATTGTCCTTGATGGCCTTGTAATCGCCCTGGTACTCTTTCGTAACCTCTTTCGGGAGCGCGCCCCTTTTGATCGAGGCGATGCATTCGGAGGCCAGATTCAGAGGCTCGATGACCGCATCCAGCGTGGCGTTCACTCCTTCAATGATCTTGCGGAAGTCGCCCTGGTGCTTGCTGGCATCGGCGCGGGTCTCAAGTTTTCCGGCAATCGCTGACGTGACGAGAGCGTTGCTGTCCTCTGTCAGGGCTCGAATCGCATTGACCATCTCCGTCAGGCTGTCATTGATCTGCGCGAACTGGGCCCTCGCTTCAGCTGTAAACTTGCCCGCTTCCGCCAGTCTCAGATTTACGTTCAGATCGCCCTTTGCGATTTGCGCCAGGTTGGATGCCAGCCGGACTACTTCCACATTGCTGTAGTCCGTTACGGCTATAAGGGAGGTGAGGTCAGACACCACCTCTACGAAGCCGATGTGCTCGCCCTTGAGGTTGGTAAGCTTTGATGACTCTTGCTTGCACTTCAGGCCGTTCCAATCGAAGTAGGTTTCTCCGTTTCCTTTGCCCAGTTGCACCAAGCCGCAGTTGTCAGTCTTGCAGATGTTCGCTCCCGCCGAAGAGCAGGGCATGCCGGGAGCTTCGTCCCTGTTCTTGATTATATGGTTGGCCACCATCAACTTCTCGAAGGCCTTGTTCATGAACACCCATTTCATGTCTTTGTCGATCACGTGAATCGGGGCCGACACGGCATCCATGATCGACTGATACCAGTTGACCTTTTCGACGACAACGTCGAGCGTTCCGTTGAGTCCCTCTACCACCCGACGATAGGCACCCTGGTGCTTAGATGCGTCGGCGCGTGTCTTCAGCCTGTCTAGCGCGGCCGCATCCGCGAGCATGAACGCGTCCCGCGTCAATGCATTGATGGCGTCGATCACTGCGCGGAACGATTCGGCCAGCGAACCTACCTCGTCACCCGAACGATACTCGAACTTCTGGCCTAGATCGCCCAGTGCAATATTCCTTGCCGAGGCAGCGATGAGGCCGAGCGGTCGGGAGATGCTGCGCGCGATAAAGATTGCGAATCCCAGGCCGAGCAGAACACCCAAGATAGATAAAGCCATCAGCAAAGCGCGATTGCTGCGGAAAGTCTTGTCAGCTTCCCCCTGGGCCAGCTTTGCGCCATCTTTCTTGTACGCCGCTGCCTGGGCTAAGAAACCCTCAATAGCGTCAACATTGGCGCGGTCTTCGCCAAAGGAAAGTTTCACCGATGCCCTCGTCTTTGCGAGCGGTTCACGCATAGCTGTGTCGACAACCTGACTCGTGGACGCTTGACTATCCTTCCACGCCTTGTCGGCCTGCTTCAGCAGTTGCTGGCCCTTTTCGGTAGAGAGCAGAGGCCTGGCTTTCTCAATATCTTCGTTGACGAGACCCATATAGGCATCCACCTGCGCCTTGTATTGATCACGCCCATCCGAGGTATTGGAGAGCATTACGTTCTTGGAAGCCCGATCGACCTCAACAAGATCGATATTGGCCTGCTTGAGATACAGGATGCCCAGAGTTTCCTGCTCATACGATGCCTTAGACAGAGCAGCAATCTTGCTCAAACTTGTGATGCCCAAATAGCCGACTGCGGCGGTAATGGCTCCAACGATGATGAAAGCCGCGAGGAGTCGAATGCCGATCTTCAAGTCATAAAACCACTTCATAATCCCTGCTCCCTTCGGGTGGTCGCGCTTCTTCGCAAGCCTTCCTGCCCATTCAACAGCCCGGCCCCGCCAGACTCACACCTCAAGCACCCATCCCGCGATGCTCACAAAAAGCCCCATCCCCACCATTGGGAGTAGCGCCTCGTTTGCGGCTGATAGTTGCGATCTAATTCAACCTTCGCAGTTGCCAGATTCACTTGGAATCGTTCCTGCTGCTGTACTTCGCACGTCATATCTTGCTTATAGCCAATGTCGATGTGAAGTTGAATCTTCGGGCACGGCGGCGATTTGACCTACGCAGGCGCTGTTTGCACCTCACGCGACGCGCCGCTGATTTCTATTGCTGCTGTTCTCCTGTTCCCAGCCTTTGTCGAACTCTGTGCGCGGGTCGCTTGCGTTTTCTCCGCCTCGAAACCCTCGGGATCTGGTGACGAGGAACGTCTTGCAACCGGTGGTCCCTGCCTCCCCTGCGCATCGAATCTTCCGTTCCGCAGATTCAAGCTACTATCGACTTCAATCGTTTTTTCGGTGTCGAGGACCAGCAACAGACTATCTTTCAGCTTGTAAACTCCGCGGATGATCTCGCGCGCTGCGGCATCCAGGTTTTGTGGCGGGCGTTCGTAGCTGGCGGCATCCATCTCCAAGACATCGCCGATCTCGTCCACCAAAAGGCTCACCGCGCCGTCTGATGTGCGGATCACCACGTTCATGGACGGTTGTCCCTCGCTTCGGGCTGGCAACTGGAGACGCCGCCGCATGTCGATCGCGGTAATGATCTGACCGCGTAGGTTGATCAAACCCTGAATGACATCGGGTGCCTGCGGCACTGTGGTCATCTGCTGTGCGCACAGCACTTCCTGGACATCGAGAACGTCTACACCGAAGAAAAGGTTTGCCACGATGAATGTGGAGAATTGGCTACTGGTTTGCGCGATTGCGGATTTGATTGTCGTCCTGATATTCGCCATCGGTTATCTCTTCTCCCCCACGCACTCAAGTTCCTCTTTTTCCGATTCTGACTCTGAGACAAGCTTTGTCACGGATTCGAGGATGGCCGCCGAGTCAAAGCTCATCTGACAGTCCTTGAAGCCCGCTGTCAGACATTCGCGTGCCCGCATTCCCTCCCGCGAGCCAGCCAACGCGATGACCGGGATCCCCTCCCTGTCCGGTCGGCTGCGCGCTGAATCGAGCAGGGCGGAGCAGCAGTCATCTGGAAGATCCAGTGCTGCCAGCACGACATCGATCGACTGAAGATCCATGCATTGCATCGCTTCGTCCGCATTCGTAGCCTCGTAAATGACGAAGCCCGCCATGTCGAGACCGCTCCGGATCATACTTCTGGAGAATGCCGAAGCATCGACGATGAGAACCCTCTTTGCATCCACAGAATTCTCTGCGGACTGATACCAACTGTCCTTGGCCGCATCGATGACCTGGTTGAGATCGAGGAAGTCCGTGATTCGCTTGGCGACTACCGCCGAACCAAGGAGGCCCTTGCGAGTCGACTTCTGTCGTATGGTGACCGCCTCTTCAGCTATATCCACGATCTCGTCAACCACCATTCCTATACTGTGATTGCCATCTTTAATGACGACCACCTGCGCGAGGTCGGACAATTGTGCGTGGTCGTAAACGCCAGGCTCCAGAACATCCCGGAGAGATACCAGGGAAAGGATGCGATCCCGATATTGAATCACCATACCCCCACCTGCACGCTCGATAGCGGACTGAGGAATCTCCTCGAGTCGAGCGACAAGTGAGAGCGGAACAGCCAACCGCTCGAAGGATCCGGATTTGAACAGCAGTAACCTTTGCCGATCGATCTCCGCCTGCATCTTCTGTTTCTCTTCCGTGCGCGCCGGCTCATGAGAATGGCCAAACACGCCTGAACTCTGAGCTATACCGAGCACATCAAGGATGAGAGCTACGCGCCCATCCCCCATGATCGTTGCCCCAGCGTACAGGGTAAGCCCCTTCAATTGCTTGCCAAGAGGCTTGACCACAATCTCCTGGGTGTCGTTGATGCCTTCCACCACCAGGCCAAACAATTGGTCTTCTGCCTGAAGTACCACCATATTCACCGCAACAGACTGATCGGCCGATTTCAGTCCCAGTACTTGATTGAGATAAGCGATGGGTAAAAGAGTTCCGCGCCGGCGATACACTGGCGTTCCGTGCACATACTCAATATGTTTTCCTGAAGAATCTCCATCCAATCGGATCAGTTCGAGCAGGCTCACCTGGGGAATCACGAAACATTCTCCACCACTGGTGACGACCAGGCCAGGGATGATGGCCAGCGTGAGGGGAATCCTGATCTTGACTGTGGTGCCCTCGCTGGGCCGGCTTAAAATATCGACGACGCCGCCGATCTTCTCGATGTGGGATTTCACCACATCCATACCTACTCCGCGACCAGAAATATTGGTAACCACTTGCGCAGTCGAGAATCCCGGCTGGAAAATGAGGCTCAGGGCCTCCCGTTCACTTAGTTTGTCGGCCTGTTCAGGCCGCAGAATCCCCTTCTCAATTGCAATCTGCTTAACGCGATCGACGTCAATTCCACCGCCGTCATCACCGATTTCGATGTTGACTTGTCCGCCTTCGTGAAAAGCGCGCAGCGTCAGCGTTCCCTGGGTCGGTTTGCCCGCACACACGCGGACGTCTGGCAACTCGATGCCGTGATCGCAGGAATTGCGGATGATGTGCATCAATGGATCCTTGATGGCCTCGATGATGGTCCGGTCGAGCTCCGTTTCTGCCCCGACCATTTCGAGCTGGATCTCTTTGCCAAGTGCAATGGACATGTCGCGCACTACGCGCGGCATCTTGTTCCAGACCACGCCGATGGGCTGCATGCGCGTCTTCATCACGCCCTCTTGCAACTCGGTAGTGATCAGGTTCAGCCGCTGCGATGTCGTGTTGAGCGTCGCATCCTCCCGCTCGTTGTTGTACTGGAGAATCTGGTTACGGGTAAGCACTAGTTCCCCCACCAAATCCATCAGCTTGTCGAGCAGACCGACTCCAACCCGAATATTGGCATCCACGGCTGCGGAATGGCGCTCTGGATCATCTTCCCTTCTGCCAGTTTCTTTCCGCCTTTCTGTTCTATCCCAGGCTTCTTCTCCCTTTCGAATTTGTCCGTTTTCTCCACTTTTCTCAGGTTTTGCACTTACTAGAGGAGCAGATGCCTCCTTGTCGGCTGGAGATACGGCCTTGGGAGCAGGGTTAGGCACCTGCGTGGGAGCAAGCGGATGGTTGGGTGCAGACGGAGCGGGTGTGACCGGCTTCTCAACGCCCACTGGCAATTGAGCAGCGGCGCGCAATCGTTCGGTCAGGTCTTCAAAACTGACAGTGCCTTCCTTCCCTGTAGCTTCAATCGAGGCCAGCACCTTCCGGGTCGCGTCAACTGTCTCGAGAATCAGCGACACAAGCGCAGGTGTGAGGTCCCGCTTGCCATCGCGCAGCTGGCTGAGAAGGCTCTCGGCTTGGTGCGTGATCCCCTCCAAGGTCGAAAAGACCAGAAATCCGCATGCGCCCTTAATGGTGTGAATCGTGCGGAAGACGCTTCCGAGCAGCGCCCCATCCCGGGGATGTTTCTCCAGTTCAACCAGATCTTGATCGAGACGCGAGAGGTTTTCATCGCTTTCGACCAGGAATTCACGAATCGTCTCCTGATCTTCCTCACTTATGTTCTCCATGATTCCCTTCTCAGTGCCCGAAGCCACGCATCTCTGCGGAATGCTTCCCGCATGCATGGCAAACATACTCTCTGATCCCATTCTATCGGCATTTCCAACTGATAGTTTCAGATCGGTGCGGAAGGTCCGCTTCATTCTCGATTGCTCCAAACCGCTCCCTGTGCGTCGCTGCATCCATACTGGCGCCTCAACTCATGATTTTCGGAGTAGCTATACTTCAACCATTCGTCACGTCAGCAGAGATCGCTAGAGAAGGAAGCTGTTGGAATCGGTGGGAAGAGGAAGAGGTTGATCTCTGATATCTGGCACTATCTCTGCTCCATTTGATTTCTGGAAACCGACCACGATTTGACGGTATAACCAGAAGACCAGGCACTGTTCAACACCATTCCCGCTCCTGCTGGCTACACTTCAGTCACATAGTCCATCCGGCTGGAACCCCGGTCCGGAGTCTATGCCCCGGGTCTAACCCTTCCGTCATGCCATAAGCGCTCACTCTCGCCACGCCAAAAGCAAAATCAAATCACCTCCTCTCAATCTTCGGCTTCCTTTCATTGAACGGATCTGTCCAATGCGTCGATAGGAACCAGTACGAACTGGGCCCTTTCACGCTTTTCCGCGCATTGCTGTGAAAAGGCATTTTCAACGAGGCGGCCGTATGGATATACTTGTAGTGGACGACAGCAGGACGATGCGCATGATCATCCAGCGAGCGATCAGGCAGGCAGGTTACCGGGGGCTTGCGGTTGGCGAGGCGGAGAACGGCGCACAGGCATTGCAAAAGCTTCACGCAGAGCATCCCAAGCTCATCCTTTCCGATTGGAATATGCCTGAAATGACGGGAATCGACTTTCTCTTGAAGTTACGGGGAGAGGAGAACAAGACTCCGTTCGGCTTCATCACCTCGGAAACATCTGCTGGTATAAGGGAGCTTGCCATGAACTCTGGAGCGAACTTCCTCATCTCCAAGCCGTTCACTCCTGAAGACGTCGAGAAAGCCCTCTCTCCGATTCTGGGCGGGAGTTAGCTGATGGCAGGAACGACTGCATTCGCGCTTTCTCGACGCTTTTCGCAACTCGTCGGTCGAAAGGTAACCTTTGTCCAGTCACTACCCACGCCAGCTTCAAAGCTCGCGCAGATCTACGGCATCTATACCGTTCTTCCCCAGAAATCCGCGGTAGTCGTTAAGGGCGACCTCAGGCTGCTCGGTTCCATTGCGGGTGCTCTGGTCGGCCTGCCGGATCCTGAGGTCATGAATCACCTTGCCGCCAATCCGATGGAAGAACTTATGCGCGACGCGATCTACGAGGTACTGAACATTGCCGCAGCTACCATTTCTACTGAGGGTCGGGCGGTCTTCACCAAGATGGTCACCGATCCCACTCTCATCGAGGGTGTCGCAGAAGAGACTCTCAAGAAGCCGTTTCGCAGAAGCTATTTCTCTGTCTCCATGGATGGTTATCAGGGTGGGACTTTTTGCATCTTTTCCCAGTTCGTTCCGCTTGAGGTAGCACAACCTTGATATTTGCGCGCATCGCATCTAACTTGATTGCGGGCATCTGCGGTCTGGACGTCAGTGCGAAGAGACTGGTTGCGACGACCAAAGAACCGTTCCATGATCCCTCGACTGACTGATAAATGTCTCTTATATCGGCCATATTACCTTACTCTGCCGCCCCTTTCACTCACCTGTCTGGCGTCAACTACTCTTTCCGGTCAACGACAACCATAATTCCCGATAGTTGTTGGAACCTCCCTCCTTCTCTCCTTGCTGAGATGGCGTTGTTGCTGGCAGGGCCGGAGCGTAGCCCCGAAGGGGCGGAGCGGAGGGCCTGCCAGCAACAACGGGGGCCGGTCTCCACCCCCCGTCAGTTGGCTTGGCTGCCTTACGGCGCCGAGCCCAGATTCTTCTTCGCCTCCTCCATTCGATAGCTTTCGATGTTCAGTTCCACGATGACCGAGTGATGCACCAGCCGATCGATGGCTGCCGCCGTGGTCATCGGGTCTTTGAAGATTCCTTCCCATTTCGAGAACGCAAGATTGCTGGTCAGCAGTATGCTGCCGCGTTCGTATCGCTCCGACAGCAGAGTGAACAGCACTTCCATCTCCTCGCGGCTTTGCTGGACGTAGCCCATCTCATCGATGATCAGGCCGTCATGTCTGGCCAGCTTCTTGATCTCTTTACTCAGCCGCAGATCGCGCTTGGCCACCAGCAGATCCTGAACCAGCATGGCGCAGCTGGTGTACTTCATCCGGCGTCCTTGTGCGATCAGTTCGTGGGCCAGGGCGCAGAGCAAGTGGCTCTTGCCCGCGCCAGGATTGCCGAACACAAGCAGGTTCTCCTTCCGATCCAGGAAGCTGCCGTCCACCAGCGCCTTCAGTTGCCGCGCAGCCTTGACGGGTAATCGCTTCAGATTGAAGGTAGCCATCGTCTTCTCTCGTGGCAGACCCGAGTCGCGCAACAGTGCGGCGATGCGGTTGCGCCGCCGAGACTCACACTCCCGCTGCGTCAACTGCAGCAGGTATTGCTCGTAGCTGAGAGTCTCTTTCTCTGCCTGCTGCGCGGCCTGCTCGAAGCACTCGCGCAGTGCCGGCAGATGCAGTTCTTTCAGATTCTCGGTCAACGCCGTTCTGATCTGAGGGGCCGCGCTCATTGCAGCACCTCCTGCGCACTGAACAACTGGTCGAAGACTCTGAGATCCACCGCCGCTACCTCGACATCGCGAACTGCCGTGTCGTGCCCGGCGCCCAGCATGGCCTCGATCACCGCGGCTCTGATCTGCTGCTCATCGCCTAGCCCCAACAGGACAAGCAGCGCCGCATCGACTCTGACCTCACTGTCCCTGCCCCTCTGTGCCAACATGAGTGAGACAAATATCTCCTCAATAATTACTGTAGGTCGGAGAAGGAAATCTCATTTTGGTAAGCCCCTTGAACATTCCCAGCAATGGATCTTCATCCGCAGCGTTGCCAGCTTCGGAGCGTAGCGGAGAAGCTGGCAACGCTGCGGGCGCCGCGCCGCCATCCCCCCGGCCTCCGGTTTCCGATTCGGAAGTGACCGCCCGCCCACAGCGGCGTCATTTTCCGGCCGAATACAAACGTTCGATTCTCGAACAGGCCGCAGCCGCGCAGGATGCAGGGGCGATTGGCGCCTTCAGATCGACGAGGAGAGCTGATGAGCGCCGCGTTGGAACTGGGTGATATCGTTGGCAAAGCTGTCGCCTGTCGTGCCCTCGGTGTGCCGCGTGCCACGTTGTATCGTCGCATGCTGCCCGCCGCTTTGCGCCTGGTTCGGCCCACGCCGGAGCGGGCGCTGAAAGCGGCAGAACGCCGGGTTGTACTCGACCATCTGCACTCAGAGCGCTTCCACGACAAGGCCCCGGCGGAGGTCTATGCCACGCTTCTGGACGAAGACATCTATCTCTGTTCGATTCGCACCATGCATCGTATCCTGGCCCAGCATGGAGAGCTGAGGGAGCGCCGCAACCAGCTTCGGCATCCGCAGTACAAGAAGCCGGAGTTGCTGGCCACCGGGCCCAATGAAGTTTGGTCGTAGGACATCACGAAGCTGCTGGGACCGGTTAAGTGGACCTACTTCCACCTCTACGTCATCCTGGACATTTTCAGTCGCAACGTGGTGGGCTGGATGGTGGCGGAGCGCGGAACCTCGATGACCTCCAAGCCGGTGACGTTCATGCTGGCCGATCTGGGCGTCACCAAAACGCATAGTCGCCCCCACGTCTCGGACGACAATCCGTACTCGGAGAGCCAGTTCAAGACCCTCAAGTACAGACCGGAGTTCCTGGATCGATTCGGTTCGATCCAGGACGCACGCGCCTTTTGCCAGGTCTTCTTCCCCTGGTATAACCACGAGCATCATCACCGCGGGATAGCCTTGCTGACGCCGGATATGCTGCATTACGGCATGGCAGGCGCGGTCATCGAGCAGCGTCAGAAGGTGCTCGATCGGGCCTATGCCCGCAACCCGGAACGCTTCACCCACGCCCGCCCCAAGCACCCGCCCCAGCCCACCGCGGTCTGGATCAACCCGCCCACGCCAATGGCGGAGAAGAAAGTGGAACTTGTCTTGGTCGCCTCATAGGAAGGAAGTGGAGCAGCCGTGTCGGTCACAATCCCTCTTGTCGCTCTTGTAAAACTGACCGTGCACCGGGGAGGAGGGAGAAGTGGGAATCCCGCCGCACTTGCGGGATTTCCAAGTGAGGAGGGAAAGTCCTGCTTTTGGACTTTTCCTCGGAGCGGCTTCTTCCACCGACCACTGCACCCACCATCGCCGCGCTCGAGCCAAGACGTTGGACACTAAACTCTCACGCCACCTGTCTCAAAATCGTTGACACGCTCCGCTTCGCTTTCGCGGAATCATCTACGCAAGCCGCCCAGTCCTGCTCATGTCGTTCGCGTTGTACTGTAGGTCGTTGGATCCGGAACTATGTAGAAGAATTGCAGACGGTTAGGGTAATCGCAGGGTTACGTGCGATGCGGGCAGCATTGAGCGCAACAATCTCTTTCTCGAAAAGGGTCTTTCCAGAGTGTCGAATGGCGTCTCACTGTATCAACGTTAGATGCCCGAAAGCCCGGAACTGCGGACCTTGGGTTCCACAGCACTTGTTTGTAATGCATGAAATCACGCCGTGAGCAGCATTTGCTCAATACTGCATCTTTCTTGAATACTTTCTGGAAATCAATGCCGCAATCTCGGCATGAACGGTCATTTGCGCCCTCGCCGGGAAATGAAGATGTCGTCCAGAGTCTTCTGCTCGAGGCGGGAAATGTCCGTTTCGTACGCACTGCGTTTCTCGTGGCGCATTTCGGTGAGCATCTCGCGATTGCGGTGCGCTTTTTCGTAAATCTTGAGTTGCTGGTCTCGTAGTTGTCCAAGCTTCTCAAGCTTCTCTTCTAGATTCACTCTATTCTGTTTGTGTTCTACTAGCTCTCCGTAGGAAGCATGAATATTGCGCCCGATGACCGGCTTGTAGACGTCCCTGTGGCGCGCAGCATCCAATGCCTCAAGAGCCGACTCGGTGGATGCAAGAGTCTCGCGCGTCTGCGCCATCTCAAAAAGTATCTTTTGCAGCATGCGTTCTTCTTGTTCCTCAAGAATTCCGCGTACCCGAAGCACCGTAGCGAGTGAGAACTGAAATCCCATATTAGCTGGCAATCTCCAGGAGAGATTTAACTATATCTGGAAAGGAGACGATTTGTTCGGGACGCTGGTGCAGGAAAGCGTTGAGCTGCGGTAGTATTTCCACTGCCCGATCAAGAGTTGGGTCGGCGCCCTTCTGATAAGCGCCAATGCGAATCAAATCTTCAGAGCGTGCGTAGGATGCCATCAGTAGACGCAGAGCCTTGGCCTTTTGCAGGTGCTCTTCTGTGGTAATGTTCGGCATTAGGCGGCTCAGGCTCTCCAGCACCGAGATAGGCGGGTAGTGGTTTCTCATGGCCAGGTTTCTGTCGAGGATGATGTGCCCGTCCAGCAATGATCGCACCGTATCCGCAACCGGGTCCTGCTGATCATCGCCTTCCATCAGAACCGTGTAGAAAGCCGTGATGCTGCCACCCTTGAAGCAGCCGGCTCGTTCCACCAGCCGAGCAAGGATGTTCAGTACCGAAGGAGTATAACCCTTTGCCGTAGGAGGTTCGCCAGCCGACAGGCCAATCTCCCGTTGCGCCATTGCGAATCGGGTAAGGGAGTCAACCACCAACAGCACATTCTTCCCTGTGCTGGCGAAATACTCGGCAATAGCGGTTGCCGACAAGGCAGCCCGCAATCGTAAGAGGGGGGATTGATCCGAAGTGGAAACCACCACCACAGAACGCTTTCGCCCCTCATCACCGATTACTTCTAGAAACTCTCCAACCTCGCGTCCGCGCTCGCCTACCAGCGCCAGCACGGTCATGTCGGCACTGGTTCCGCGGGCCATCATGCCCAGTAAGGTGCTCTTCCCGACGCCACTACCGCCGAAAATGCCCAGGCGTTGGCCCCGCCCGCAAGTGACAAACGCGTCAAGTGCGCGAATGCCGCAACCGAGCGGCTTGCGGATAGGTACGCGATCAAGCGGCATCGGCGCCGATCCGTCTACCCACACCGTCCGCTCTCCCCTATATTCGCCTTTCGAATCGATGGGAGCTCCGGTTGCGTCGATCACTCTGCCCAGCATGTCGCTGCCAACCCGAATGGATGGCCGCGTTCCCCAGGCAACAATCCGGTCTCCGAAGCGAATCCCCTGCGGATTCTCCAGCGCCATGGACAGTAAGGTCGATCCGCGAAAACCAACCACTTCGCCTGAATATTTCTTCCCGCGCGCGTTGGTGATCTCGCAAGACTCTCCGACCGAACAGAATGGCCCTTCCGACTCCACCAGGTTCCCAACCACCTGCAACACCCGTCCGCGCCAGCGCAAGGTGGAACCTCGATCGAGCCGGTCGAAGTAGGGCGCCAGTGGGCGTGATGGATTCACTTGACCTCTGGCCTGTGTGCAAGCAGGTCGAAGAATCCCTGCTCAACCTCTTTCAACTGCGTATCGATGCTGAAGTCTGCTGAACCGAGATCGGTTTCAAGCATGCAGTCATCGGGCCCAAGATTTCCATCCTCAACAACTGTAACGGTCGAACTATTCATCGGATTCGCCAGGTACTCGCGCCACTTCCCCGCATTCTCCGGCGATACTCGCACCGACACGCTCGAACCGTCATGAAGCTTCTCCACCGCTACACGAACCAAGGCCGCAACCAGCATAGAATCAACCTGAGCTTCACGATGAAGAATCTTGGCCGAAATGGCAAGGGCAAGTTGAACCACGTCGGACTCAACGCGAGAAAAATACTCTTTCCGTTCGCCTACGAAACGTTCCAGCGCCTCGCGGATCTTGTTCACCTCTGCGGCTGCTTTTGCTTCGTATTCTCCTAGCAGGCGCTTCTCGGCATCGGCCGCCGCTTCCGCACGGGCACGTTGCACAAGAGCACTGATCTCTTCTGCCGACTGGCTTGGCGTCGCCTGGTTTCGTGTGTGGATCGCTGCAACTTCCTGCTGACTCGAATCCTCAAAACGAACCAAGACTGACTTATTCATGTCCCGATACCTGAACGAGGTAATCGGATCCGGAAATGTACAGTCACTTACTTCGCTAAACAAGGAATTCGTCATTTGCCTCGCCCTTCAATACAATTCTTCCCTCAGCCTCAAGCTGACGTGCAATCGCGACGATTTCAGTCTGTGCCTTGACTGCGTCCCTGCTCCGTACCGGGCCAAGTGACTCCACATCCTCCTTGAGCATTTCAACGGCTCGAGAAGACATCGTCCGGAAGAAGTGGTTCTTCAACTCTTCGCCCGTCCCCTTCAGGGCCGTTGCTAGAGTCCTCTTGTCAACCGCGGACATTAGCTCGCGTATGTGTGCTTCGCCCACCTGGAGAAGATCTTCAAACGTGAACATCAGATCGCGAATGCTGATCGCCAGCGTCGGTTCCTCGCTCTCAATACTCTCTAGAATCTCCTGCGCGACCGTTGTGTCGATGCAGTTCATGATGTCGGCCACGCTTTGGAAGCCGGAATACGCGCGTTTGCCTTGCTCTCCAACCGTTTTGAGCCGTTGACTGATCAGCGACGACACCTTCTCCGCCATCACCGGCGAGAAGCGCCGAAGATTTGCCAATCTCTTCACGGCTTCGGCCCTGAGCTCGGCGGGTAAATTCATCAGTAACGCCGATGCCTGGCGGTCGCCCAGTTGGCCAAGTATCAAGGCAATCGTCTGCGGATGCTCACCTTCCAGAAATCTTGCCAGTTTCTGCGGATCAGCCCGCTGTAGCGATTCCAAGGGTTTCAGCTCGCGGGCCTTTGTCAAACGCTGCAGGATGCTCTCGGCCTCGACTTCCCCAAAAGCCTTGACCAACAAGCGACGAGCCACCTCATACCCACCTTGAACAAGGTAATCATGTGCCTGGGCTACCCGCTGGTACTCTTCAATCACTTGGATCGATAATTCCACCGGTATGGTGCCAAGGCTCGCAACTTCGTCGGCAACACACTGAAGTTCTTGCTCGTTCAGGTCACGGAAAACTGTTGCAGCGGTCTCTTCATCGAGAATTGTCAGCAGGATTGCGGCTTTCCGAGGACCGCTGAGTTTGACTCTATCCAGCGCAGTTGTCATCGAACCTCCTCCCGCAGCCACGCACGCACGGCGGTTGTGCTGCTATCGGGCTCCGCCCGGACAAAATCGGTGAGTTGCTTCTTCAGAGTCGCGGAACGCTGAGCAAGGCTGGCCTCGGGTTCATGGCCTGCTCCCCCCTCGGATCCCGGAAGCGAATGGACTTTGGCTGCAGTCAATAACGGAATCTGAGTTGCAAGAACGCGCTTTTGCAGAGGCCGCACCATCAGCAAATAGACAAGAATGAACAGGACCAGCAACGCTGAATAGCGAATGACGGACGCGAAGTCGTTCAAGCCCTTCTGCAAGCGATCAAGCAAACTTGCGGGCTCCAAGTCATCCGGCTCGGGACGGTCAAACGTAAGATTCTGCACGCTGATCGCATCGCCGCGAGCACTGTCGAACCCGATGGCCGCCTGCGCCAGATCGCCAATCATCCGAATTTCTTCAGGCGTCCTCCTATGGCGCGTCTCGACCCACTTCCCATTCTGCTGATGGCGTTCGACCGCATCGTCGAGCACCACCGCAGCCGTGAGGCGGCGGATTCCTCCCGCAGGTTCAATTACATGGCGGGTAGTCTTGTTCACGCCATAGGTATTGTTATCCGTTCTTGAGGACTGGCCGGGATCTTTGGCTGCAGCTTTTGCCACGCCCTTCTTGGCACTGGGCACATTGGTTGAGGTTCCTGGCACGCCGCCGGCCCCGGCACCCGAACCTGAAAATTCCTCGGAATGTTGCATGGTGAGGGTCGCGCTGACCGCCGGATCGTATTTCTCGTCGCTCTGTTCGCTACTTGCGGTCTCATATTCCACGTTGACCGTAGCGCGAACCCGGTCGGCCCCCACCACAGGTGTGAGCGTGGCCATGAGCCGCCGCGTCAATTCCTGATCTACGCCATCACCTCCGCCGGCATCGCTGTTGCTCTGTCCAAGCGACTGGTTCGAGTCCGCATCCACAATGACAACGTCCGACGGCTTCAGCTCGTCCACTGCCCCGGAGACGAGCCGCGAGATAGACGACGCATCTTCCCTGGACAGATTCCCACGTTTGAGCCTTAGCGTAACCGAAGCTTTTGCGCCCCGCTCCCTGTCCAGGAACACCGAGTCGCTCGCCATGACAAGATGAACCCGGGCACTCTTGACATTGCTCATGGTCTGAATCGTCCGTTCGAGTTCGCCTTCGAGTGCGCGCTGATAATTCACCTTCTCATCGAACTCTGTCTGTCCCCATGAGACCTTGTCGAATATCTCAAAGCCAATGCGCCCGCTATGCGTTGAATCATGGGACGAAACCTCCAGCCGTGCCGCATCAAGTTGATCCTTGGGAACGCTAATCGACGTGCCGTCCGGGCCGACAATATAGGGAATTTTCTTGGCTGCCAACTGTGCGGAGATTGCCTGCGCGTCCGCGCTCTCAAGCCCCGTCATCAAGGTCTTGTAGTCGGGCGTTGCGATCATTTTCACGAAGAAAGCAGCGATGGCCAAGGTAAGGCCGAGCCCCACACCCAGATAGACCTTTTGTTGTGGGCGAAGTCCCGCCCAAAACGCCTTGACCCGGTCCATTACTTGGCCGTTGCCGGCGGTCCGTTTCGTGGTCGCGATTTGGCTCTTGTCCGCCATATGTTCCTAATCTTGGTGCGTTCTTTGAACCGCCTGCACAGAACTGCATTCCTGGAGCTACATCCTTGCTGTTGCAATCTCAAAGAATGTGCGTCGCCTAGAACTGCATCTTCTCAATGTCCTGGTAAGCACTCACGATCTTGTTGCGAACCTGCATCATCAGTTGGAAAGCAACGTCGGCCTTCTCCACCGCAATCATTACGGTGCTGATGTCTGTGTTTCCGCCGGTCAGCAAAGTGCCGATCTGCTGCTCGGCGCCACTGTTCAGCTGGTTCACCTGTTGAAGCGCATTGGTGAGAATCCCGTTGAAATTCCCATCCGCATTCGCGGGCTCCAGCGGTGACAGTTTAGGAAGAGAACCAATTGAACCAAGGCCGCTTAGGCCTGAAATTGAGCTGCTCATCTTTTAAACTTCCTGCCTAGCTTTTGAGGATGTCGATCGATTGCTGAATCATCTGCTTGGCCGCGGCTACTGCCGAGGCGTTAAGTTGATAGGAGCGCACAGAACTCATCAGGTCCACCATCTCCATGACCGGATTGATTGCCGGATATGCGACGTAACCGTCCTTGTTGGCATCCGGATGACCTGGCTCATAGCGCATGACCGGAGGCGTCGGATCATCCACGACTTCAGATATTTGCACACCGCCAGGGACTGGCTCGTTCGAGCCGCTCGTCTTGGCTAGCGCAAACCGGAAGGTCGAGGCGCCAGGCGAATGGAAAACGACTTCCCTGCGGCGAAACGGTCCGCCAGCTTCGGTGTGTGTGGTCTCGGCGTTCGCCATGTTTGTCGCGATAATCTCGGAGCGCTGGCGTTCGGCGGATAACGCAGATCCGCTGATCGCCAGTGAGTTGAAAAGATTCATGATTGGCCTCCGCCGGTGATAGCGCTAAGTATCTGGTGAAACTGGTGTTTCACCAACTGAACGCCGATCTGGTATTGCAATTGCGTCTCAGCCATTAGCATTCCCTCTCGGTCAAGGTTCACGTTGTTGCCGTCCGGACGCTCCATCAGTCCCTGGACTTCTTCAACAACAGGGTTCATTTGCGCGGTTCTCGAACCGTACTCGGACTCGCTCTGGATTCCGTTCACTGCCTTCTTCAGTTCGCTCTCAAAGTCAATATCCTGCGTGTGATAACCAGGTGTATCGACGTTGGCCATATTGGCCGAGATCGCTTGTTCGCGGCTATTGGTGAGCTTCAGAAAACTTTCAAGAGTCGAAAGTAATGGTGTGGCAGGCGTCATGCGTACCTCCTTGGGGGAAGACCGTACTCCCTGATTTTGTTGCGCATCGTGCGGAGGCTGATCCCCAACATCAAGGCTGCATGGGTCCGGTTTCCATGGGCCAGAGCAAGCGTGTTCTCTAGATGCATTTTCTCCAGCACCGAGATGCGCGTTCCCGGAGCCGGCATCGCCAGTTGCGCTGGTTGCGCTGGTTGCGGTCTTCCCAATGGCTGAAATTCCTTGGCAAAACACGTTGCGTCGATGATCACCCCCTGGTGCAGCGAGAGCACGCGGCGCATGAAGTTGGCCAGTTCTCTTATGTTGCCCGGCCAGTTATATCCCTGAAGCTTCTCGATGAAACTCGGATCGATCTCCGGCACAGCACAATCAAGCTCGGCGCCGAAGTCCTCTGCAAAGTGCCTGACCAGCGACGGCACGTCTTCCATCCGCTCGCGAAGACCAGGGATTGAAAGTGGAATGACATTCAACCGATAGTACAAATCGTTACGGAAGCGGCCGTTTTCCACCATCGAGGAAAGGGATGCGTTGGTCGTCGCAATGACGCGGATGTTGACGTGGATCGATCGGGACTCGCCGAGCCTCTCGAATTCGCGCTCTTGAAGAATTCGCAGCAGCTTAGGCTGCAAGTTCAGCGGCATCTCGCCAATTTCGTCCAGCAGCAGAGTGCCGCCGTCCGCCAATTCGAACTTGCCAGCCTTGGCTGCATTGGCCCCGGTGAACGCGCCTTTGGCGTGCCCGAACAGTTCGCTCTCCAACAGGTACTCCGGCACTGCCGCGCAATTCACGGCAACAAAAGGCTTGTTCCGCCGATTGCTGTTCTGGTGAATAAATTTCGCCAGTAGCTCCTTGCCAGTTCCGCTTTCCGCTTCGATCAGCACGTCCGCGTCGGTGCTTGCCGCAGCCCGGGCACGTTGCAGCGTCTGCAGCAGCAACGGCGAGCGGCCCACAATTCCACAATTGGCAGCGCTTTGGTCTGCAATCCTTTTGACAGATTTGTTGCCGACCGGAGCTGCATTCATCCGCTGGATCACGCGTGCAGCAGCCGCCTGAAGCTGTTCAAACGAAACCGGCTTGGTCAGATAATCGAAAGCCCCGCTGCGCATCGATTCTACCGCTTGAGGAACACTCCCAAACGCGGTTAGTAGAATCACCGCCGTGGTCGGCGATGTCTTCTGCACTGAGCACATCACCTCAAAGCCATCGCCATCCCGCATGTGAATGTCACTGACCACCAGGTCGTAACTCTTTAGCTCACAGGCCCGCTCTGCATCGCGAACGCCGCTGGCCGTCTCCACCCGCCAGCCGTGACGCAGGAAATTCGCCTGCAATGCGGTACGCATACCGGGCTCGTCGTCAACTACCAATACCGAGGAATTGCTGCCGTCAGAAGGATCGCTGTTCATGCTGTAGCCAGTCCCAATTGGAGTAATGGAAAATGAAGCGTGAATGATGCGCCTGCATTGACGCTGTTGGAGGCCGAGATCCGGCCGCCATGCTGTTCCATGATCTGCTTGCAAACTGCCAGTCCTAGCCCGGATGTATCGCCGCTACCACTGAAGCCAGGCTCGAAAATGTGTTCGACCTGCTCCGGACGGATGCCGCAGCCGGTGTCGGAGAATTGAACCGTGACCTGGTCTCGGCTTTCGCCATTCGCCTCAGTTTTTTCAGCCCGGAGCAACACAGTGACGCTTCCTCCTGCCGGCGTATGACGAATGGCATTCGAAACCAAGTTCAGAACCACCTGTTGCAGCGCGCTTTCATTGCCCATCACTTGCACCTGGTCGTCCTCGGCCACAAAGTCCAACGAAATTTCCGCCTGATCCGCGAGTGGACGTACAAACCGGATCGCACGATCAATCGAGGTGGACAGCGAAACAGGTTCAAGCGCCATCGGCCCGGACCCATGAAAGCTCAGGACGTTGTTTACCGTTCCGGAAAGCGAGCGAATCCCAGCGCGCAAGTTGGAAACCCACTCATCGCGTCGCTGTTCGTCATGCTCAATCAGTCCGGCAAAAAGTTCCAGGCTCGCTAATGGGTTTCTAATTTCATGAGCGAGAATGGAGCTGATCTCTGCAATCGCCATTGCTTTGCGACCGGCTTCACGCTCCTGTTCCGCGCGCTTCTGAACCGTTATGTCGCGCAGAATCAGGATGCTCTTGTCTTTCACACCACTTGCATCCGAGGGGTTGAACAGTTTCCGGTTGCGAACCGCGATCCAACGCTTCCCCTGCGCATCGCGTACGCAGATCTCCTGCTCGCTCTCGATGCTGGTAGCACGTTCGCAAGTTGATTCGAGATTCACTCCGCTCCACATCGCGATTTGTTGCAGGGTTGATTTCGATGCGTCACCCGAGCCCGCTCGATCCAGTCCGAGGAGCCGCTTGCCCTCCGGATTGATCATTGAGATCCGCCCATCGCATTCCAGAACCAGCACGCCGCAGGGCATAGAATCCACAATCTGCTCGAGGGCCAGCCGCATCCGCTCAATCACTGCCAGGCTTGTATTCAACGCCGCATTCCGCTCCGACAACTCCAGGCCAAGCTCGGACACTTCCTGTTGCAGCTTGCGGTACGATTTCTCCAGCCGCGACGCGGCTGAAATGAATTCTGAGAACTCGCTGGCGAGCAGCGCGGCGCTTCGTGCCTGCAGTCCCGATTCATTCTTCGCGCCTTCTTGCCAACGCAGGTTCCCATTGGTCTCGAATTCATCGACTCGCTCCCGTAACCGCCCGTCGCTCTTGCGAACCGCGAGCGTGAGTTTTATTGGCGCGAGATGAGAACTAGGCAGCATCTGCCTATTGAGTAAGCACGATGAGGGCCAACCCTATCTTCCCCTGTGGAAGGATGAGCGGTCGGAACGGAGCGCTCCCATATATATGATTGCGAACAACGAACCCGTTGCAGTTGCTAGATGATAATATGTTCTGCCAGAATCTCACGCCCGTTGCCGACAACGATGCTCGACCTCTCGATGACGTTGCGCAACTCTCGCACGTTCCCCGGCCAGTCGTGCTGCAGCAAAAGATCGAGCGCTCGAGGGTTCAAGGTCACTCCCGGAGAAAACTTCGCCAGGAATGCCTCTGCGAGCTTTTCCACATCTCCAAGGCGCTCGCGCAAGGGCGGCAGCTTGATCGGGAAAATCGCGATACGATAATATAGATCCTCGCGAAACAGGTTCTGCGTTACAAGTTTCTTGAGGTCGGCGTTGGTCGCGGCCACCACCCGGACATCCACCTTCAGATTGTCGTTGCTGCCAATGCGTTGCACTTCACCCTGCTCAAGAAACCGCAGCATCTTGCTTTGCAGCGAGAGCGGCATATCGCCAATCTCGTCCAGAAACAGCGTGCCACCATGTGCGGCGTGAATACGCCCAATCCGCGATTGGACTGCGCCCGTGAATGCCCCTTTTGCATATCCAAACAGTTCGGCTTCGAGAAGCGACTCTGGGATCGCAGCGCAGTTGATCACCACCAGAGGCTGTTTCTGGCGCACGCTGATGAGGTGAATCGCCTGCGCAATCAGGTCCTTGCCGGTACCGCTCTCCCCGGTCACAAGAACGGTCGTGTCCCGCCGTGCCACCATGTGGGTCAGCTCGTAGACACGTTGCATCGTCTCCGAGTCTCCGATCATGCCTCTAATGCCAACTCGTCCGTCATTGTGCGTCCGGATCTGCTGCATCTGCTCGGGGCAAATGGCGTTGCACTGCGCCGTGCTCCCGTGATAAAACATCTCCACCAGTTGAGACGACAGGAACGTGGGAGATGAGGTGCCCAAGACAAGTTGCCCGGTGCGCGAATTCACGGAGAGAATCTGCACATTGGGGAACTGTTCTTCCACCATTGCGCAGAATTCGTTGGATTCAAGGTCAGGAAGCAAGGGATCGAGCAGGAGAATTTCGCTTGGACTCTCGCGCAAGCACTCAAAAGCCTCGGCGCCGCTCGCCGCTTCGGAGAGTTTCCAGCGCGCCTGATGAAGTTTCTCATGAAGCGCGCGGCGGAGTCTGATGTTGGGACTCACCAGCAATACACCAATCGTTGTGCTGTCACTCACGCGAAACGTCGGAATGGGGGTTGCATTCATCAATCCGCCTTTAGTCACTATGATGATTTTAATTGACTTCGAATCACGCTAAGAACCCAATATCATCTCTAGTGTTCAAGTTGCATCCTCTGCAGGTCGATTTGTACGTTGAATGGCTGCATGCTCCAGGTAAAGCTTCCCTGCTGGCTTCGGATATTCGCCTCGGCCAGAGCCATGCTCAAGCTCTGTTCCGTGTTGAGTGCCTCAAGTTGAGAGTGCAGGTTTCGCGTTACGATCCGAACCGTACTCGTAGATGGAGACGAAGTGATCACCTCAACTGTGTCCTGCGAGCGGGACACTGCATGGGCAACCAACAGTATGCTAGACAGAGCCTCAAGAGTTCGCTTCCGATCGATCAAGATTGGCGGACAAGTGTTGGGTCCCATCGAACGAAGGAACATCCCGTCTTCATCGAACAGCAGCTTGACTCCATCGACCGCGTACGCAAGCAGGGGCAGGATCGGCGCCGGGAGCAGTTTCGGCTCGATGCTCTCGGCGCTCACAAGTCGCCGCAGGCAACTAAACAGCGTACAGACGCGCTCGACCTCCAAAGCTGAGTTCGTTGCAAGTTCCCGAAGTTCCTCCTCACTCATCCGATCCAAGTAGGGATTGCCAAGGCTCGCCCGGAGAATGGAAAGTGGTTGTGCGGCCGCGTGTATGCCTCGCGACAGATTTGCACAGAGGGTCTCCGAAATTGATCTCGATACCGATGGTTCCCCTGATTCACAATGGCTAATCATTGCTCAAAACGTACCCCACGCCGCGAACAGTGCGGATTAATTTCACTTCTTCGTCGGAGTCTATCTTGTCACGTAAATATTTCATGTAAACGTCGACGATGTTCGATGTGGAATCGATTGCGATGTTCCACACTTCTCTCATCAGCGTCGCGCGCGATACAGGCTTGCCCACGTTGTTCATCAGATAATCGAGCAGAACGAACTCACGCGCCGTCAGATCGATACGCCGCTCCCCACGCATCACCCAGTGCTCCTCCCGGTTGATGCTTAGATTCCCCACCTTCGATGAAGTCACCAGCGTTGTCGAAGTGGAATTGCGCCGCAGCAGACAATTCACACGCGCAATCAGTTCCAAAAACGAAAACGGCTTGGTCAGACAATCGTCGGCTCCCTGTTGCAGAGCCGAAACCACATCTTCCGTGCGATTTCTTGCCGTTAACACCAACATCGGCAAGCTAGGCTGGATTGGACGAATCTGCTTTATGACCCCCATTCCGCTCATTTTAGGCAGGTTCCAATCAAGAATAACCAGATCGAAGGCGGATTGCTCTAGAGAGGCACAAGCGGTCTCGCCATCGTGATTCACCTCTACTAGAAAATGCCTACTCTTCAGCTCGCGACTGAGAAACTTGCCCAGTGGAATATCGTCGTCAACTACCAAGATCTTCTGCCCCTCCGGCAACTTTGACTTTTTCTGGCAGGACTTGTCGCCTGGAGACGTCTCTGGTACCTCGACAGGGCAAACCGCACTGTTTGACGCCTCTGACGGATCGGAATTCAAATTCATGAAACGCACCCTCTCTAATACTACAGCAATATTTCAGCTGACTTTCCGCACATCGGGGGATGCATTTCCAGGTAGATATCCTGATGCCCGAGAGATGGCTCAGGGCATTTGCAGCGACTGTGCGTCGATCCAGCGGTCGGTTTCAGCCTCCCAACAGCGTAATAGATTCTTCAGCTTGCGGTAAGTAATCGCCTGAGACATCGGTACAGCCTGTTCCGGCGAGACCAGTCGGTGAACAAGCATTCCGCCGCGCATGTGTCCCCATTCGTAGTACAGCCCGTGGCGCAGCGGCATGCCGGTGATCCGCAGGTCTTCATCCTCCTCTTTAAGGTTCCCGTACAGAGGAGGTCAATCGCGGCGACTTGCTGACGGATCTGGTAATTTCGATCGAGAGCATTCGGGGCGGATTTTTTGGGGACTTTCTTGGGCATGACTTGACGATTTCCCTTATTTCGCTAAGCGGGGTAGCTGCCCAAGTACAGTAGCGTCTATATGCAGTAGACGCTTCATCACCGGAAGTTTATCCAATGTGTCATGGAACGAGGTAGGAGTTTTATTCCTGGTTTGCTGATGAGCTAGCCAGCGCGCGTATTTTGAGCAGTTGAGGCAGCCAACAGGGCTTCGCTGTCCCAAGTGTGAGCAGGGAAAGGGTTGGCAAACGGCAGATGGGCGCCGGATTTGCCTGGGCTGCGGCCGCTAAGTATTGGTCAAAGCGGGAACGATCTTCGACCGCAGTCGGATTTCGTTGCAGGAATGGTGCGCCGCTGCCCGGTACATGACCAACGAGAAACATGGAGTCAGCGTACTCGGCCAGCAGTGCTCGTTGGAGCTGGGCAGCTATCAAATGGTATGGACCACTTTGCAGAAGCTGAGCACCACCATGGTGCGTCCAGGGCGGGAAGGTCTGCGTGGATCGGTCGAGGTCGATGAAAAACATATGTGGGAGGTATTCAACACGGCGTTCGCGGCCGTCGCACGGAGACCAAATTCATTGTCGTGACCGCTTGCTATCGAAGTATTGTCGCCAAAGGGATTTAGCCGTAACCGCATGCAATGTGTCGACGACGTTTCCGAAGCCAATTTGGTTCCCTTTGCCTGCGCGGCGGTTTAGTCCGGCTCAGAAGTTCACACCGACAGCTGGAAAGGTTACAACGGCCTCTCCGGACAGGAGTACTAGCACCGGATGACCAACATGTCCAGCAGAGGAGATCCGGCACACATTACCATGCCGGGGGGTGAATCGCGTCGCTGCACAACTCAAGCGTTGGTTGCTCGGCACACACCAGGGGTCGCCTGCAGAGAAGCATCTGGATGCCTATCTCAACGAGTTCGCTTTTCGATTCAACCGCCGCCACAGCACCGGCCATCGAGACTTGCTCTTCATCCGGCTACTGCAAAATGCTGTCATCATCCCGCCAGCTCGATACAGACCACCGCAATCTCTCAGAATCAGATTGAAAAACACAACCTGTAGTGGCACTATACTAAAGCGGCTATCCAGCCTTCAACTATTTGAGTAGAATTGTACATGGTTATCTATGAAGTTAGCGCGTACCTGCTCTTTGATTCAGTCATACCAGGAGGCTAAGAATGATGTCCGATCTTCCTCCTGTCAATGAACCGAAGAGATTGTATGAATTGAGCTGGGCCTACTCGCAGGACGCCAAAGTTGCGGTTGACATCGCTACAGGGCTCCTCGTGGATTCAAACCCGGTAGCGGTAGCATTGACGGGCTCTTCCCGCACGGAACTCATCGGGATGGAAGTAACCATGCTGCACCCAGAGGCCGAGCGTGAATTGGTTGCGGTTGAATTTCGGAAGCCACTTATTGCGGCCGGCGCCTCATTTCGATTTACACATCCAGCGTAAAGACGGCAGTTGCGTGCCGGTTGCGATCTGGTCGACGGAGAAGCTGGAATTGGCCGGCCAATCGCTGGTCATTGGTGAGTTTCGCGATATTACTGAAGAAAAGGAAAGCGGAGCGTGTCAACGATTTTGAGACAGGTGGCGTGAGAGTTTAGTGTCCAACGTCTTGGCTCGAGCGCGGCGATGGTGGGTGCAGTGGTCGGTGGA
>Ga0302274_10000897_pt1 | contig 29443 bp, 23 predicted proteins | sample III_Bog_N2_1_FD_198755 | JGI IMG/M metagenome (GOLD analysis project Ga0302274, IMG submission 198755) | Peat permafrost microbial communities from Stordalen Mire near Abisko, Sweden - III_Bog_N2_1 | ecosystem: Environmental > Terrestrial > Soil > Wetlands > Peat | place: Sweden: Abisko...
AAATATAAGCGTGGCAGGTGGAAGAGGATCGGAAGAAAAAGAACGAACATCATGGGCAGCGTCATCATGCCGGATTCAAGAATGCGGCGGATAACCGTTCCCCACGCCCCGCCAACCATGTGATAGAGCATCAGGATGGCCATGCACCCGAGCGAGAGGCCGAGCCAGAACATGAAGCCTGACAGGTAGGCAGTATAGAAACTGTCAGGAACAAGAAATGCGCCCGCGACCGATGCAATCGCGCCCAGCAAACCGATGAAGAGTGATTGCGTCTGCAGCGTCTGCACCACGGGAGGCGCCATCAGATCCGAGTTAGTCGAGGCGGCCGTGGTCATTTCGATTCCCCTTCAGTTGCCGGAGCAGGCGGCGCCTCGACGGGCAACGTGGCTCCAGTTCCAATATCACGATACTTCGGCGCCGGCGCTGGAAATTGTTGTCCCGCTGGAACGTCCGTCTTACTCGCATCCTGACTTAGCTGCAGCGCGCGGATGTAAGCGGCGATACACCAGCGGTCGTAGGGTGTGACCTGCGCGGAGTAATCAGGCATTACGCCGAAGCCGTTCGTGTCGACGTCAAAGAAATAAGCGATCGGCACCTTGCGCAGCCGCTCGATATGAAACGAAGGCGGGCGCCGGAAACCACGCGTTGGAATAAATCCATTGCCATCGCCGACGCGTCCATGACACGGGGTGCAAGTAATGTTGAAACGCTCGCGCCCTCGCTCCAGAACTTCTTTGGTCAAAGGGAACGGCATATAGTCGCCCAGTGAGTTACCGATTTTGCCGGTGTAAAAATAACTGTTTTCGTGAAGATCGCCACGAGCGACCGTGCCTTCTACCGGTAAACGGGCAGAACGGGCGTCGGCAAAGAAATCACTTTTCGCCATCGGGCGGTAGTAAGGTTGCAGGTGCATATCCAGGCGGCATCCAGCGGTGATGGCAATCAACGCCAGCAGCGCGGGCAAAACTTTTCGTAGATCGCGAGGGGCACGCATGACTAGCTTGGCACCTCGGCGATCATGCGTGGAGATAAGCCCGAGAGAAACGATCGCGTATCTGCGGGATCGTAATTGGGATCGCTTGAAAACACCACGAGGAAAAACTTATTTTCAGTGGCTTTAGAAAATTCCGCCACGTTGAACACGGGGTGATAAGGCATCGGCAAGCCGTTCAACGCGAGCATGCCGATGACCGCAGAGAGTCCGGCAAAGAGAATCGTTAACTCGAAAGTCACGACGATGAAAGATGGCCAGGAGTGATAGGGACGTCCACCTATGTTGGTCGGATAAGTAATGACCGCGACCCAATATTGCAACCCGTATGCCGTAAGCCCGCCAATGATACCGCCGATGAGAACGACGAGGGCCACGCGATCTTTATGAAAGCCGATCGCCTCGGCCAGCCCTTCGATCGGGAACGGGCTGTAGGCATCGATTTTCTTATAGCCGGCGGCTTGCGCTTTGTGCGCCGCGTCCACTAACTCTTGCGCCGAGTCAAATTCCGCCATCAGTCCGTAACTCGGAGCCTCAGCAATTGGGGATTCATAGACCGAAATATCGCTCATTGCTTCACCTCCGTCGCTTCGTGAACGTGCGCCTCGGGTAGCAGGGTGCGCAATTCAAAAATGGAGATCATCGGCAGGATGCGGACAAATAACCATATACCGGTGAGGAACAAGCCGATGGTGCCGCCAAACGTCATCCAATCCCACTTAGTCGGGTAATACATGCCCCACGAAGAAGTGACAAAGTCGCGACTCAAGCTGACCACGATAATGATGAAACGCTCGAGCCACATGCCTACCAGGACAACGAAGGAGATGAGCCACAGCCATCCGGTTGACACACGGAACTTCTTCAACCACAAGACTTGGGGGATGGCGATATTGCAGAATAGTAAAGCTAAGTACGAGATCTTATAAGGGCCGTGGAACCGATTCCACAAAAGAAAGGAATCAAACTGGTTGCCGCTGTACCACCCCATGAAACCTTCCATGAAGTAGCCGTAAGCGACTATGAGGCCAGTGGCCAGCATAACCTTGGCCGAAATCTCGAGATGCCGTTCGGTGATGAAATCCTTGAGCCCGTAGATGGCGCGAATCGGAATCGCCAGGCACAACACCATGGCGAAACCGGAGTAAATGGCGCCCGCGACAAAGTATGGCGGAAAGATAGTTGTATGCCAGCCGGGGACGATGCCGACGGCGAAATCGAAGCTTACGACCGTGTGCACCGAAAGGACGAGCGGCGTGGCAAGTCCGGCCAGAAGCAGGTAGGCCGTTTCATAACGATGCCAATGCCGCGCCGAACCGCGCCAGCCCATGGCGAGCAATCCATAGATGCCGCGCACGAGAGGATTCTCGGCGCGATCGCGCAGGGTCGCAAGATCGGGAATCAGTCCGACGAACCAGAAGACCAGCGAAATCGTAAAGTAAGTCGAAACCGCGAACACGTCCCACACCAGCGGGCTGCGGAAGTTCGGCCAGTAGCGCATGGTGTTGGGATAAGGGAACATCCAGTAAAAGAGCCAGGGGCGGCCCATGTGAGCGAGCGGGAAAGTACCCGCGCACATCACGGCAAATAACGTCATGGCTTCGGCGAAGCGGTTGATGGAGTTACGCCAGGTCTGCCGCAACAACGCGAGAATGGCCGAAATAAGTGTGCCGGCGTGTCCGATACCGATCCACCACACAAAGTTGATGATGGCGAATCCCCAGCCGACTGGAATGTTAATGCCCCAGATTCCGACGCCCTTCAAGAAAAGATAGCCGAGAACTCCGGCCAGCATGTTCAGCATTCCGAAGACGATCAGGAAACCGAAGATCCATCCGAGCGAGATGGGGCGGCTCAGCACGATGTTGCTGATTTTGGCGGTGATGGTGGAGAAAGTGTGGCCCGGTTCGATAACCGGCGCACGCCTGTCTGCCACTGGAATTTGCGTGTTAGTCGCCATGCCTTACCTGCGCTCCATCGTCAATCTTAACCTTGTGCCAACTCGGGATTCGGATTGCGAACTTCGGCCAAATAGGTGGTGCGCGGCCGCGTATTTAATTCACCCATCAGAGAATAGTTTCTGGCCTGCGCTTTCCACTTACTCACCTGGCTATTCGGATCATTAATGTTGCCGAAGACGATTGCATTGGCCGGACACGACTGCTGACAGGCGGTCTGCAAATCGCCTTCTTTGATCGTCGTGTCGGCGCGTTCCGCATCGATGCGCTTCTCGCTGATGCGCTGCACACAGTAAGTGCATTTTTCCATAACGCCGCGGCTGCGCACGGTCACATCGGGATTGCGCATGAGCTTGAACTGCGGCGTCTCCCAATCCTGGAAAAGCAGGAAGTTGAAACGGCGCACCTTATAAGGACAGTTATTCGAGCAATAGCGCGTTCCGACGCAGCGGTTATAGACCATGTCATTAAGGCCTTCGCTGCTGTGGACGGTGGCTTGCACCGGGCAAACCAGTTCGCAGGGCGCGTTTTCGCACTGCATGCAGGGCAGCGGCTGGAAAAATCCCTTGGGATTTTCGCGCGGGCCGCCGTAGTAAGTGTCCACACGCAGCCAGTGCATGTGGCGGCCTTTTAGCGTCTGGTCTTTACCGACAACGGCGATATTATTTTCCGACTGGCAAGCAATGATGCAGTTATTGCATCCGACGCAGGCATTGAGGTCGATCGCCATACCCCAGGAGTAAGTCTCCTTATCATAGGGGAACTCGGACGGCTTGTAGAGCGTGAGTTCTTTTGGCGGCTCGCCCTCTTTGGCGAAGTTCGGATCGTTTTTGTATTCGTCGAGACTGCGCTCCTGGACGAGGGCTCGCTCGCTACCGTCCGGCGTTTCCATCGTCTGGTAGCCCTGGGTGCTGGCGAGTTCATAGATTCCGCCGGCGGGAGTAAGCTTCGCGCCGTCCGCAAACCATGGAGCCTGACTGGTGCGAAGCGGGTATACATCGAAGCCAGTATCAGTGCCGACCCGGCCAGCATGAGTGCGCCCGTAGCCAAGGAAAACGGTGATCGAGTTATCAGGATGGCCGGCTTGAATCCAGATGGCGCCTTTAACTTTCTTGCCATTGATTTCGAGTTCGGCGACGTCTTTGAAATTCAACTTCAGGCGGTCGGCCATCACAGGACCGATCATGATCGGGTTATCCCAAGTCAATTTGGTCAGGGGCTTGGGGAGTTCCTGCAACCATCCGTTGTTCGAAAAGCGGCCGTCGTAGATGGAAGGATCGCGGCGAAAGTTGATTTCGTAGGTGCCCGCACTATTACTTTGCGAACTAGATTGCGAGGCGGGAAGACCTGCCGATTTCACCGAGACGCTCTTGGGCTGATAGGTCGTGCCTTCAATCCAGCCATCGTGCAGCGACTTTCGCCAAAAGGACTCAAAGGCCGCGCCAGTATGCTGTTTCTGCCAATAGCCCTGCACCAGATCGCGGGTCGAGGTTCCGTACTGTCCCGAAAGGACCGTGATCATTTCGTGCGCCGTCTTGCCGCCGTAGAGAGGCTCGATCAAAGGCTGGATGATGCTAACCGTGCCATCATAGGCGCGGACATCCCCCCACGATTCGAGATAGTGAGCTTCCGGCACATGCCACTGGCAAAGTTCGGCGGTCTCGTTGCGATGCGAGCCAAGAAATACTTTTAAGCCAACTGCGTTCGACCTCAGAGCAGAAGCGAATTCGAGATCGGCAGGCGCGTCGTAAGCTGGATTTCCGCCAAGAATCAGCAGCAGATCAACTTTTCCGCCTCGAATGTCTTCTACCAAAGAGTGCAGAGATTCATTGCGATTGATGGGATTGGCATCGACCGGCTCGGTGTAGAAAACAGTTTGACCGACGTTGCCGAGGGCTTGGTTCATGGCATGGACAAGTTGGTGAACCGATGGAGGCTGATGGTCTCCAGCAATCACAACGCTTCGTCCCTTTTTCGAGGCCAGGTCTTTCACGGCGGCCGTAGCAAACTTCGCCCACTCCGCAGAGGCAACATTATCGGTTGGGCCGGATCCAAGGGCATTCGCAAGGGCAAATGCGAACTTCTCAATCTCAGCAGCGCGCATCGGCAGACGGTGATCCGCCTTCATCCCGGTCGAACTCGGCGTGCTCTCGACAACATAAAGCCGGCTCATGTTCGCATCGGGATTGCGGCGTGCCGCGAAATCTCGCGTGTAACGCGTGGAGCCGGGGAATCCAGCGTAGAGAAAATCGGCATCAAGCGAAACGATGACGTCGGCCTTCGACAAGTCGTACCGGGTCTCGATCGCTTCGCCGAACGCAAGCTTCGCGCCTTCATAACCATTGTCGCGATTGACGGGCTCGTAGACATGCCACTTCGCTTGCGGATTCGCTTCGAGATAGTCGTGGATCTGCGCCGCCAGAGTCGGAGACGAAACCGTCTGCGTCAAAATTCGAACGCCGCCGCCCGCAATTTTATTTTCAACGCTCATGGGGCCGCGAACAGCTTCCATGAACGCGGTCCACGATCGGACATCACCCAAATAAGTGATGTTCTGCGCACGGTCAGGATCGTAAAGATCGAGGATCGAGGCCTGGGCGTAAACGTCAGTACCGCCGAGACTCGCGGGATGCTGCGGATTACCCTCGACTTTCGTCGGACGGAAGAGATGGCTCTCGACCAGAATCGGCGAGGCGTAGCCTCCCAGGGGGAACGCTGTAGCGTAGTACATCGGGCGGCCAGGGATCACATTTTCCGGCTGGCGAACGTAGGGCACGATTTCGGTGTTCGGCATCTTCGTGCAGCCAGTCAGTCCGGCCAGCGCGAGGGATGCACCCATGGTCTTCAGAAACCCGCGGCGAGAAAAATCATCGAGCCATTCCGAAGCGCCCTTCGGAAACTCGCGGTGCAGCATCTCCTGAAATTCTTCGCTGCCCGCCAATTCCTGGAGGCTACGCCAGTACTCGGGGCCAGTCGTGTGCTCGACTTGCTCTTTTACCGTCGTGAGATCAAGGCGCTTCCGCTTCGTGGGACAGACGTCGGCTCCGACTGGCGGTGTAGTCTTATTAACGGCAGCCTTCGTTATGTGCTCGTCAATACTCATCTTCAAAATCGACTCTCAACTCAAAAATCGGCTTCTTAGCTAGCAGTCGTCAGCACTATTAGCGATGGCAGGTATTGCAACTCGTGATGTCTTTAACGGAACGCACTTTGTACGACTCTTTGATCGCATTCCCAAGTTCGATCTGGTCGTTATAGCTCTTGCCATTGAAAGCGACGTCGTTCTTACCCATTGGGTCATTCACAGGCGGTTCGTAACGCATGTTGAATACCTGCTCACGAGGCCGCAGATACTTCTCGGGCTCGCGATGACAATCGAGACAAAATTCCATTTGCAGCGAGGCGTACTGATAGGTGTAGGGCATCTGATCAATCGGACCGTGACAGGTGTTACAGCCGACGCCCTTATTGATGTGGATGCTGTGATTGAAATAAACAAAATTGGGCAACTGGTTGACGCGCGTCCACTCCAGTGAGTGGCCGCTGCGGAAGCTTTCACGAACCGGCTCCAGATATGCCGCGTTAGTCCAGATCTGGGCGTGGCAGTTCATGCAGGTCTTGGTCGGGGGGATGCCCGCAAAACTCGAAGTCTCGACTGAAGTGTGACAGTAGCGGCAGTCGATACCCAATCCTGTCACGTGGTGCTGATGACTGAAAGGGACGGGCTGCGATTTTCGCACTCCGGCATTGGTGACGTAAGGAGTCCGCTCCAGTTCCAACAAAACCCAAAACAAACCGCCAACGGCGATCACCACCAGGGCCAGAGAGGCCCGGGCGATGGCATTGCTGCTGCGCGGAAAAATCTGCATTGAATAGAGAGTCTTATTTATTTATTGCGGAACCGGCTCGCGCCGCATCCGGCTGAACACGTGGGCATGATTTACGTCACGTATTTAGGTGACGCAGGACACTGAAACACGTGAGTATAACAGTTCATTAACGAATTGGAATAGACAAAGAAAGTTTTTTATTTTTGCGATTCGAAATTGGATCGTGTTGAAAAAATAAACAAAAGTTTTCTCGTCCTGATTAAATCTCTGAATAGACCCGACAATATTATCTTTCGAAACCCCTGCGACTTCCGCGCTTCGAAAGAATTCAGCGCAGGTTCATGACTAGCAGTTTTGGTTCCGTCATTTCATGGATAGCGTCGCGCAACCCTTCTCGACCAAATCCAGAATCTTTAATACCACCGTATGGCATGTGGTCGATTCGAAATGTAGGAACGTCGCCGGCAATAAGTCCGCCAACTTCAAGTTCGTCGTAGGCCTGAAAAATCAGAGCGGCGTCGCGGGTGAAGAGTCCAGCTTGCAATCCATAAGCAGAACTGTTCACTTGCTTCAACGCGGAGGCGAAATCATTGTAAGGCTCAAGCGTCACAACCGGCGCAAAAATTTCCTGGCAATTCACTTTCATGTTGGGTTTGGTGCTGGTCAGCACGGTCGGCTCGAATAATGAGCCCTTGCGATGACCTCCGCAAAGCAACCGGGCGCCGCCGCGAACCGCCTCCTGCACCCAATCTGCGGCTCGAATGGCATCGCTTTCGCGGATGAGGGGACCGAGATCGCTGGTTTCGTCGAGCGGATCCCCGACTTTCAGTTTGCTGACGGCGGCGAGCAAGAGCTCCGAAAATTTGCCATACACGGTGTGCTCGACGAAAATGCGCTGCACCGATATGCAGGATTGCCCCGCGTAGGCGAAGCCTCCTGTCACGCAGCGCTCGGCAGCGTAAGCAAGATCGGTATCGCTATGGACGATCACGCCTGAATTCCCGCCCAACTCAAGAACGACTTTCTTTTTACCCGCATTGTTCTTGATTGCCCAGCCTACCGCCGCACTCCCCGTGAAACTGATGAGCTTGATGCGCTCGTCGCTCACGAGCAGTCCGGAATCTTCATTGGAGAGCAGCACGGCGTTGAATCCGCCGTCAGGCCATCCTGCTTGCTGGATGACTTCCGCGAGCAGCAGCGCTGTAAGTGGCGTTTGGGGCGCGGGCTTCAGGACCATCGAACAACCGGCAGCAATCGCGGGAGCGACTTTGTGCGCAACCAGGTTCAACGGAAAATTAAACGGCGTGATCCCAGCGACCGGACCAAGCGGAAAACGCTTTACGATGCCCCAGCGTCCGGCTGTCGATTGCTGCCAGTCCAGGGGCAAATATTCGCCATAGGCGCGAACCGTTTCTTCCGCCGCAATGGTGAAAGTGAAAACAGCGCGATCCACTTCGTTGCGTGCGCTCTTGATCGGCTTACCCGCTTCCAGCGCGATGGTGCGTGCAAACTCTTCTTTACGCTCGTGGATGCCATCGGCGATACGCCGCAAAACCCGCTGACGCTCGAAAGCAGGCAAACGGCGCGTGGTTCCGAAAGCTTTGACCGAAGCCGCGATGGCAGCCTCTGCATGTTCGCGCCGTCCCTGGTAGACATGCCCGACGAGGGCACCGTCATAGGGCGAAAGAACATTGACGAGATCACCTTCTTCCAGCCACTTCCCGTCTAGAAAAAATCCGTGAGTTGCAACTGGAATTACCGTCATCTCAGCCATACTTCTACCTCTTTTCCTGCTCACTTCGTTATGTAATGAGTAATTGATGATTGAGTGTTAAGGATTGACTGTTGACGATCGACGCTTGCAGAAATCTAAATTACGGCTACGGGTCTGGCTCTTTACATTCGCTTTGTGATTATAGAACTGCATCCGCAATCTTTGACTCATAGAATTCCATCGCCTTAGATGTTACTTCAAGCTCTGAGGTTTGAAGCGTTCATCGACTTCGACTTGATATCCCGCTACCAGGCGATTCGTCTCGTTTGCCATTCCGACGACCGACATCAATTCTTTAAACTGAGCATCGGTCAAGCCCTTATTTATCGCGCTAGCCGTGTGCGAAGCGATGCAGTATTCACACTGGTTCGTGACCGAGACGGCGACGTAGATCATTTCCTTGGTCAGCGGATCGAGCGCCCCAGGCGCCATGATCTGCTTGATATCGTCCCACGTGCGTTTAAGCAGGACGGGATCGTGGGCGATGGACTTCCAGAAATTGTTGATCCAGTCCGTTTTGCGCGTTGCCATGATGTCGTCATAGATGGCGCGCACTTCGGGGGTGGCTTCGGCGTATTCGATGAGGCCAAAAATTGACATCCGCTCTCCAAGAAAATCTCAAATGCGTCTCATGACACCCAATCCAGAATTTTGTAATAAGCTCCGGCGAATGGCAAGAACCAAGGCTTACCGTTGTAGATGCGGAAAGGCGCGCCAGGGAATTTTATTTCGGTGAACGGGTTATCTGTCTTTCCGTCCGCGATCCACTCGGCCATTTTCTGCCCCTGGTAGGTCGACATCGCAACCCCGTGACCAGCATATCCGAGAGCGAAATAGATTCCGTCTATCTGACCGGCGTGAGGCATCATGTCGAAACAGAAGTCGACCGTGCCTCCCCAGGCGTACTCAATTTTCGTATTTCGAAGTTGGGGATAAACCTCGATCATGCCACGGCGCAAAATTTCCGCGCTGTCTCGAATCGTCTGATCGGTCTCGGGAAAAAAGGCGGCACGGCCGCCGAACAGCATGCGATTGTCGGGAGTGAGCCGATAGTAATGCAGATAGTTCTTGGAATCGTAAATCTGGCGATTGCGAGGACTCAGTTCTGTCGCCAGCGCGTCCGGAAGCACTTCGGTCGTAATGATGAACGAGCCGATGGGGATCACTTTCTTGCGCAGCGCGGGAGTTGCCGCTCCCGTATAGCCGCTCGTTCCAACAAAAACGTTGCGCGCCCACAACGCGCCCCGAGAAGTATTCAGTTTGAAGCCGGCGTGGCCGCCGCGCGACTCCCGCTGAATATTTTGCAGACGCGTGCGCTCGCAGATTTTCGCACCGGCTCGGATCGCAGCACTGGCGAGCCCTGCCACGTAGCGCGCAGGATTCAGGCCGCCCGAGATTTCGTCGACCATGCCACCGTAATAAATCTCCGAACCAATTTCACTGCGTAGTTCATCGCGAGATACGACTCGCAGCCGATGATCAAATTCGCGAGCGATCACTTCCACCTGCCGGGAGTAATCGTTAAAATGTGCCTGTTTACAGGCGACTTCGAGGTGCCCGCAGCGAGCGAAATCACACGCGATCTTTTCGTCATGCACGATGCGCTCTACCACGTCGATGGTGGCAAGCGATGCCGCGTACATGCGGCGCGTGAGTTCGCGTCCATATTTCGAAACGAGTTGATTGACGCCAAGTTTCAGGCCGGTGAGCACCATGCCGCCGTTGCGGGAACTGGCGCCCCAGCCTACGGTTTCCGATTCCAACACGACCACGTTCGCCCCACGCTTGGCGAGGGAGAGCGCGGCTGAGAGCCCCGTGTACCCGGCGCCGATAATGGCTATGTCGGCGCTCTCCAGCGATGGCTGCGTCGCAGCGATCTCGGGCATTTGGACAGTCGTAAGCCAGTAGTTCAGTTCCTGGAATGGCATGGTCGTTGTTGTCGAGTCGATTGTTTGGTTGACTTAAAAATGTAACTCCGAATTAAAGGACCGCCGTCTCGTGAATGGTTCGGCCTTCCGCAAAACGCGAGAAATTCAATAGACATGCATCGATCAGATCTGTCTTCCCTGTCAAAATCAAATCACTCAGGATTTTGCCGGTGGCGGGCGAGTGCATTACGCCATGCCCGCTGAATCCATTGGCAAGAAAAAATCCGGGCATCTCAGGGGACTCGCCCAGAATGGGATGATGGTCAGGCGTCATCTCATACAATCCGGCCCAAGCGCGCTTGGGATTGACTGCAACGTTCTCGAACACCGGCACGCGATCCGCAGCGCGAGTGAGTATCTTTTCGATAAAGGCCGCATCGAAGTCGGTTTTGTAGCCGGGTGTTTCTTCGGGATCATTCCAGGCCAAAAGAAATCCTCGACTCTCGGGACGAAAGTGAAAGCCCGTGGACATATCGATAATCATCGGCGCCGTGTGGGGGAACTGATCAAACGGTTCCGTCGGGACGAGCATACGACGGAGAGGTTCGACTGGCAGGTCAATGCCAACCATCTTCGCGATCGACGCGGCCCAGGCTCCGGCGCAATTGACGACTACGGGAGTCGAGACAGTTTCGCGAGTTGTTGCGACTTCGAAACCACTACTGCAACTGTCATGTTGGCGATTGATCGCGATAACGCTGGTATTTTTCCACAGAGACGCGCCGTGGTCGGTAGCCCACGTCATGAATCCGATCATGGCGCTGTAAGGATCGACGAATCCGTCGGTAGAACAGAAGCTGCCGCCAACGATGTCATCGCCGCGAAGGAGCGGAAACGAGCCGCGAATCTCTTCTCCGTCCAAGAGTTGGACATTCTTTAATCCTAGAGCAAGCTGTGTTTGGTAGTTGGCGCTCAAATAGGCAAGATGCTTTGCATTGGTAGCGCAGAAAAGATAGCCCTGCGGACGGTAGTCGCAAGGATAGCCGAGGCGCTCCGTGAAGCTGGCATAGAACGGGATCGAGTAGAGCGACATCTGGATATTGACGGGCGTCGAAAACTGAGCCCGCACGCCGCCCATACTCTTGCCCGTGGATCCCTTACCCTGCGCGGATTCTCGCTCGATCACGAGGACGTTCCTGCAGCCGGCGGCGACCAGATGATAGGCGATGCTGGAGCCAACAATTCCCCCGCCGATGAGAACGACATCTGCCGTGTGCATTTATGATTCGTTTCCGCAACTCAGCTTAAGAGGTCGCGGCCACAATCCCGACCCGTATGAGAATGACGATCGCCCACCATCCAAAAACCATGGCGAACGCCGTGCCGCGTTTGACTTTGCTGATGCACGGAATTCCGATCGCTACGAGGACCATCGTCCAAATACTGAAAACGTCGAGCGAGGAGAGCAGCGAACGCAATACCGGAGAACTGCTCGGATCGAGGAAATATCCGGGGTTGGTTGCGGCCGGATTCTGAATGTTAAAGCCGTCGCTGCTGACTCCGGCGAGCAGCGACGCGACGGCCAGAAGGGACATCAGCAACTCCGGTAGACGGCTGTAAACGACCAGGGCGAACAGCGTCTTGAATTTGACTTCGGCGTTCGCACCAAACTTGATCGTCACGAAAAGTACACTCGCAATCACAGCGTAAAGAACAAGCGCAACCGCCGGAATCGCGTAGGAAAATATTTTGGTGCCGGTCGCCTGCTGCTGCATGACTTTCTCGCGTTGCGCGGGCGGCAAACTCTCGATCCGACCCGCTTGCTTGGGTTGCAACTGGATCACATTCTCGGCCACCTTGCGAAATCCCACCTTCTGCTCGACAACATACACGAACAGAAGCGAAACGATAGTGATGATCAGAAACGGCGCCCACCAGCTGGCACTTCTTCGCAGGTCAGAAAACGTCTTGCTGGGTGCAATAAACGTGTTTAACAGGCGGCCGCCTTGAGAAAGTGCGGACGGTGGCTGCGATGGCATCTGCGAAAGTTGCGCGGTCGGCAAGGGCGTGGAAGGGTTGCTGGCCATGGGATTCCTCCGAACAGGGAGAGATTGTAGTTTCCTTCTGCGTGAATAACAACAGGATCTGCGGACTATATCTCGGCTAGTTCGGGCGTGGCTGCCAACAATTTTCGCGTGTAGTCGTGCTGCGGGCGCGAAGTAATCTGCTCAGCGCTTCCTACTTCGACAATCCTCCCCCGGTACATGACGGCAATTCGTGTGGAAAGATAGCGCACCACCGGCATGGAGTGGGAAATAAACAGATAAGTCAGCCCGAAATCGCGCTGGAGTTGTTGAAGGAGATTCACAATCTGCGCGCCGACGCTTACGTCAAGAGCGGAGACCGGTTCATCCGCCACCATAAACTTGGGGCGCAAAGCCAGCGCGCGAGCGATGCCGATCCGTTGGCGCTGCCCACCCGAAAACTCATGTGGATACCGTGACATGGCCGACTCATCCATTCCGACAGCGCGCAAAAGTTCACGGACGCGCTGCTTGCGGCCTTCGTGGCCGGGATTTTCCTCAGAGATTTTGCGATGCAGAATCAGCGGCTCCTCGATCACATCTTCGACCTTGTAGCGGGGATCGAGCGAACCGAAGGGATCTTGAAAGATAATTTGCATGTGACAGCGCAGGCGCCGTAAGTCTGACGCGTTTGCTTGCAGAAGATCAACTCCGTCGAAAAGCACCGAGCCGGAGGTCGGCTCGAGCAGACGAAGAATCAGGCGTCCCAGAGTGCTTTTACCGGAGCCGGATTCGCCCACAAGACCCAGCGTCTCGCCATGGTTGATATCGAGCGAAACGTCATCCACTGCCCGGACTTCGCCGCTACTCTGGCTGCCAAAGGGCGATTCCGAGAGATGGAAAACTTTCGCGAGATTGCGAATTTCGACAAGCGGCACGAATGAAGATTAGCAGCCTCGCAACGGGAGTGTCAGCTCTTGTCGTGCTTTCCGCCCAACCACTCCTTCGGCCAGACAATTTGCACGACAATGCATGTCGCCAGAGTGAGAAAGAAGAGAGCCCATTGGGGATGTTCTGGCCAGATCTTCTCCATCAGGCCGAGATGACCCGCCCAGAAACTGAGACCGGTGGCAATCGCAGTGGCAATCAGTGAGATTTTCAACGTTCGCATGGAGCGCTCGCCTTCACCAATGTCGTTCGACCATGATACGTCCGATGGCGGCGTTTTGTTCCGGACAAATGCCGGTACATTTTCATTCCATATTCTGGAATATGGAATGAAAGTTTAGCCGGCGATCATCGGCACAGCTGCGAGAGCGGCCACCATGCCGATGGTGCGCGTCCGGCTGAAGTGCTCGTGCAGGAAGATGCGCGCCAGCACCACGGTTACGGCTGGATACAGCGAACTAATGACAACGGCGTTATCCAATCGCCCAATCTGACCGGCGCGAATGAAGGCGGCGCTGCCGGTGATATCGAGGATGCCAGCCGTAACCGCAATAGCCAGCACTGGTGCGGGGACCGAGCGTATTTGTCTTCCGAATAAAACGAAGGCGGCAGTAATCACAAAAGATGCGAAGCGCGAGAAGACGGCGGTCCATAAGGCGGAAGCATCTCCGGCCCGGTGAATACAGAGGTAAAAACCGGCAAATCCGATTCCGCATAAGACGGCGGTGCCCAATCCCTTGGGACGCGCTCCCGTGGCTTCATTCCGGGAAATAAGCCACACGCCCACGCCGGCGAGAATAAATCCAAGGATGTGACGAGCGCCCGGAAGTCCTCCCTGGAACGCGGTCACAATGGTCGGGATTGCGGCACTCAAAACCGCCGCCACAGGGGCGATCAAACCCATGTTCCCGCCGGACAAAGCGCGATAGAAGAATACGAGCGCGAGGCCTCCGAGGATTCCCGCAAGCGCCGACCAGACCAGGCTTGTTTTTCCGGGGAATAGTGTGTGCGTCGCTAACGCCAAAACTCCCATCGCAATCATGCCGCTGAAATGTACGATGGCGGTAAACAAGAACGCGTTGGCGCGGCGCGCGCCAAGACCTCCCAGAAAATCGCTCGCACCCCAGACCCCGACCGCAGTCAGGCTGTAAGCGGCTGGAATATATTGGGGCTCGAATGTCATTGGGAGTTCGAGATTATCACGCGCAAGAATGGGTGGCCGAGGTTCGTGCCTATTTCGTTGGGCGCTCACCTGGGGCGCTAACCTGGGGGCGCAACCTGGACTGCAAACTACGGACCGGGTTCTACATTTGACGGAGCCGTGCGCTGGCGAAGCGCTGCTGGGCGGCTAGACGGTGACTGTCTCCGGCTGCGTTTTGCCAGCCAGCAACTGGCGCAAGACGTATTGCAGTATGCCTCCGTTGGCATAGTAGAGCGCTTCTTGCGGAGTGTCGATGCGCACGATCGCCTGAAATTCCGACGTCTTTCCACCCTGCACGCGTACTTTGATCTTGCGTCCGGAGGAAAATTTCTCGACTAGCTCGCTGATCCCTGTAATTTCGAAAACTTCTTCACCAGTCAAGTGCAGAGTTTCGGCATTTTCTCCGGGCAAGAATTGCAATGGAAGAATGCCCATGCCGACCAGGTTCGAACGATGAATGCGTTCATAGCTTTCTGCAATCACCACGCGAACGCCGAGCAACCGCGGTCCCTTTGCCGCCCAGTCACGCGACGATCCGGAACCATATTCTTTACCGGCAAGAATCACGAGCGGCACTTTTTCAGCATGATATTTTTCGGATGCATCAAAGATGGACATCTCGGCGCCATCCGGCAAGTGCCACGTGAATCCGCCTTCTGTGTTGACCATTTTGTTGCGCAGACGGACGTTCGCGAATGTGCCACGCACCATGACTTCGTGATTGCCGCGCCGCGAACCGTAGGAGTTGAAATCTCCGGGCTGCACCCCGTGAGCCATTAGATATTTTCCCGCCGGACCGTCTTTCTTAATCGAACCCGCGGGCGAAATGTGATCGGTGGTAACACTGTCGCCGAGAACGGCTAAGACGCGCGCGCCGGTAATATCCTGCACAGCAGCCGGCTTCAGTGCCATGTCGTCGAAATAAGGCGCTTGCCGGATGTAGGTTGAATCGTTCTCCCACGCGTATGTCTCCCCCTTGGGAACGGGCAGCCCGCGCCAGCGCTCGTCTCCGGCATAGACTTCGCTGTAACTCTTGCGAAACATCTCGGAAGTAATCGCGCTCGCCATCGACTGTTCGACCTCTTGTTGCGACGGCCATATATCGGATAGATAAACCGGCTTGCCATTTTTACCCTTACCGACGGGATCTTTGCGGAGATCGATATCGATGCGTCCGGCGAGCGCGAAGGCAACCACCAGCGGCGGCGACATGAGATAGTTGGCGCGGACTTCGGAGTTGATGCGGCCTTCAAAATTGCGATTGCCAGATAATACCGACGCCACAACCAAATTCTTGTCGTCAATTTCTTTCGAAACTTCCACCGGCAGCGGACCCGAGTTTCCAATGCAGGTCGTGCAACCGTAGCCAACGATATGGAACTTCAGTTTTTCGAGATACTGCATAAGCCCGGCCTTTTGCAGATAGTCGAGAACGACTTTCGATCCCGGCGCGAGCGAGGTCTTGACGGTCGCCGGAACTTCGAGACCGCGCTCGACCGCCTTCTTCGCCAGCAAGCCCGCGGCAATCAACACAGATGGATTGGAAGTGTTGGTGCAACTCGTAATCGCCGCAATCACCACGCTGCCATGCTGCAAGGCCAGCTTGCCGTTTCCCGCAACATGCTCGTGAACATGGGGATCTTCCACTCCCACCGCAGCCGGATTCCCACCTTCCTGCTCCCAGCGATTTTCTTGCTTAACCACGCTGGCCGACTCGGCCGCGGTTGGCGTGGCAGCTTTCGGCTTAGCCTTAATCAGAGAGGGCAACGCCTTAGCAAATGACTCTCCTGCTTGCGACAGCACGACGCGATCCTGCGGACGCTTGGGGCCAGCGAGACTCGACTCGACGGTTGCCAGATCAAGACTCAGCAGCTCCGAGTATTCGGCCTGCGGCGTATTCGCGTCATGAAATATTTCCTGCTCGCGCGCATAGGCTTCGACGAGTGCGATCTGTTCGTCGGCGCGTCCGGTAAGTTTCAAATAGCGCAAACTTTCTTTGTCGATGGGAAAGATGCCGCAGGTTGCGCCGTATTCAGGAGCCATATTCGCAATCGTGGCCCGATCAGCGAGTGGAAGATCCTGCAGGCCGGGGCCAAAATATTCAACGAATTTTCCGACGACGCCGTGCTTGCGCAGCATCTCGGTGATCGTCAGCACAAGATCGGTGGCCGTGGCGCCTTCGCGAAGGCGTCCGGTAAGTTTCACGCCGACGACGAGCGGAATCAGCATGGATACGGGCTGTCCCAGCATGGCGGCCTCCGCTTCGATGCCGCCCACTCCCCAGCCGAGCACACCGAGTCCGTTAACCATGGTCGTATGCGAATCGGTGCCGACAAGTGTGTCCGGATATGCCGTACGCTTCCCACCCTCTTCGTGAACGAAGACGACGCGCGCCAAATATTCGAGGTTTACCTGGTGAACAATACCGGTGTCGGGCGGCACGATGGCTAGATTGCGGAAGCCGGTTTGTCCCCAGCGCAAGAACGCATAGCGCTCTTTATTCCGTTGAAATTCGAGCAAGGCGTTGACGTCGAAAGCGCTGGAAGATCCAAACTCGTCGACTTGCACAGAATGATCAATCACCAACTCAGCCGGCTGGAGCGGATTGATCAGCCGGGCATCCCCACCCAACCGTTTCATCGCGTCGCGCATGGCGGCGAGATCGACGACAGCGGGAACGCCGGTGAAATCCTGCAACAGGACGCGGCTTGGGGTGAAAGCGATTTCCTTCTCCGGCTTCGAATTCTTGTTCCAGGCGGCGAGCGCGCGAATTTCCTCCTTCGTCACATTGCGGCCATCTTCGGTGCGCAAGAGATTCTCGAGCAGGATGCGCAAACAAAACGGCAGGTGGCGGGTGGAGATCCCTTGTTTGTCGAGAGCATCGATGCGATAGAGCTCGTATTCTTTCGTACCGACTTTGAAAGTAGCGCGCGCGCCAAAACTATTTGTCGACATGATGGCCTTCCTTCAGAAGCTCCGCAGGAGCGAAAACGCAATGTGAGACTGGAACCTAATAGTGTAATTCGTTTTCCGGGTGCGTGGAGGCGCACGCGAGTCTTCCAGGGATTCGAAGGCGAAACGCGTCCGGCATGTGTCTGCGATAAAGTAGGAGGACGAATCATGCCGCAAAGCGTGGGCCATGTCGCGTTAGTTGTCCGTGATTACGACGAGGCTCTCGACTTCTTTACGCGGACGCTCAATTTCACGGTGGTGGAAGATACTCGGCTAGACGACACCAAGCGCTGGGTGGTCATCGCTCCGCCCGGGTCGAAAGGGACGACCTTGCTTCTGGCCCGAGCATCGACGCCCGAGCAGGAAACCCGGATCGGCAACCAGACCGGCGGACGAGTCTTTTTGTTTCTTTATACCGACGACTTTTGGCGGGACTACAACGAGATAACCGCGCGCAAAGTGAAGTTCGTGCGCGAACCGAAAGTGGAACCGTATGGGACGGTCGCGGTGTTTGAGGACCTCTACGGCAATCTATGGGATCTGTTGCAACCGGCAGTAAAGAACTCTTCCTGACGGAAATTTTGGCTCTTCTGTTTAAATGTTTAAAGCGTGGATTGTCCAACCCATGGATTATTTAGCTCGCAGAAGCAGCACGGGCGCGCTAATACTGTGTTGCACCCGAGAGGCCGTGGTGCCTAGAAAGACGTCGGCGAGAAAGCGGTGCCCATGCGTGCTCATCGCCACCAGGTCGCAGCCCTTCTGCTGAACCCATTTGATGATTTGATCGGCTGGCTCGCCATAGGAAAGTTCGGCTTGCGCGGAAATTCCCGCCGCCTCGAATTCCGCCTGCACTTTTTTCAAGTACGCGGTGTCTTCGGTAATCTCCGCACTAACGGCATCCGGACCATAGGTGCGAGCAGCCCATCCATCAGCCACGTGGAGCAATACCAATCGGCTGTGTGCAAGCTTTGCGAGTTCTTTTACGTGTTCGATGATTCGCCGGTCAGTCGGCGTACCGTCTAACGTCAACAGGATGGTGTCGTACATAATCCTTCGTTCCTAGACTTTCTCATCGGCGCTTTAACCGCCGATGATGACCTGCCACGCGGCGCGGAACGAGTCCGGAAGGCCATAGACATCCATGGCGGTGATCAGAATAGCACTGCCCCAACCGGCAGCCAGCAGAAACCAGCCATTCTTCCAGGCCCCCATCCGTAAACGTGAACTCGTGAATTGCAAGAGCGGAAACATCGCAAAGGGAAGTTGCAGGGCCAGCACGACCTGGCTGAGCGTCAGCAAATCGGTAACGCTGCTGTCTCCTCGCAAACCGATAATGAAGACCGCCGGGAGAATGGCCAGCGTGCGAGTGATGAGACGCCGCACCCAGGGCTTGATGCGCCAATGCATAAAGCCCTCCATCACGACCTGGCCGGCAAGTGTGCCCGTGATAGTGCTGCTTTGACCGCTGGCGAGCAAGGCTATGGCAAAAAGTGTGCTGGCAGCGGTCGCTCCCAACAAGGGAGCAAGCGTCAAGTATGCGATCCGAATCCAATCGCTGTCGGCACTGAACTTGACAAGTTGGCCGCCGGAAGCCACGACGCTTTCTTTTCCGAAAAACACCATGGCCGCGAGCACCAGAATCGCTGCGTTCACGAAGAAGGCGATGGTCAGCGCCACGATCGAATCGATGGTGTTGAAGCGAATCGCACTGCGGATGGAAGGTTCGTCCTTTTGCAGTTTGCGGCTCTGTACCAGCGCCGAATGCAGGTACAGATTGTGCGGCATGACCGTGGCGCCAATGATGCCGATCGCAAGGTATAAGAGGCCCGCCTGACGAATGTGCGGCGAAAGCAGAGCTCTTCCCATTTCCATGAAACTGGGCTGCGTCTGCGGCAAAACGAAAATCTCGATGAAGTAGCAGACCGCGATGGTGGTGATCAGCAACAGAACGACGGCCTCGATCGTGCGCATCCCGAACCGCTGCAAGGCCAGGAGAAGGAGGACATCAAGCCCCGTAATAATGACGGCCCACAGCATCGGAATGTGGAACATCAAGTTGAGAGCGACCGCGCTCCCCAGAACCTCGGCCAGATCACAGGCGCCGATGGCAACTTCACTCATCAGCCAATTCGGCCAACGAGTCCACCGGGGATACCAGTCGCGGCAACACTGGGCGAGATCCTTGCCCGTGACCACGCCTAAGCGGGCGGAAATGACTTGCATGAAAATGGCCATGAGGCTGGCGACTCCGACCACCCACAAGAGCCCGTACTTGAAACGAGCGCCACCTTCCAGATCGGTTCCCCAGTTCCCTGGGTCCATGTAGCCGACGCTGACGAGAATCGCGGGCCCCACGAAAGCTCGCCACTGTTGCCAGAATCCGGCTTGATGGTGCGGCACGTCCACCGAACCGTGTACCCCTTCGAGGGAGACGTGGCCGCCGCTGAGATAATCGGGAGGGGGCGGGCCATCGCTTAGCGGAAAATTGTTATCCGCAAGCCGACGGTTCTCCGATGTCTCAGTCTCACGCATTGTATGGATCCGAAACGGCTGCGGACGGACGCGCTCTCTGAACCAAGCGCCCAATCTGCCTGAAGTCTAATCTCATAGTCTAACGCTGTTTGTTGGGCGAGGTTTGCTGGGCGGTGGTTGTTGAGCGGAAGTTGTTGGGCGAGGCCGCTCGCAATCAGTGGGCAGAGGGACGAGATCGGCGCCGCGAACTCATCGTCGGGAATTGATCCGCGAATTGATCCTCGAACTGATACTCGGTTTGACATCGTCTGCGCGCGCCCCTACCCTTAAATGTTTCCCTATGAAGATCCTAGTCATCGGCAGCGGTGGACGTGAGCATGCCTTAGTGTGGAAGCTTCGGCAATCACCGCGCGTCACCAGGATTTATTGTGCGCCGGGCAACGCCGGAATCGCGGAAGAAGCGGAGTGCGTTCCGGTTGATGTGAAGAGTCTCGATTCCATGGTCGCGCTCGCCAATCGGATACAACCTGACCTCACCATCGTCGGCCCTGAATTGCCTTTAATGCTGGGAGTAGTCGATGAATTCACACGTCGCGGATGGCGCACTTTCGGTCCGACGCAAGCTGCGGCGCAACTCGAAAGCAGCAAGAGCTTTGCCAAGGAATTCCTGCACCGACATCACATTCCGACGGCGCATTACGCGATCTGTGATTCTCCCGAGCAGGTGCGGGGAGCGTTGCCCCACTTCCACACTCCGATTGTGGTGAAGGCCGACGGCTTGGCTGCTGGGAAAGGTGTGGTGATTGCGAAAACGAAGGACGAAGCTGCGACCGTGGCCAACGAAATGTTAAGCGGTCGAATGCTGGGGGAGGCCGGAGCACGCGTCGTTCTGGAAGAATTTCTCGAAGGCGATGAACTCTCTTTTCTCGTGGTAAGCGATGGCGAGCGGCTCGCACCCCTGGTCGCTGCCCAAGATCACAAGCGGGTTGGCGACGGCGACACCGGCCCAAATACAGGAGGCATGGGTGCCTACAGCACGCGGGCGATTATCGATGATCCGATGCGCGATTGGCTGGTCACGCACATCGCGCGCCCGGTAGTTGCGGGCATGAAGGCTGAAGGCGCGGAGTACAAAGGCGTTCTCTATTGCGGGTTGATGATGACGGCACGCGGCCCCATGGTGCTCGAATTCAACTGCCGCTTTGGAGATCCGGAGACGCAGCCCATTCTGATGCGCATGGAGAGCGATCTGGTCGAAGCGATGGAAGCCTCCATTGACGGCCGAACCAGCGATGGTGATTTTAAGTGGTCGAACGACGAGTCGGTCTGTGTCGTCATGGCATCCGGCGGATATCCCGAAGCATATGAGACGGGCAAGAAAATCACCGGACTGGAAGAAGCTGAGAAAGTAGAGGGCGTGAAAGTCTTTCATGCCGGGACCTCAAAACGCGATGGCACCTTTTATACTTCCGGAGGGCGCGTGCTCGGAGTGACCGCGAAGGCGCCCGAGTTAGAAACCGCGCTGCAACGCGCGTATGAGGCCTGCGCGAAAATAAAATTTGAAGGCGCACATTACCGCAAAGATATTGCGGCACGAGCGTTGAAAAAGTCTTAACTTATTTCACCGGCGAGGATAGAAGAAAGTCATCATGAGCAACCCACTGGTTTCAATCGTTATGGGCAGTGATTCCGATCTGGAGATCATGCGCGAGTCCGGCAAAGCTCTCGACGAATTCGGCATCGTCTACGAGATCGACGTAACCTCGGCGCATCGCTCTCCAGACCGCACCGCCGATTACGCGCGCACGGCCGCCCAGCGCGGCATTCGCGTGATCATCGCGGGGGCTGGCGGAGCGGCGCATCTGGCGGGCGTAATCGCCGCGCACACAACTCTACCCGTCATCGGCGTTCCGATTCCGTCGACTTCGCTGCAAGGCATGGATTCCTTACTCGCGATCGTACAGATGCCCGCAGGCATTCCGGTAGCGACGGTTGCCATCGGAAAGCCAGGAGCCACAAATGCGGGAATTTTGGCTGCGCAAATTTTAGGTGTCGCAGACGCCGGAATCGCAAAAAAGCTGGGAGGTTACAAAGAGAAACTGGCCCGCGGCGTGGAAGAAAAATCGAAGAAGCTCGCTGCGGCAATGAAAGAGTAGATGGGGGAGGAGCCGAACCGGCCGGTGCAGCCTCCGTTACAGTTTCAGAGTCTTCAGATACTCTCTGAAATCGCCGCCTAAATCCTCGCGCTTCAGAGCAAACTCGACTGTCGCTTTGAGGAAACCGAGTTTGTCGCCGGTATCGTGGCGGCGGCCTTCGTAGACGTAGGCGTACATTTTTTCGCGCTGCAGCAATCCACGAAGTCCGTCCGTCAATTGCAACTCGCCGCCCGCACCGGGCTTGATGTCGGAAAGGGTCTCAAAAACTGTTGGCGTGAGAATGTAGCGGCCGATTACCGCCAAATTCGAAGGCGCGTCTTCGAGTTTTGGTTTTTCGACCAAATCCAAGACTTCAAAAAGCTTGCCACCCGAACCGGCAACCTCTTTTGCTTTGATCACTCCATAAGAAGAGATCGCCGGACCTTCAACGACCTGAGTGGCGATCACCGAACAATTCTTTTCGTCGAACACTTCCATCAACTGCTTCAGTACCGGCACTTTCGCGTCGATCACGTCGTCGGCAAGCAGTGCGGCAAAAGGTTCGTCGCCGATCAACTCACGCGCGGTCAGGACAGCGTGCCCCAAGCCCAGCGCCTCTTTCTGGCGCACGTACGACACATAGATCATGTCCGAAATCTGGCGGACAATTTTCAGCAAGTCGTACTTGCCTTTTTCCTCCAGCATTTTTTCCAGTTCATAACTGACGTCGAAGTGGTCTTCGATCGAACTCTTGCCCCGTCCTGTAATAATGATGATCTGGTCGCATCCGGCCGCCAGCGCCTCTTCCACGCCATATTGAATAATCGGTTTGTCCACGAGCGGCAGCATCTCTTTCGGCTGAGCCTTGGTGGCGGGAAGAAAACGTGTGCCTAATCCGGCCGCGGGAAAAATTGCTTTGCGGACTTTCCGGTTCTTGCGGCGTTCGCCATTCTGTCGTCGTTCGTTCGTCATGTTCATTGCCGGATCATTTGTTAACGGGATCATTGTAACTGCTCGCGGTATTGGATGCGGGATCGGCTAACAAAGGTCAGTCATACAGGAATTTAAGACGCTGTAGTAACAGCAACTCTGGTAACAACAGGAACAGATACGCGCTACGTTGTCTGTACGGAAGACTCCCGCGCTTCCAACTCTTCCAGCAGATCGCGCAGGGTTTGGAGGATTCCTCCGGCGCTATCGATCTTGATCGAAAATTTCAACGTTCCATCCGGAGTAAACTGCGTTCCGCGCTGCGAAGCCACAAATCGCGCCAGTTTCCCCGGATCGATGGCCGCATTGGGATTGAACTTGATGTTTACGAACTCGCGCTTGCGTTCAATTGCGTTCGCGCCAACTCGCATGGCCTGCAGTTTAAGAGCAGCGTAGTCCAGCAAATTTCGGACCGCGCTCGGCGTTTCCCCATAACGATCGATCAGCTCTGAGCGCACATCTTTCAACTGCGAATCTGTCTCTACGCCCGCGACTCGCTTGTACATGCGCAGCCGTTGATTCTCCTCTTTGATGTAGTCGGAGGGAATACGGATGTTCAGTCCCAAATTAAGTTGGATCTCGGTGACCTCGGTCGCCGCTTCGCCCTTCATTTCCCGGACGGCGCGTTCCAGCATCTGGGTATAAAGTTCGAATCCGACAGCCTCGATATGACCGCTCTGTTCGCCACCCAACAAATTTCCGGCGCCGCGCAATTCGAGATCGAGGGCTGCGATCTTGAAGCCGGCGCCGAGGTCGGAAAACTCCTTCAAGGCCGCAAGCCGGCGCCGGGCGATGGGCGTCAATTCAATCTCCGAAGGCAACAGCAAATACGCGTAGGCGCGCCGGTTGGAGCGTCCAACGCGGCCTCGTAACTGGTACAACTCCGATAATCCAAGCCGGTCGGCCCGATTAATAAGGATGGTGTTACACAGCGGAATATCGAGTCCATTCTCAATAATCGTGGTGGACACGAGAATGTCGGCCTCGTGATGCATAAATTTCAGCATCACCTTTTCCAACTCGCCTTCACCCATCTGCCCGTGGCCCACGGAAATCCGCGCTTTCGGAACCATAGCCTGAATCTTCGCCGCTATCTCGAAGATCGTTTCGATTCGGTTGTGTACAAAATAGACTTGGCCGCCGCGTTCCAGTTCCTGTTCAATCGCCGACTGGATCAGCTTTTCATCCCAATTCGCGACCACCGTTTGAATCGCCATGCGATCTTTGGGCGGAGTCTCGATGACGCTCATGTCGCGCAGCCCGACGAGCGACATGTGCAGCGTGCGCGGAATCGGCGTCGCCGACATGGTCAGCACATCCACTTCGGTGCGCATCTGCTTGATTCGTTCTTTATGGCGGACGCCGAAGCGCTGTTCTTCGTCGACGACCAGCAGCCCTAGGTCGGCAAACTTCACGTCTTTCGAAAGCAGGCGATGAGTGCCGATCAGGATATCTACTTTGCCGGCTTCCACCTTCTGCAGGATTTCCTTCACTTGTTTCGGGGTGCGGAAGCGGCTGACCATCTCAACCGTGAGTGGAAAAGGCGCAAAGCGCTGTTTGAAATTCTCGAAGTGCTGGAAGGCCAGCACCGTGGTCGGGGCCAGCACAGCAACTTGCTTGTTGTCGCTCAGCGCCTTGAATGCCGCGCGCATCGCAACTTCCGTCTTGCCATATCCAACGTCACCGCAGAGCAGGCGATCCATGGGAAGCTGCGATTCCATGTCGCGCTTTACATCTTTGATGGCCTGCGCCTGATCTTCTGTCTCGTTGAACTCAAACGAGTCTTCGAACTCTTTCATCCACTCCGTGTCGGGAGGAAAGACGTGACCGCGCGCCGCTTGCCGCTGAGCGTAAAGTTTGATCAACTCGTCGGTCATGTCTTTCATCGCCTTGCGCACGCGGGCCTTGGTCTTGCCCCAAGCCTGCGAGCCAAGATGATTCAGAACTGGCTTCGCGCCCTCCGCCGATCTGTATTTCTGCACTAGATCCAGCCGAGTGAGTGGGACATAAAGCCGCGCTGCGTCGGCATACTCGAGCACCATGAACTCGGCCGCCCCGTCGCCCTGGTTGATTTCTTTCAGGCCGTGATACTGGCCGATCCCGTGCTCCACGTGAACTACGTAATCGCCGACCTGCAAATCGCGGAAATCCGAAAGAAATGCAGAGACTTTTGATTTTTGCCGTTGCGGACGGGCAGCGACCAGGTCTGACTCATCAAACAAATCGCGCGCGCCAAAAATTGCCAGATGGGCTTCCGGCAGAATAAACCCATCCGGAAGATAAGCCTTGACCAGCGTGGTTGTGAGCACGTCGCCTGCGAAGTAGGAAGTCTCGTCGGCGTAGCTTTCGCCGCTGCGTGTACGGCTTCCCAGACGATACGAAGCGTTGTACTCGGTGAACATGTCGGCGAGGCGTTCGACTTCTCCTGTGTTCGGGACGGCCAGCACCACGTGGGTACCCGTTCCAACGATCTTCTGCACTTCTTCGATCATGGCCGGAACCGCGCCATGGAAGCGCGTAACCGGCTGCGAGAGGATGGCCGCCTCGGTCTTGCCCTCGCGGGCGACGGCGAGATATTCGAAATCCGCTCCGGGAAGCGCAGCTGTTTTTTCGCGCCACATGTCTGGCGTCAAATAAAGATCGGAGGGCCGAACCAGATTCCCAACCTCACTGCGCTCATGCGCTTCTTCGATGCGCGCCCAGACTTTGTCGAGTTCGATGGTCAAGGCTTCGGGTTCGTCGAGAATTACTTGCGCATCCGGCAGTAATCCGAAAACGGTGCGATCGGCTCCCGCCACAGGAGCATAAAACTCCCAGCCGGGAAAGACTCCCGCGCCCGAATCGCGCATCGCCTGTTCGACCACCTCGGCCGAGCCTGTAATACGTTTCCCTGAGAGCCGCGCATTGATCGAGCCCAGCAATTCTTCCGTCACGGGTGTCTCGGTCAAGGGCAGCAAGAGCGCTTCGTCCACCGGATTCGAAGACCGCTGGCTGGCGGGATCGAACTTGCGCATCGACTCGATCTCGTCGCCGAAAAACTCGACACGCACTGGCCGATCCGCTTCCGGCGAATATACATCCAGGATGCCGCCGCGGGCCGCGTACTGTCCCGGCATCTCGACCACGTCGGTGGAGTTGTAGCCAACCGTATTCAGATGCTGCAGCAGTTTTTCCAGGTCGAAAGTCTCGCCGCGACGCAGAACTCGCGCCAGATCGGCGTAATACTCACCCGAGCGCAACAAAATGGTGGTAGCAGTCACGGGCGCAATGACAATGGCCACTCGTCCGGTGGCAATTTTCCACAACGCGGTTGCGCGTTCTTCCTGAATCTCGGGATGCGGCGACAGATTCTGAAAGGGAAGCACATCGCGAGCGGGCAGAGTCACCACAGAATCGGGATCCGCCGCCCCTGTCAGTTCACAGAACGCGCGCAAGACTGGCAGGAGTTCCTCAGCGGCGCGGTTGTCGGCGACCACCAATACGAACGGGCGTTCCACGGTGCGGCGCAACAAAACAATGATGAGAGCCTTGGCAGCCGGAGACAGTCCAGTCACACTGACCCGGCCCGCGCTCTCCCGCAGGTGGGAGGCGGCACGCGTAAAACCAGGCAACAATTCGACCTCCGCGAAGACTTCGCGGACGAAAGGCAAAAGCATTACCTGTAGATTCTATCAAGCCGGGCGAAAATGGAGCTGCGACACGGAATTCATTCCAAGTGCTGAGTCAATCTAGCGCTTTTATTTGGCTGGATTCTCCGGCTTCGCAGCTGGGACCGGCGGCGCCGACTGCAATTGGGCGAGGGACTTATCCACGCGTTTTTTAAAGTCTCCCGCATCATCGTTCGTCAATCCGCTATAGCCCGACTGAACGACCATCTCGCAGGAACTGTCACCCTTTGTGTTGAGCACGACAGAATTGACGCGCTTTTGTCCGACAGCCCCAATCCCCATCGTGTAGGTGGCCGTCATTTCGGTGCTATCCATCCCCATGATGCCGTACTTCCCAGAGTTGCGAAGAGTGTCTTTCACAGCGGGCCACAATGTGTTGCATCCCACTGGATACATGTCTCTGTGCACTTTCGCGAACGATGGGCCAGCAACCACCAACAACAAAAGAGCTACTGCCGCGAATCGTCCCATAACTTCCCTCCCAATAAAAACGTTCATGTTATCACTAAGCCCCGGTCTACGCGGTAATCGGCCTCACGCATATCCGTAGCTTTCTTGTCATGACTCCTATCCCCGCAATAACGGCCGGGTCAAACAAGTCGGACCGCCCCCGCCATTGATACAGAGGGCCGATCCGGGGAAGGTCGCCACCTCGAATCCGGCATCTCGCAGGCGTTGATTCGTTCTGGAATTTTCTTCGATCGCCACCAGACGCTTGCGTCCGAGTGACAGTACGTTGCACGCGAGCGTGTCGCGCTCGGTCGATTCAATCTCGATCAAGCGAAATCCCCGCTCTTTGAAAAGCTCGACCGTTTCCACCGCGAGCCATGGCAGATCGACGAGGATGGTTCGCTCGTCGAGCATGCTCATCAGCGACATCAGGTGCAAACACGCGGAAGGGCCTGCGCCGTAAGGCAACGGAGCGGAAAGCACGTCAATCTTCTTCGACGGTCTTCCCGGCTTTACTTCGAGGCTTACTCCGAACGAGAGCAGCGACCGAATCTGCGCGATGCCCGACCGGTTCGTGCGATAGCCTTGCCCGATCAGCAAAGTCTGAGCATCAAGCCACACGATGTCGCCGGATTCGCTAATACCCGGCGCTGCAATCTCGCTCAGCACCGGAATTCCAAGCTGACTGCAGAACGAAGCGTGGGCCGCCGCCTCGGGCCGGCGACTCTTCTTGCCGGGATTCATGAGCACCAGTCCGTGGTCTGTCGCCAGAGACGCATCATGGGCGTAGACGGCATCGAGAGTCAGGAAGTCCGATGCTGGAAGAACAACAACCTCAGCGCCGCTTTCACTTAGCGATCCGCAAAACATCTCGTGCTGGCGTTGCGCCGACACAAAATCGGGAGCTTGCTGAAATCCGAGTCCCTGCCAAGCCGCTGTTCTTGCCGGATCATTCCATCCGGCGTTGACTGGCGGGCACACCATCACCCGCAACAACTCGCCTGTCATGGAATGTCCATTGAACTTTTCTGCAGTCATGTTTTACTAAGCGCCAGGCTCAAGAGTTCGATCTAGTCACGACAATCGCAACTAGTCTCGCTAGAGAAATCTAAAGAAACATTTCTGCAAACGCAATTGGCGGACTCGGTAATCCACCTTACTGCTTGCGTAAACACCCTTCGCTGATGTACATATCAGCGGTATCTCGTCCCTTTCCGTGTCTAAAGTTCACAGAGCTGGTGATAAACCGCGTAGTTTGACACCCGCCTTCCGCATCGCTGCAGCCCAGCCTGCGGAAGTCCCCAGGAGCCTTATGAAATCCTCAGTATCGTTATTGTTGTCGTTGCCAATGTCGCTGGCGTCACGATTGCGCCTTATTTTTTTTGCGGCATGTCTGGCAGCCACCTGCCTGCTTGTCCAACCATTTGCCTACGGACAAGGTGCCGCTACGGGCGACCTCCACGTCACTGTAAAAGATCCCAAAGGCAGCGTGGTTACGAATGCAACGGTCACGGTGCGCGATGTGGCAAAAGGGCTCGAACGGGCCGGTAGCAGCGATGGGCAGGGAGGATACAGCGTACGGCAACTGGCGCCCGGCACCTATTCGGTGACGGTCGACGTTCCGGGATTCGCCAAGTCCGAGGCCAACGGCGTTGCCATCACCGTAGGACAAATGGCCGAATTGCCGATCGCCCTCACCGTCGCGGGCGGTAAAGAAGTGATTGAAGTCAGTTCCCAAGCCGAACTCGTGGAAACTTCGCGTAGCTCCACCACCGACACGATCGGCCAGCGCCGCATCGACAATCTGCCGATCAACGGCCGAAATTACATCAACTTCACACTCACCGATTCGCAGGTAGTCCGCGACAACGCGCCGAATACGGGAGCCGCGCCCACTTCCGGCCTCAACATGAGCGGACAGCGCGCCCGCTCGAACCTCGTGAACGTCGATGGAGCCGATGCCACCGACAATTCGGTCAACGGCGTTCGATCGACCGTGTCGCAAGAAGCGGTGCAGGAATTCCAGATCATCACCAACAGTTACGCGGCTGAATATGGACGCGCCTCCGGCGGAGTCGTCAATATCATCACGCGCTCTGGCTCAAACGATTTCCATGGCGACGTCTTTGGATACCTCCGCAATCGCAACTTCCAGGCCGTGAATCCATTCAGCACCACGCCC